>Ga0187802_10000172_pt1 | contig 15046 bp, 8 predicted proteins | sample NC_wetland_sal_i_FD_130584 | JGI IMG/M metagenome (GOLD analysis project Ga0187802, IMG submission 130584) | Wetland sediment microbial communities from Neuse River Estuary, North Carolina, USA - Control_2 | ecosystem: Environmental > Aquatic > Freshwater > Wetlands > Sediment | place: USA... | reverse complement strand
GGCGGCTACGTCAATGTAAGGTGGAAAGAGGAGCTCGAAGCCGATGCTTCCGAGCATATCGCGGCGCTCCAAAAAGAAATGGGCACCAAGGCCGACGTGTTGATTGGCAGCGGTGACGTGCCCAGGGTGCTGAGCCAGGCTGTGAAGCAGACGAAAGCGGACTTGCTGGTTAGTGGGAGCCTCCCTTACGGAGGTCAACTGCGGACGCACGGCTACGGAATCATTTGCGCAGTGCCGATTCCAGTTCTGAGCGTGTGATGGTGCTCGCTCGTCGCACGCTCGGTGTCGCTGGTGTGCTGGCGCAATCGGCGTCATTGCGCAGCCAGTCCTGGCGGGCTGTTCGCGGCCTTCATTTCCGCGCTTCATTCTCGGCATCTGGCATTCTCAAATGCCACTTGGGCTCGAAGAGAAAGCTTTGGCCTTGCGGACTCGATTGCGAGCGGTACAATTTGGGCGGCTTGGAGCCGAAAAAGGAGATTCCTTTTGACCGTTGATGCGCATGACCGTCCTTCCACCAGCGCTAAAAACCCATTCACGCCTCACGATTCCGAATCTCGAAGGCGCAAAGGGATGCGGGCATTCATGTGGATCGTGTTGCTCCTCATTTTTGGGGTTGCATTCGTGCTTGTATTTTGGCATGGGCAAGACACGAAAAAGGTCGCGCCCCCGGCAGCGAAGATCACGGTTACCACTGCGACAGCGCAAAAAGGGGATATCGGCGTTTACCTGGAAGCAATAGGCACGGTCACACCGGTCTATACCTCTTCGATTACCAGTCAGGTGAATGGCCTGGTTGTCGCCGTGCACTATAAGGAGGGTCAGCTGGTGAGCAAGGGCGATGCCCTGGTTGATATCGACGCGCGTCCCTACGAAGCGAATCTTTTGCAGGCGCAAGGCGCGCTCGAGCGGGACCAGAACTTGCTTGCACAAGCGCGGATGGACCTGGAACGCTACCGCGCTGCGTGGGCCCGCAACGCCATTGCGAAGCAAATCCTCGATGACCAGGAAAAGCTGGTCCTGCAAGACGAGGGCACGGTGAAAAACGACCAGGGCGCCGTCCAGTTTGACCAGGTCCAGGTCGACTACTGCCATATCACTGCTCCCATCGCAGGGCGCGTGGGTTTGCGCCTAGTCGACCCGGGAAATGTCGTTCAGTCTTCCGGAGGCGTCACTCTCGCCGTCATCACGCAATTGCAGCCCATCACCGTAATCTTCACCATACCGGAAGACAATCTCGGCCAGGTGCAAGTTCGCGTGCGCGCGAAGGCCAAGCTCGACGTGGATGCCTTCGATCGTACGGCGCAAACGAAAATCGGCAGCGGAGTGCTCCTCACGCTCGACAACCAGATTGACACAACCACCGGAACGGTAAAAGGACGAGCCATCTTCGACAACAAAAATGATGCGCTCTTCCCGAACCAGTTTGTAAATACGCGCCTGCTGGTGAACACGTTGCAGGGTGTGACGCTGATTCCTGCATCCGCCATTCAACAAAATGGACAAGCATCCTTCGTCTACGTGATTCAAAACAATATCGCGCACATCCGCGCCATTAAACCAGGAGTCACCGACGGCGGTAAAACGCAGGTTGACGGCATTGATCCTGGAGACGTTGTCGCCGATAGCAGCTTCGATAAGTTGCAGGACAACGCCGCAGTGGTCACTTCGGCCAAGCCCACCCCGGCCAGCACGAGTGGGAGCAGCGCGCCGTGAGTCCGTCTCGTCCATTCATTTTGCGGCCGGTTGCGACGTCTTTGCTCATGGCCGCAATCCTCCTGGTCGGCATTGTTGCCTATACGCAATTGCCCGTCTCTGCCTTGCCGGAAGTGGACTATCCGACCATTCAGATTGTCACCTTTTATCCCGGTGCAAGCCCTACGGTGATGGCGACCACGGTGACGGCTCCTCTCGAGCGCCAATTCGGCGAGCTCCAAGGCCTGAGCCAGATGACTTCCACCAGCTCCGGGGGCACTTCCGTCATCGTCCTTCAGTTCAACCTCAGCCTGAATCTTGATGTCGCTGAGGAAGAAGTGCAATCCGCCATAAACGCGTCGCAAAGTTTTTTGCCCTCCAACCTCCCCGCGCCGCCCATCTACAGCAAAACGAATCCGGCCGACGCCCCTGTGCTTACCCTGGCAGTCACTTCAAATTCCATGCCGCTTTCCCAGGTCGAGGACCTCGTGGACACGCGGCTTGCGCCAAAGGTCTCGCAACTCAGCGGAGTCGGCCTGGTAACCATCAGCGGCGGCCAAAAGCCCGCCGTCCGCATTCAAGCGAACCCCAGCGCGCTATCGTCTTATGGCATTAATTTGGAAGACCTGCGCACGGCCCTCACGCAAGCCAGCGTCAACGCCGCCAAGGGAAACTTCGATGGGCCCCACCTGAATTATCAGATCGACGCGAACGATCAGCTCGTTACCAGCAAGGATTACCGCAACGTCGTCGTTGCCTACCGCAACGGCGCGCCCGTCATGCTCACCGATGTGGCTCAAATCGTCGATGGGATCGAGAACAATAACCAGGCTGCTTGGATGAATCTGACGCCCGCAGTGATCTTGAACGTGCAACGGCAGCCAGGGGCCAACACCATCAGCGTCGTCAAGAGCATCAAGAAACTCTTACCCCAGCTCGAGGCCAACTTGCCCACGGGCATCCAGGTCACCACGCTCACCGATCTCACCACTCCCATCGAAGCCTCCGTTTCCGATGTCGAGTTCGAACTGATGCTCACCGTCGGACTCGTCGTAATGGTCATCTTCCTCTTCTTGCGCAACGTCTACGCCACCATCATTCCCAGCGTGGCTGTCCCGCTCTCGCTCATCGGCACATTCGCGGCCATGTACGGCCTGGGCTACAGCCTCGATAACTTATCGCTGATGGCGCTCACCATCTCCACCGGCTTCGTCGTGGACGACGCCATCGTCATGATTGAAAACATCGCGCGGTATATCGAAGACGGCGATCCCCCCATGGAAGCGGCGCTCAAGGGCGCGGAGCAAATCGGCTTCACCATTCTCTCGCTCACCGTCTCGCTGATTGCCGTGCTGATTCCGCTGCTATTCATGGGCGACGTGGTCGGGCGCCTGTTCCGTGAGTTTGCCGTGACCCTCGCCGTCACGATCGTCATTTCCGCGGTGGTATCCCTGACGCTCACGCCCATGATGTGCGCGCGCATCTTGCGCCACACTCCCAAAGAGCAGCAGGGACGCGTGTTCCGGGCTTCGGAGCGTGTATTCGAGTGGATGATCGCCTTCTATGGCCGGACGCTGAAGTTTGTCCTTCGATACCAGACGATTACGCTGCTCGTCGCCCTCGCCACGCTCCTCCTCACGATTTTGCTTTACGTCATCATCCCCAAGGGATTTTTCCCGGTGCAAGACACGGGCGTGATCCAGGGCATCTCCCAGGCGGCGCAAACAATTGGCGCAAAGGCCATGGCAAAGAAGCAGCAAGAGCTTGCCAAGGTAATTCTGGATGACCCCGCAGTCGAAAGCCTCTCGTCCTTCATCGGCGCCGATGGAACGAATACGACCATCAATAGCGGCCGAATGTCCATCAATCTGAAGCCGCTCGACCAGCGCAAGCTGAACGCCTCCGACGTAATCCGCCGCCTCAAATCAAAATTGGACCAGGTGCAGGGAATCGAACTGTTCATGCAGCCGGTGCAGAACATTACGGTGGACGATCGGGTCAGCCGCACGCAATACCAATACACGCTCGAAGATCCCGATGCCGATGAATTGAATCACTGGACCAATCGTTTCATGGCCCGGCTCAAGCAATTGCCGACGTTGGAAGATGTCGCGAGCGATCAACAACTCGGAGGGCTTGCGGTGTATCTTGCGATTGACCGGGTCACCGCATCCCGCCTTGGCATCGCCCCCGCCACGATCGACAACACGCTCTACGACGCATTCGGCCAGCGCCAAATCAACACGATGTACACGCAGCTGAATCAGTACCACGTCGTGCTCGAAAGCGAGCCCGAATTTCAGCTCGATCCAAACAAGCTGAATCGTCTCTATATCCAGTCGAATGCATCTGCCGGTGCAACCGGAGCAGGCGCTTCTACCTCCTTTGCAGCTTCGGGATCTTCCTCCGCGGGGTCCAACGCGCTAACGGCCCCGGCGCTCTATACTCCTGCGGCAAATACCCTGGCCCCGCCTGCCAGCGCTCTTTCAGCGAGCAGCCTCTCGACGGCAAGCAAGGGAGCAGGCTCCGCAGGCGCCACCAGTTCGGCAATAAGCAGTGCGGTACCGCTAAGCGCTTTCTCCCACTTCGAGAAAACCACGGAGGCCCTCGCGATTACCCACCAGGGCCAGTTTCCGGCCATCACCGTATCGTTCAATCTCGCTCCGAATGCCGCGCTCGGCGATGCCATCACTGCAATCAGCAAAGTGCAGAAAGACATGAACATGCCTCCCAGTCTTCAGGCTGATTTTCAAGGCACCGCGGCGTCGTTCAGAAACTCGCTTTCGAATGAGCCCTTGCTGATTCTCGCTGCTCTGGTCACCGTCTACATCGTTCTTGGCATTCTCTATGAGAGCTTCATCCACCCGATCACGATTCTCTCCACGCTGCCGTCGGCCGGTGTGGGCGCTTTCCTGGCGCTGATTCTCTTTCATCAGGATTTGAGCGTCGTCGCCATCATCGGCATCGTTCTGCTGATCGGCATCGTGAAAAAGAACGGCATCATGATGGTCGACTTTGCCTTGGAGGGCGAAAGGAAGCACGGTAAGAACGCCACAGATGCAATTTACGATGCCTGTCTCCTTCGCTTCCGCCCCATTATGATGACCACTATGGCCGCCCTGCTCGGCGGCCTTCCGCTCGCCTTGGGAACGGGTTTCGGTTCTGAGCTTCGCAGGCCTCTCGGTATCGCCATGGTCGGCGGACTCCTGGTCAGCCAGGCGCTCACGCTGTACACCACTCCCGTCATCTACATCTTCTTCGACAATCTCGGACATCGCTTCGCGCCAAGATCGAACCGCGCGGAAACCGGAAGCGAGCCGGAACCAGCGGGGCAGGCATGAACGTTTCCGCACCCTATATACACCGGCCCGTGGCCACCACCTTGCTCACGGTGGCGATTGCAATTGCCGGAGCGATTGCCTTCAACGTCCTGCCGGTCTCGCCTTTGCCGCAGGTTGACTTCCCAACCATTTCGGTCGGTGCAGGCTTGCCGGGGGCCAGCGCCGAAATCATGGCCTCGTCCGTTGCCACTCCCCTGGAGCGCCAGTTTGGCCATATTTCTGGCGTGACGGAGATGACTTCCGCAAGCACCCTTGGCACCACTTCCATCACCATTCAGTTCGATCTGAGCCGCAACATTGATGGCGCGGCTCGCGATGTGGAGGCAGCCATCAACGCCGCCCGGACTTACCTGCCCGCCAACCTGCCTGCTAATCCGACTTATCGCAAAGTCAATCCCGCGGATTCGCCGATCATGATCCTCGGCCTCACATCGGATAGGTACGCCCCGGATAAGCTGTATGACGTGGCCTCCACCATCATTCAGCAGAAGTTGTCCCAGATTCAGGGCGTGGGGCAGGTGAATCCCGGTGGTGGGGCGTTGCCCTCCGTGCGCGTGGAAGCGAATCCCACGCAATTGGCCAGCTATGGACTTACTCTTTCGAATCTGCAATCAGTTTTGAGCCTGCAAAACGCCGACCTGGCCAAGGGCCAGATCACCGACGGCCATACGACCGCGGACATTCTCGCCAACGACCAGATTTCGCACGCCGTCGACTACAAGCCGCTCGTCGTCGGGTACAGCAATGGGGCGGCTGTCCGTCTCTCCGACGTCGCTGAGGTCACGGACTCTGTGCAGAACATCCGAGCTGCCGGCTATCTGAATGGCAAGCGCGCCGTCATGGTCATCATCTTCCGCCAGCCCGGTGCGAATATCATTGATACGGTCGACCGCATCCGCGACCAACTTCCCTTCATCAAGGCATCCATTCCGCTGGGCATCGATACCACCATCGTCCTGGATCGCACCACGACCATCCGCGCCTCCGTCGGTGACGTCGAGAAGACGCTGATTATTTCCATCGGCCTGGTCATCGTCGTGGTATTTCTCTTCCTCCGCAATGCCCGCGCCACGCTGATTCCTGCTGTCGCTGTGCCGGTCTCGTTGATCGGCACGTTCGCTGCCATGTATCTCTTCGGCTATAGCCTCGACAATCTCTCGCTCATGGCCCTCACCATTTCCACGGGATTCGTCGTGGATGACGCGATTGTGGTGATGGAGAATATCTCGCGCCATCTGGAGAGCGGCATGAAGCCCTTTGCGGCCGCCATGAAAGGCGCTGAGGAAATCGGGTTCACCGTCTTCTCCATCAGCATTTCCCTGATTGCCGTCTTCATCCCGCTTCTGATGATGGGCGGAATCGTCGGGCGCCTCTTCCGCGAGTTTGCCGTCACGCTTTCGACGGCCATCCTGGTTTCTATGGTGATCTCGCTCACCACAACGCCGATGATGTGCGCCTATCTGTTAAAAGATGCGCATAAGGAGCAGCACGGCCTGCTCTACATGGCCAGCGAAAAGTTCTTTGACTGGGTGCTCTCCGTCTACCGCCGCAGTCTGCATTGGGTGCTCGACAATCCGGGCCTTACCCTGGTCGTCCTTTTCCTCACCATTGCGCTCAATGTCGTGCTGGTCATCAAGATCCCCAAGGGCTTTTTCCCCCAGCAGGATACCGGAGCGATTGCCGGCGGAGTACAAGGAGCGCAGGATGCCTCCTTCACCTCGATGAACGATTCCCTGAAGCAGATCGTCGGCGTGATCAAAAATGATTCTGCCGTTGAGAATGTAATTGCATTCACCGGCGGCGCCGGCGCCACAAATACCGGCTTCATCTACCTGGCTCTCAAGCCGCTCGCGGAAAGAAAGGTCAGCGCCGCCCAGATTATTAACCGTCTCCGCCCCCAATTGAACCGCCTACCGGTGGCCTCTACGTTCCTCCAGGCCTCGCAGGATCTGCGCATCGGCGGCCGGTCCAGTAGTGCGCTCTATCAGTACACTCTCCAATCGGACAACGTGGAGGACCTTTTTAAGTGGGGGCCCATTCTCCTGAGCGAGATGAAGCGCCTGCCCGGCCTCCAAGACGTCAACACCGACCAGCAGAATGGCGGCCTCGAGGAACTCTTGAACTATGACCGCGTGACGGCGGCGAAGCTCGGCCGCACCGTGCAATCGCTCGACTCAACGCTCTACAGCGCTTTCGGGCAATCCGAAGTCTCGATCATTTATACGCAGCTGAATCAGTATTACGTCGTATTGGAGGTCGCTCCACAGTATTGGCAAAGCCCCGAAGGGCTGAAAAACATCTACCTGAGCTCGTCCACCGGCAACAATATTCCATTGCTCACCATGACCAGGAGCCAAACCAATACGACTCCCTTGGCCATCAATCACACCGGTTTATTTCCCTCCGTCACCGTCTCCTTTAACCTCGCCCCCAATGTCTCCCTGAGCGATGCCACTTTGCGCATCCTCCAAATGCAACGGCAGCTCGGCACTCCTTCCACCATTCAAGGCTTTTTTGCCGGCACATTGCAGGCCTACCAGCAATCCCTGGGCACCGAGCCGTTGCTGATTTTGACCGCTCTGCTCGCGGTCTACATAGTCCTCGGCATTCTGTATGAAAGCCTGGTCCATCCCTTGACGATCATTTCCACTCTGCCCTCAGCCAGCGTCGGCGCCATGCTCGCCTTGATGCTCTTCAAAGTCGACCTCAGCATCATCTCCATCATCGGCATTGTGCTGTTGATTGGGATCGTAAAAAAGAACGCCATCATGATGATCGATTTTGCTCTCCTGGCCGAGCGCCAGGAGGGAAAAAGCACCACCGATGCCATTTTTGAGGCTTGCATGCTGCGCTTTCGCCCCATCCTGATGACCACCATGGCCGCTCTCTTTGGCGCTCTGCCACTGGCGCTCGGCACCGGCACGGGCTTCGAGCTCCGCCGGCCACTCGGCATCACGATCGTTGGCGGCCTGATCGTCAGCCAGTTGCTCACGCTATATACAACTCCGGTCGTCTATTTGAAGCTCGACCAGCTGCGCCTGCGCATGATAAGGAAACAGCCTGACATCATTTTGCGTGGACCGGGGCCCGCCCCCAGCGCCGCGGATTGATTCAAGTAACTATGGAACGCACACGACCATGACTAATTTTCGCCGCGCGACTCCATTCGCCCTCGCCGTCGCCGTTTTTTATCTCTCAGGCTGCGTCGTCGGCCCGAAGTATCACACGCCCACAGCAGACACTCCTCCGGCGTACAAGGAACTCACGCCCGCCGACTTCAAGGAAACGGATGGCTGGAAAGTGGCGCAGCCGAAGGACGACGCCCTTCGCGGCAAATGGTGGGAGATTTTCAACGATCCCGAGTTGAATGCGCTCGAAGAGAAAGTCAATGTCTCCAACCAGAATATTGCATCCGCTGCCGCCAGCTTTTTTGCTGCTCGCGCCATGGTGAAAGAAGCTCGTTCGCAATTGTTCCCTACAGTTTCCACCACCCCGGCCATTAGTGTGCAGCGTCCTTCTGCCTCGGTAAACCCCAACGGCGCGGGTGGTTCCTCTGGATCAGGTTCCAAATCTTCCGCCACGAGTACCTTTACAGACTACACGCTCCCCTTTGATGCCACCTGGCAGCCAGACCTCTTCGGCCGGATTCGCAACACAATCCGATCGGCAGCCTACGGCGCCCAGGCCAGCGCGGCGGATCTCGAAAACACGCGCCTCACCGTCCAGGCCGAAGTCGCCATCGATTATTTTCAGCTTCGTGGTCAGGATGCCCTGAAGGTTTTATTGGATTCGACAGTAGTCGCCTTTCAACAGTCCCTCGACCTCACGAAGGCGCTCTACGAAACTGGCATCGACTCGGACGAAGCCGTGGCCGAAGCTGAAACGCAACTGGAAGCCACTCAAGCGCAAGACGACGCCCTGGGCATCCAACGGGCGCAATTGGAACATGCCATCGCCATGCTCACAGGCCAGCCGGCGTCCACGTTTTCAATTCCGTTCCAAGATCTCAAGTCCAATCCTCCAGCCATCCCCTATGGCGTGCCTTCCGAGCTTCTCGAGCGGCGCCCCGATATCGCCGCGGCCGAGCGCCTAGTTGCTCAGGCCAATGCGCAGATTGGCGTCGCGAAAGCCGCATACTTCCCGACGGTCACGTTGAGCGCGGTCGCTGGATTCGAAAGCACCTCAGTTGCGAATTGGTTTATCTGGCCCAGCCGCTTCTTCTCGATGGGCCCGGCAGCCGCGGAAACTTTGTTTGACGCGGGCCTGCGCCGGGCCACGGTCATGCAATTCAGGGCGCAGTACGACGAAACTGTGGCCAACTATCGCCAGGCGGTCCTAACCGCTTTTCAACAAGTGGAAGACAATCTCGCGTCGCTGCGCATCCTCTCCGTCGAGATTCAGCACCAGGATGCGGCGGTCAAATCGGCGGAAAGAAATCTTGCGGTCGCCGTGGATCGCTACAGGACAGGGCTCGATCCCTACCTGAACGTGCTCACCGCTCAAACCACTTTGCTCTCGAACCAGGAATCTGCAATAACTCTCCGTATTCAGCAGATGACGGCCAGCAGCGGCCTGATTGAGGCGCTCGGCGGAGGCTGGGATTCCTCGCAGCTCCCAACCCCCAAGCAACTGGTTACCAACGCGCCATAAAACTCAAGACCAGCTCCCGGCGCTCTTTTTCCCGCAGGTGGGATCTTATGCTCTTCATTCTGCGCGGCAGCGCCCGCGCAAACAAATCCCTTTCATCGTTGCATTCGGCGCTCGCAGGCAAATGATGGACGGAGGTCAATCGGTCGCCACGTTTTCTTTTCCCAGCGATTGCCCGGAAACCCCGAATTTTTCGATCGCGATTCTTTTCCTCCGTTCATCGTAGTAAAAAACGCGCCGGGCATAGCCATCCGTCGTCATCACGAGTTCGTTGTGCAGCCCCCAGAACGACTCTTCGATCAGATTGTCCGCTTCATCGTAGGATCGGGTGACGCGGTTGAAGCCTTTCTTATTGAGCCGCGGTTTCCCATTCGGCCCATAGGCGACAGCTTCGATTTGATTGTCGCGAATGTCGTATTTCCGCGTTATTTTTGCCATGCCATCCGGAATCAGAATCGGCGCGCCATCCGTCCCGCAAAACGTCGTTTCCACGATCTGTCCGTGCTCGTTGCGGACCAAAACGAACTTGGCATATCCGGCGGCGCCAATCACCGGTCGGCCGTCCGCATCAGAGTAATCATTCTCGATCTCGTTTCCCCGGTCATCGTACTTAATCGCGACCTTTGCAAATCCCCCCACCCCTTTCACAGGTTCCCCATGCACTCCGTAATACGATTCCTCGATCCGGTTGAAGTGCGTGTCGTATTTCATTTTCATCGTGGCGTACTGATTCGGCCCCAGGATGGGCTCGTCGTTCAAACCAAAATAGGAAAATTGATTTTCATTCCCCTTTTCATCCCACGCCCACGTCTCTCTGGCGGCTCCGTTCTTGCCCAACATTTTCTTCCCGTCGGCATCCAGGAATGTTTGCGCCTCCTCGTAGCCGTTCAAGTCGTATTCGATTGCCACCTGGTATTGCCCATTGTCGGCTTTAACGGGCTTTCCGTCGGGTCCCCAGTAGGTGGCTCGGGTCATGCGTCCATGTTCGTCGTAGGAATAAGTCACCCGCGCGATCTGCCCCGCCGGAGCGGCAGGCTTACCGGCGCCATCCCGGTAATCCTTCTCCACCTCATCGCCGTGACTGTCGTAGGCGTACGTCACCTCGCAATAACCGCCCTTCACCACCGCGGGTCTGTCCTGCTTGTCCCAATAGCGCACTTCAATCAATTGGCCGTAGGGATCGTAGGAGGCGGTCTGCTTTGCGATCCCCGATTTGTCATAAGTGGGTTTGCCTTCCAGATCGAAGAATCGCCTTTCCACCTCGTTTCCCATCGAATCGTACCGCCGGGTTTCTCGCGCGTATCCGTACCGGTTGATCATTAATTGCCCGTCCCGATCCAAACTCGAATCTTCCAGCACCATCCCCTCCGCATCCAGCACGTGGCTCCAGCCAAATACGCCGTCCTGATTGGGCTCGGGATTGCCTTTGCTATCCGTGAACCGTGCCTGAATGTCATAGCCCTGCGCGTTGCGCGTGAACTCCACGTAGCCCGCGCCCGAGCCCGTGCGCGGCCGCGGGTAGCCGTTCTTGTCCTCATAGTGCCCCACGTCCGCGCTTTCCGCGTTATAAACAAGAGCCCACACCAGCCGCCGCTCCCGATCGAAAGCCATCTCCCTCGTCACGTGCCCTTCCGTGCTGTATTCCCACTTGTATTGAAAATCCTGTCTGGCGTCGTTCGCCGAATCCGATTCCCCAATGAATGTGTCCACGGAATTGTTGACCGTCATCCCCCCGAATCCATCGACCACGTCGAACCCTTCCACTCTGTCCCCCTGCACGTAGAACTTCAGCGAGTTCGAGCGGTGGCTCACCTGCTCCGGCGTCAGCTTCCGGATGCCCTTCGCATGGCCCCATTGCTTCACGTAATCGGCGTAATATTCCGTCCTCACACGGGCCCGCGTGTCCCAATACCAATACCCCGTCGCCGCCGCGGCGATGATTGCCAGGAAGACCGACACTGAGGCAATCTTCGCCCGGCGAAGCATCCGTTGCCGGTGCCGCCGCTTCAGGTCGTCAAACGAACAGCCGAGTATTGGCGCCAGCAACCGTAGCTTTTCGTTCTTGAGCAGCCGCAGCGATTCCGAAACACTGCCTGCCCGGACATCCGCGGCGAGCGGTGAGATTTCCTCCACTTGCTCTCTCGTCGTCCCATCCTGCGTCGTGATAGTCTGCCGCGCCTCCCGCAGCAGTGGCGGGAACGACTCCTCCGGTTCTCCATCGATCAGCAACGACAGAATCTGCCCGTTGCGTCCGAGCGATTTAAAAATCTCGATTTCCTTCGCGATCCATTTCGAACCGGGTGTTCGCCTCGAGCACACCACGATCAGGACCCGCGACTTTGCCAGTGCCTCGCGAATTCCATCGGTCAGACTGTTCGAGGTGGGAAGTTCCTCGCGGTCGCGGAAGACGCGCGAGAGCCGCTTGGGAAAGCCTCTCTTTACAAGGCTTCGCGGAACAACGTACTCCTCGAGCTCCCGATGGAGGGCTTCGGCAATCTTGTCATCCGGGGAGGCATGCCGGTAGCTGATGAAGGCGTCGTAATGAAATGTAGTTATGGAGGGCTGGTCTTCCACACCGGTCTCCCGCGCTTGCGCTCGCGCGTGCTAGCCTTTCTGCCCGGTGATCATGCAATTTTCCAGACCACGGGCGAGCGGCTCCTCGCGGCCCACATGGTGTGCTCGCGCGAGATCGCGCCCTCGCTGTTCACCACCGCATCGAGGAACTCCGATTCCGTCGCCGCTCGCGAGATTCGCTCGTCCTTGATCTGGCAAAGCTCATCGCAAGCCATGCGATAGCTCTCGCGCAGCTCATCGAAGTTTTTCGCCTGCGACCACGCCACGCAAGAAGCCGCCACGGTCGTCAGGAACGGCACGAAGTTCCAATGCGCCAGGCTTCGATACGAAACATAGGCCGCCAGGATCGCCACCAATTGCGCGCCGATGGAAATGCACAACCACCGCCGGGATCGCTGCGTGTTATATTTCGCCCTTCCCAAATACCACTTGATCTGGTCGTTCAAGCGCGACGCTACATAAAATTCGCGCCGCTTCTCCCAGTGCTGGCCCCGCGTGTCGCGCATCCGCTGCGTGATTTCATGTACGGATGTGATCGGCTTGGGTTCGCACACTCGGCAGCCATGCAACACCGCCCGAAGCCGGTTCATGAATTCCTCTTCGAGGTTCGACTCCTCGTGGAATGGCTGCACCTTCATCATGTAGCGCCACGTCAGCGTCTTGGCGCTTTCCGCCACCGCCCGCCCCTCAAACCAGCTCTGATCCTCCCGTTTCACCAGCCTCACGATCTGCACGACAAGCCCCAGCCCCAGCAGGATCATCACCACCTTTTCCAGGATTCGCAGCCACGTAGGGTCCAGGTCGTGAAGTACATCGCTTAAGAACGCGGCCAGCATCGCTACGGCCAGCTCCAGGAGAATGAACTGCAAATACCGCGATTGTCCTTCGAGGGAAATCGAGTCGTAGTGGCGGACAAGCGTCGGATAGTCTTTCGATGCCATCCTCGTTTCCTGGTTCGTTCGGGAATGGCCTTGCGTTCCCGTGTCGGATTTTTTCGTCATCAGCGCTACTCGGTCTTCTGCTGTGATTTTCCTGCCTAGCTATTTCGATACCACCAGCAGCCCAAACGTTCCCGGCTTCATCGGCGGCCGGCGTTTGCCCGACGCCGCCACCGCTTCGAAATCCGCGATCGGCAAATAAATCACATGCGTCCTCGCGTCCAGCGCCATCGTCCGCGCGTATTTTTTTGTCGGCACGTTCTCGACTACCGTGTACTTGTCCGGAGAATCCTCATGGATTACGGTCAGCGTTCCCGATCCGCCGTTCGAGCTGAAGACGAGCTGCGTCGCGGGATCGAATCCAGCTGCGTCCGGCCCGTCGCCAATCGCCGGCGTCGCCTCCACTTTCCCCGTGTCCGCATTCACCACCGCCATCACTTTGTTGTCGCACACCGCAAAGAGCCGCCGGCTCTTCGCGTCCATCGCCAGCCCAGAGGGTTCTTCGCACGGCGCCAGCGGCCAGCGATGCAGCACCGCCAATTTCTGCGCGTCAATTTCGAGCATCTCGGATTTATCCTCGATGTTCACAAACACGTGCCCATCTCCCGCCCCAGCCGCAAATTCCGGCTTGCCCCCCACCGGAATCATCCCCGCAACACTGCCGTCCGCGCCGTTCAAGACCGTCGCAGTCCCGCTGCGCCCATTGAAGGCCAGCACGCGCTTCGTCGCCGCATCATAATAAATCGCGTCCGGGTTTTGCCCTCCCGTGCTGACCACCCCAATCGTTTTCAGCGTCTTCAGCTCGAAAATCGTCACGCTGTTCGCCCGCCCATCGCTCACGAACCCTCGCCCCAGGTCCGGAGCCAGCGCCACTCCATGCACTCCCTGCGTGTCCGGAATATCTCCCACAATCGCCCCGCTCTCCGCATCCAGCACCACCACGTGCGTCGCGTGCGACACATACACCCGCCGCGCTTCGCCGTCCGCCACCGCGTAATCCCATCCGCCCTCGCCGCCAATGGAAATCGTCTTCACCACGTGATAGCCCGACGCGCCCGCTCGGTTCGGTGCCGTGCGCGCATATCCGGCGAGAAGCGCAACACCCGCCAGACCAAGTGTCATCCCAAAAATTGCCGCTACGCCTCTCCGATTCCTCGTGGCCTTTTGCTTCACGTCAGTTCTCCATTTTGAATGTGCGCTCCGCCGTCGTCGCAATGATCCATTCCATTAGCGTCCTGGATGCTCTAGCGGAGAGCTGGAAATATACAACAATTCCACGAATGCATTGCTACGATTGCGCCACCCTCGCCTGTCTGAGCGCCCATCCAGGCACAATGGTACAATCGCCACTCGCTTCCGACGGGAGACCATCACATGGGATGCGCACCGCTTGTTCTGCTCTCGATCGTGCTACTCTTCGCCTGGGTCGGTGCCTTTATCGTTTTTCACGTGGCCAGCGCGCTAATCCACCTGCTTCTCTTCATCGCCCTCATTTTATTGATGATTCATCTCCTCAAAAGACGCAAGTCCGCTTAGCACCCGCTCCGCAATCCCGCGCTTTCAGTTCCCGGTGCAGTCTATGCCCGGAAATGCGCATCAGCTTCTTAAATACTTATTGAAGAAGTCGAGCGTCCGCTGCCAGGCCAGCTTGGCCGCGGCCTCATCGTACCGAGGCGTCGTGTCATTATGGAACCCATGATTCGCCCCCTCATAAAAGTACGCCGTATACGTCACGTGATTCGCCTTGAGCGCCGCCTCGTAAGCCGGCCAACCCTCATTCACGCGAGTATCGAGCGACGCAAAGTGCAGCAAAAGTGGCGCCTTGATCTTCGCCGCATCCTCGGCTGGCACCTG
>Ga0187802_10000168_pt1 | contig 15295 bp, 10 predicted proteins | sample NC_wetland_sal_i_FD_130584 | JGI IMG/M metagenome (GOLD analysis project Ga0187802, IMG submission 130584) | Wetland sediment microbial communities from Neuse River Estuary, North Carolina, USA - Control_2 | ecosystem: Environmental > Aquatic > Freshwater > Wetlands > Sediment | place: USA... | reverse complement strand
TATTTCGGCAAAAGTACTGTCAGAAATGTTGTATGAGGTTACGAAGATGATCCGCACATCCCCGCTCGGGCCTTTGCCTGTTTGACGCACCCAACTTGACTCCACGAAGACCATCCCTACAACTGGTACGCCCATCTAGGCCTTCTCCTTCCGTACCTCAGCCCATCTCGCAGGTTGAGCGGCTGCAATTCGAGCACGCGCGTTAGCGGACATATGTGGCCGACTGAGAAGCTACGGCGTCCAGCGGACTCGTAGGTCCGGATGTTATGGCGGATGATCGCGTAGGAAGCCTTGGATTCGTCGCGTGTCAGAGAGACGCCCCTTGCCGGTTTGCGTGCGCTGCGTCGTATATCTCCCTCACCAGCCGAGTCGAAACTTGCGGGTAGTGCGCCGTTGCGCCCAAATGCAGAGAAAGTCAGTGGGTATCCACGCCGCCATCGTGGTCAGCCTTGATGTCAGTTTTAGCGTTTTCAACGGCTTAACTAGCGAAGCGTTAAATTTTTTACACCAGTCCTCCGGCTCGATCGGATCCTTCACGATCTCGCAGCCACCGACGTGCCAGCCGCCCAGCGACCCGCGGATGAAGTGCGCGCACTCGTCGCAGGTGTCCTTGCCCCTCGCGGGGTGCTCGAACCTGACCTCCGCGTGCGTGTACTTGTCCTTCTCCTGCCGCTCCGACGCCATTCTAACCTTCAGGCGTGGATCGTCGATGCAATACACGTTGTTGAACCCGGCCGGCCCGAATGCCGCGAAAAGCTGACGCAGTGCGCCTTCCGAGGTGCTGAAATTGAGATTCCCAATGAAAATGTTCTTCATGGAGCGCCTCTGGGAGTGAGCTATTTAAGTGTGGGCGGACTTCGGCGCGGAGGAGCAAGTAAACGGGCGTTCCTGGGAAGCCGGAGCGGGCGAACAGTTAAACGTGGTCAAAGTATAGCAGGAGGCTCGGCTCGAAGCAGATTTGCCAACGTACCAGCGGCGACTGCGTGAGCTTTACGCTGGCGGTACCGGGCGTGAACGCCTTTGTGGGTACCTTCAGTGGCGCGAGCACCCAATACATTCAGGGCGCTGGGGCAGCGAGTTACAACGTGGATGGGCAACCTGTGCCCCATGCAGACGGCACCCCGGTCTGCGGTCAGACTGAGGTAAAGAGCGGCATTGAGCGTGCCCTTATTTATTTCAGAGGGTGAAGGATGAAGCGCGAACATTTCGTCAGCCGCACTCGCCCCGGCTGTCATTGCTGCTTCGATGGATTTTGCAGCGCAAGCAAAAATTCGTTCTGCGGTAGGTCGATCGTCCTGAGCCAATCACTTTCTAGGAACCTTGCAAGATGAGCCACCTTGCGCCGCGGAACGTCCGTAAGCATCGCATCCTCGTCAGGACTTCATGAAAATTAAGAGGTACACGAATAGTCAACTGAAGGCGATCACGGACACCCTGTTGATAGAGGCGCTCACACGTTTTGACTGCTGGTCAATAAGCGCTATCGCGATATTACGCAAATGGAGAAGCTGGGCAGCGGTGGAATAGGTGTGGTTTAGCCAAGGACATAACTTTAAACCGGTTTGTCGCCCTGAGATTTCTGCTTGGCGAGATTGCTAAGAATTCGCTGTCTCGTACTAGTTTCTTGTCATTCGGCGCCGCGGATGGAGAGTGCCTGGTCTCATTAACCCGGCGCGTGCCCGGGTGCACCTCTTCGACTGGAAGGGATGTGTGTTGCGATTACGGAGGGGCAGTGTCCAATCGCACGGAGGAATAAACACTATCGTGTCAAGCTTTGTTGGCCGGTCTAGCGTTACTTTACTAGAGAACTCGGGTCCAGGCCACGGACACGAGCAGCGCGCACACTTCGCCAGAAGGGACAAACATGCACGCGCCAAACCTACCTGACTTACGTCGCAGTTCGAGGCTACCGATCGCACTCCCGATACTTGTCACCAGCCTGGAGCCGGATTCCGGCTTCTCCGAGGTATGTGAGACGTTGGTTGTCAGCGCCCACGGCTGCGCGATGCGTTCTTCGATGAAGCTGGATGCTGGCGTTCCGGTGCAATTCCAAAGCAAAGACGGCCGCTGGACGATGGCTCACATCGTTTACTGCCAGCCGATGGGCTCCGATCAACAGAGCTGGAAGCTAGCCGCGAGGCTGGATCGGCCAGATAAGTTCTGGAGGCTCGAAACTTGTCCTGACGATTGGTCACAACTGTCAGAGGCACCGGCGCGCGCGGAGCAACCGCCGCGGGGAAAGCGACTGCCAGAGTACGCTCGCTTTCGGGCTGTAATTGCCGAATTCGTTGAGCCGTTGCAAGCGGAAATTAAAGAACTCCGCGAAAAGCTGGCGCAAGGATCATCCAGGCGTAGCCAATTTGACATATCGCTCTCGCACATTCCTCCGGAGGTAGAAGAGAAACTCGCGATACGGCTGCGCGAGGAACTGGGCGTGCAAGTTCTGCGCCAGACACGCCAGCAGTCGGAACAAGTGCTCGAGGCGGCCAAGGAAGCCATCGGGAAGAAGATCACTGAAGCCCACAACGAATTTCGCCAGCAGGTTGGACAGGACCTGCAGGCTGTTGAGCAACGGGCTCAGGGGTTCTCAGAGGAAATCACCGCTGCGGCACAGAATCATCTTGTTTCTGGAGCAAAGCGTTTTCAGCAGCAAGTGTTGGAAGCGGGAATCCGGCTGGAGCGGCGCAGTGAGGAGTTCTTGCGAACTCTGCAGCAGCGCCTGAGCGAAGAGCATGATATGTACCGCCGGGAGATGCAGAAAGTCCAGGCAGCGGCAGAATCAGAATCGTCGCGCTTGCAGGCACAAAACGCCGATCTTGCCAGTCGCATGACCAAGCTGGATGAATCAGCACGCCAGCTAGAGTTAGATCTGGAGAGCCGCCTGTTGCAAATGAGTAGTGACATCATATCCGGCGCGCATACGCAATTGGAAAGGGCTCTAGACGTGGTTCTTAAAGAGCTGGGAACACGCAATGCGCAGGAACTCGGCAAGCAACTCGACGATGCCTGTGGACAATTGAAGAGCATCCAGAAAGGAATCGAAGGTTCAATCTCCCAGTTGCTGAAGACCGAGGTTGCGGGAACGTTGCTCTCCTTCGGACAGACCATGGAAGAACTGGCACAGGATTCTGTGGGACGGTGGCGGCATGCACTCGCCAAGGATTTGAGTTCATTGGCAAAGACTCTTGGCGGCCAATTTCGATTGGACGAGGCGTCCGACAGCAAGGAGAATCAATACGCGTCAGGCGAACAACAGGCCACATCTTAACTTGAAGTACTTTAGATCACCTCATCGGGGACCAGAACAGCATGACTCCACCATTATTAACGCGACTCTCCGCGATGTTTTGCCGCCATCAATTTTCTTGGCCACATACTGGAGCCCAAGGCCAGGACTACCAGGTCTGTCTCGTTTGCGGGGCAGCCTACGGATTTGACTGTACAACCATGCGTCGAACTGGCAGACTGGCGGCAACCGTGGGTGCGCGATCGACACCCTCAAGCAATGGTCCTTCAGTGAACGGAAAAACCGCCGGCTGATCGGTCTTGCTCGTGCGAACGCTTGGAGGCCAGAACCGCGCAAGTTCGCGGATGTCGGTGCCGGTGCGCGTCCGGGAGCTCACTACCTACAAAGATTTTTTTCAACAGCCACAGGCCATAGCGCTCATTGAGAATTGACCGAGCCCTGTCCGGTCAAATGAGCGTTATCGCGATTTTCACCACTTGAGACGATTTCCTACCGGGTGGTGGCCCCGCTAGCCTCCGGTTGGCCGACAATCCGCCCGGATCCGGTCGGTCGCCTCCCGCAATCAGGTTGCGATCTCGGCGCAGAGAGAGAAGAGAGAGAGCAGGAGGTATCCTGCTCTCTCAACCGCGGAACCTTTCTATCACTTCCCGGCCATCGGACACTGGTGCTAAGCCAACATCACTATCGCAGCCCTATGAACCGGGCTCCGGATCGGCCGAAGCGCAGTTGTTGCTGAAGCAGCTTGCGGGCATCGTCGCTCAGAATCCTCCGGCTGATCACGCCTTGTGAAGTGCTCTCGCTGGTCGCAACGCCGTGTGTCGGGGTTGCGAGATAGGTGTGAATTTCGCCGGTGCTGGTCTGCCCCAAGCCAGTGATCTCCCCGCGGGAATTGATGGAGCAACCAGTTAGTAGATACAGGGGAGAATTACCCGCAATCAGGGTGTTGAGGTCGGTCATCACGCCTTTCTCCCACAGAAACGCCCGCAGGTTGAAGTTCGCGTCCAGGGACGCGCCAACTACCAAGCCGGCATCGTTAATGCTGATACTGAGGCTCGCTACGTCTCCGGAGAGTGTGCCCAAATCCTGCATCCCAGTTCTCTTGGTCCAGAGAAAAGCGTGAAAAGTTGTGTCGCCCGGCAGGTCCGAGTTACCGACCACCTGGCCTTGGTTATTAACGTCCAAGGCGATGTTTCCGCCGGCCTGTCCCGTTTGGCCGCCGAGATTGCCGAGGTCAGTCGCTTTTCCTTTTTCCCAGAGCAAGGCATGAACCGGAACGAGGTTGTAGAGGTAAATCGTGTTGAAAGTTGCACAAGTACCCGACCCGCCGACGACCTGCCCGTTGTCGTTGATCTGCTCGGCGACGCCATCTGGATCGCCCCCAAACGTAGGCAGTTTGTGAATCACTCCTTTTTCCCAGACGACGGGATTAAAGTGGAGAACTTGGGGAGCTGGGCATCCTGGGTCTGGTGTCGAGTCCTCCGCAAATCCGGCCACTTCTCCCCGATTGCTGATCGCCATAGCCACGCCGTTGTTGCCACCGAGTGTCGGGAGCTGAATCATTCCCCCGTCCTGCCACAGGAAAGGTAAACAGGTGAGGTGGGTGCCGAATCCGCAAAAATCTTCACCGTTGGGATCGGGAGTAGAGGTTTCAGCTTCACCGGCGGACTGGAATCTTTCGTTGTCGCCAAACGCAATGCTGTTCGGTCCCCCGAGTCCGGGCGCGCCGATGTCGACCTTCAGTTTTTCCAGCCAAAGGGTTGCGTGTTGATTGCCGTCCGGGAGGTTCGACGAGCCACTCACAAGACCATACCTGTTAATAGAGAATGGTTGGCTAAACGTTCCGCCCTCCAACGTGCCGAGGTCGGTGATGGTATAGCGAGCAGGCTCTGGCTTCTGTTCCTGCGTCGCTGACTGTTCCTGCGCGGCCAGCCGAACCGGCATCACCAGGATGGCAAGTAAACTCATGGTGGATATGCGCATCATCAATGTGGATTTCATGTTGTCTCCTCTTTCGGGCGCCCTAGAATGACTTTCTGGGCGCGTTGTGTTCCTGTCATCTAGATAGGCGCAAACGGAGGGTCAGAACTATCACACGAAATTAACTTCTCTCGAACGCACTGCGTTATGGGTTAAGATTCCGAGGCGTGGCGCGATGGAGAAATCAACACTACCGGGCGACGACGAGGCTCACCCACCTTGCGGGGAAGTGAGCGGGTTGCTCCGAGCCTGGGGTGACGGCGACCGGCGCGCACTCGACCAGTTGACCCCCATTGTTTATGACGAACTTCGACGGCTCGCAAGTCACTACATGAGGGGCGAGCGTCCCGGCCACAGCCTTCAGGCCACAGCTCTGGTCAATGAGGCGTACATGCGGTTGGTGGATTACAAAGGCATGCAGTGGCAGAATCGGGCCCATTTCTTCGCTGTTTCGGCTCAGTTGATGAGGCGCATTCTGGTTGAACATGCGCGGCGTCATAACCTGAAGCGAGGAGGCGGCGTGCAGCATGTTTCGCTGGACGAGACGGCCATCGTGGGCGGCGACCGAGCGACGGACCTGGTGGCGCTCGACGACGCGATGGACGCGATGGCGCGGTTCGATCCGCGTAAGGTGCAGGTCGTCGAAATGCGCTTCTTTGGCGGACTCAGCGTAGAAGAGACGGCCGAGGTGCTCAAAGTATCGTCACCGTGATGCGGGACTGGAGCACCGCCAAGGCCTGGCTCTATCGAGAGCTCGCGGGCGGATCGACCGATGGACTCTGATCGCTGGAAAAAAATTGATAGTCTGCTGCAGGCGGTGTTAGAACGCACACCGGAGGAGCGCGACGCATTTCTGCGGAACGCATGCGGAGCCGACGAAGATCTGGAGCGTGAAGTCCGCTCTCTGCTCACGGCACAGCAACAAGCAGGAAGCTTCCTGGAGAGTCCCGCGATAGAAGCGGCCGCGCGGGCTCTCGCCCAGCAACAGAAGAACGACAACGAGCGAAAACCCGACGACTCCCCGATCGGCCGAACCATTTCGCATTACCGCGTAATCGGGAAGCTCGGCGCCGGCGGCATGGGAGTGGTTTACGAGGCGGAAGACATCCGTCTGAACCGACGGGTCGCTCTGAAATTCCTTCCTGAAAATCTGGCACATGACCCTACCGCCCTGCAGCGGTTCAAGCGCGAGGCCTACGCCGCCTCCTCCTTGAACCACGCGAGCATCTGCACCATTTATGAAGTGGAAGAACAGGATGGACAGCCAGTGATCGTCATGGAGTTGCTGGAAGGGGAGAGCCTGAAAGAGCGAATCCGCAAGGGACCAGTCTCCACCGACGAACTCCTGGATCTGGGCATTCAGACGTCCGACGCGTTGGCAGCGGCCCACGCGAAGGGAATCATCCACCGAGACATAAAGCCGGCAAACATTTTCGTGGCGAGTTCGGGGCGGGTGAAGATTCTGGATTTTGGGTTGGCCAAAGCCGTTCCCGGCCATCGACCAGAAATCGAGCCCGACGAGGAATCGCTCACCGTGGAAGGTGTCATCCCCGGTACAACCGCCTACATGTCTCCCGAGCAGATACGGGGAGAGGAGATCGATGCGCGCAGCGATCTGTTTTCCTTAGGTGTCGTGCTTTACGAAGCGGCGACCGGCAAGCGGCCATTCGTTGGTAAGAATCGTGTACTGATGATGAATGCCATCCTGAACGATAAGCCCGCCACACCTAGCCGGGTGAACGAAGAACTACCGACTGGCGTGGACGCAATCATAGTGAAGGCGCTGGCAAAAGACCGTGAACAGCGCTACCAGCATGCGTCCGAGATGCGAGCCGACCTGCAAGCGATGAAGCGGGAGACGGATTCGGCGCGGGTGATAACGAGTGCGAAGCCTGCACCCGCAACTGGCAGCGCGAAACGTTGGAAGGCCATTGCTCCCGCTGCTGCTGTGGCCATCCTGGCGTTGTTCATGGCAGCTTACTTCTATTTTCAGGGCGCACCAAGACGCAGGGCCGCAAAACTCACCGCCAAGGACACGATTGTCCTCGCCGATTTCATCAACACGACGGGCGATCCCGTGTTTGACGGGACGCTGCGGCAAGGTCTCACCGTGCAGTTGGAACAGTCGCCTTTCCTCAGCCTCATCTCCGAGCAGCGCATCCTGCACACGCTGTCCCTGATGGGCCAGGCCTCCGATGCGCGGCTTACTCCAGAGCTCGCCCATGAAGTTTGCGAGCGCACCGCGAGCGCCGCCGTCCTCGATGGCTCGATTGCAAATCTCGGAAGCCAGTACGTATTGGGGTTACGCGCAAAAAACTGTCGCACAGGGGAGATCCTCGATGAAGAGCAGGTGGAAGTGGCAAGGAAGGAAGACGTACTGAATGCTCTGACTCAAATTGCAAGTAAGTTCAGAACGCGAGTCGGAGAATCCTTGGTGACAGTTGAAAAACACGACACTCCGCTCGCCGAGGCTACGACCCCGTCACTGGAAGCCTTAAAGGCTTATAGCATGGGCTGGAAAGTTACAGCTTCCCAGGGTGGGGATGCCGCTGTTCCTTTTTTTAAACATGCCGTCGAGATCGATCCCAAATTTGCCATCGCATACGCGTCGCTCGGGCTCATGTACGGTTCCAGTGGCGAAACCGAACTTGGTACGGAGAACACTAGAAAAGCCTACGAATTGAGGGACCGTGCCAGCGACAACGAGAAGTTCTTTATCACCGCTTATTACGATGGACGGGCGACAGGAAACCAGAAAAAAGCGCAGCAGACCTGCGAGGCGTGGGCACAAGCTTATCCTCGTGAGTGGACGCCCCACTCCTTCTTAGCGGGCTTCATTTATCCTGTGCTCGGCGAACATGAAAAGGCAGCCGAAGAGGCCCAAAAGGCGATTGAACTGGCTCCAGACTTTGGCGTTGGCTATGCCCTTCTTGGTTCCAACTCTCTTAGCCTCGACCGTCTAGGAGGAGCCGAAGACGCGGTTCGCAGAGCCTCCGAGCGAAAAATTGAAATCCCTCTGTTAGCCCTCCTGCGATACGATGTCGCCTTTTTGAAAGGCGACATCGGGGGCATGCAGCGCGAAGTGGCCGCGGCTCGGGGGAAATCGGGAGTCGAAGAATTAATTTCTGACCATCAAGCCTTTGCCCTCGCATACACCGGTCACCTGCAAGAGGCCACGAAGATGTTACGGCGTGCAAGCGATTTGGCGCAGCAGGCGGCTCATCGAGAGAAGGCGGCTGGATTTGAAACCCGAGCGGCGCTGTGGGAAGCCTTCTACGGAGACAAGCTCACCGCAAAGCCGGCGGCAATGGCAGCCCTTGCGCTTGCCAAGAACCGGGAGGTGCAGTATGGCGCGGCCCTCGCCCTGGCTATCGCGGGGGATTCTTCGCAGGCTCAAACTCTGACCAACGAACTAGAAAGGAGCTTCCCCGAAGATACGTCAGTTAAGTTCAATTACCTGCCCACCGTAGGTGCGTTCCTTGCGCTGAATCATAGCGATCCCGCAAAAGCGATCGAACTTCTCCAAGTTGCCGTTCCATATGAACTGGGCCAGCCACGCAGCACTCAAACGGGTTTCTTCGGGGCTCTCTATCCTGTCTTTGCGCGTGGCCAGGCGTATTTGGCCGCGAGCCAAGGCGCTGAGGCCGCCAAGGAATTTCAGAAAATTCTGGATCACCCCGGGATAATGGTCGGGGATCCCATCGGCGTACTGGCTCATCTCCAACTGGGTCGAGCGTATGCCACGCAGGGCGACGCCGCCAAAGCAAAAGCTGCCTATCGGGACTTCCTCACCCTCTGGAAAGACGCCGACCCCGACATTCCTGTCCTGAAGCAGGCCAAGGCAGAGTACGCGAAGTTGCAATAGCGGCTGCTATGAAGAAACAGTCCTTCCACGTCGGCCACTTGGCCGTGACGATTGGCGTAACGGCAGTTTTAATAGACCTTAGCCGACGATTCTGGCTGGATAACGGGCAAACCGTAAGTAATCCACAACGAAAAGCCAGGCGGGGAGACGGGTCTGGACAGTTTACGAAACCAGGCGATAGCGCTCATTGACGTGACGATGAGCGTAATCGGGATTTATCGCCAATAATCCTTCTGAGTTACCACAGACCCACAGCTTTCATTGACTTGCCGGTTTCACGCACATAAGATTCTCCTTCAGTGATCGGCCAAACTGTCTCTCACTACCGCATCCTGCAAAGACTGGGCGCAGGGGGGATGGGCGTCGTCTACGAGGCGGAGGACACCAAGCTCGGACGCCACGTCGCCCTGAAATTCCTGCCGGCCGATGCAGCCGGTGATCCCCAAGCGCTCAAGCGATTTGAACGCGAAGCTCGGGCTGCTTCTGCGCTGAATCATCCCAGCATCTGCACCATCTACGAGATCGAAGAGTATAAAGGCCAGCCGGTCATTGTGATGGAATTGCTGGAGGGTGAAACGCTCCAGCACCGCATTTCCGGCCGCCCGTTGCCAAACCAGCAGATACTGGACATCGGCATCCAGCTCGCCGATGCACTCGAAGCCGCGCATGCGAAGGGCATTCTGCACCGCGATATCAAGCCTTCTAACATTTTTCTCACTCAGCGGAATCAAGCGAAGATTCTCGACTTCGGCTTGGCGCGGCAGATACCGATCGGTGCGCCAGCGGAGACCGCGGCGGCGAATCCCACAGTCAGCCTGCGCGAAGAGTTGCTGACCAGCCCCGGCAGCACGATTGGCACTGTGGCCTATATGTCGCCGGAGCAGGCGCGGGGAGAAGAATTGGATGCGCGTTCGGACCTGTTCTCCTTGGGTGCATCGATGTACGAGATGTGCACGGGCCGTCCGCCATTTGGTGGCTTGACCACCGCGCTGATTTTCGACGCTATCCTGCACAAAGATCCTTCACCGATCCTGGAGATTAATCCCGACGCTCTAACTTCGCTTCAACCTATCATTTCGAAATGTCTGCAAAAGAAGCGGGAGGCACGATATCAATCCGCGGCAGAATTAAAGGCGGAGCTTGAGCGGCTCAAGCGCGATCTGACCACGCAGTCGATGCCCGCGTTTCGTCCGCGAGCTGCGTTGCGTAATCGTCGCGCCGTTGCACTTACCTTAATCGTTCTGCTTGCAGCCGCTGCTTTGATAGGTTGGCGCGTTCACGCCGGCGCAAAGGTCCGCTGGGCGCACGAAGAAGCACTGCCGCAGATCGAAAGACTGACCGAGCAAAGCCGCTATATCGAGGCTTTGCCCATTGCAGAACGCGCTGAGGCTTACATTCCCGGCGATCCGCGGCTGCAGAGGGATTTCAGTGAAGTGGCGCGAGTCGAAGACGTCAGATCTGATCCCGCCGACGCGGACGTTTACATCAACTCTTATCCGGGAACTGATTCCCAGTGGCAGCATCTCTGCAGAACTCCCTGCAAGACGCGTGTTCCCCTCGGCGTTTTGCGCTGGCGTCTACAGAAAACAGGTTTCGACACTCTGGAGGGTGTCACTCCGCAATACGGAGCTCGGGTCCTGAGATTCAAATTGCAGTCCACAGGGACCGCGCCCGCGGGCATGGTCGCCGTCCCGGGCACCGATTCCACGCTAGCTCTTACTGGGCTAGACGCGGCCCCTTCGGTGAAGCTCGGCGATTATTGGATCGACAAGTTTGAAGTCAACAACCGGCAGTATCGCGATTTTGTGCGGGCCGGCGGCTACTCCGACCAACGCATCTGGAAGCAGGACTTCATTAAAGATGGACGCAAGATTCCTTTTGACGAGGCCATGAAGTTCTTCGTCGACCGCACCGGACGGCCGGGTCCGTCCACCTGGGAATCGGGTGATTTTCCCGAAGGCAAAGGCGACTATCCGGTCACAGGTGTGAGTTGGTACGAAGCCGCAGCGTATGCCGAGTTCGCGGGCAAAAGCTTGCCCACCATCTATCACTGGAGCCAGGCTGCCGGTATACCCAGCGTTGCCGCGATCGTTCCTGCCAGTAATTTCTCCGGCAAGGGACTCGCGGCTTCAGGCACCTTCGGTGGCATCGGCCCGTATGGAACGTACGACATGGCTGGCAACGCGAAAGAGTGGTGCCTCAACGCGACTGGCGACAAGCGCTACATTCTGGGCGGTGCATGGAATGAGCCCTCGTACATGTTCACTGACGCGGACGCCCAATTGCCGTTTTCCCGCTCAGACAATTTCGGCTTTCGCCTGGTGAAGTACAGCGGAGAGCTGCCCGCTGCCGTCGTCGCACCGATGGAATGGCCCTATCGCGACTTCAATAAGGAGAAGCCGGTTTCCGACACGGTCTTCAACGTCTTTCGCGGCTTCTACACCTACGACAAGACCGTACTCAACGCCACGGTCGATCCACCTGACGATAGCGATGAACGCTGGCGAAAAGAGAAAATCACCTTCGATGCCGCCTACGGCGGCGAGCGCGTCTTCGTCTACATGTTTTTGCCGCGCACCGCACGGCCGCCGTATCAGACCGTTATCGTATTTCCCGGTTCGAATGTGATTTACTTGCGCTCCAGTCGCGATCTGCCGGCCATGCGCTACTTGGCGTTCCTGATCAAGAGCGGCCGAGCCGTGGTATTTCCCATTTACAAAAGCACGTTCGAGCGTGGCGATGGTTTGAACAGCGACTATCAGAACCGCACGGATTCCTACCGCGAGCATGTGTTCGACTGGTACAAAGATGTCGCTCGCACTCTCGATTACATACAAACGAGAAACGATCTCGATTCCACTCGCATCGCCTACTATGGCATCAGCTGGGGAGGCGCGCTTGGGCCCATCTTTGCTGCAGTGGAGCCGCGAATCAAGACCTCTGTTTGGATGGGTGGTGGTCTCGAATACGAATCAACTCTTCCCGAGGTTGATCCCTTCAATTTCGCGCCGCACGTAAAGATCCCGGTGCTTATGGTCAACGGCCGGTATGACTTCTTCTTCCCGAAGGAAACTACGCAAGACCCGCTGTTCCACCTGCTGGGCACGCCTGAAAAGGACAAGCGGCATGTGGTCTTCGACTCTGGGCACGTCCCCCCGCCCGATCTGCTGATCAAAGAAGTCCTCGACTGGCTGGACCGTTATCTGGGACCGGTACACTGATCACTTCATTTTTCTCCGGGGCGCCCTCACTCTCTGGAAAGGCCGCCGACCCCGACATCCCCATCCTGAAGGAAGCCAAGGCCGAGTACGCGAAGCTGCAGTAATTTCCCGTGGCCAAGGTTTGAAAGGAAATAGCTGCTTGACGATTTTGCCCGGACCGACGGACCGACGGGAAAGTGATCTTCGCAACGGGTTATGGATAGACCACCACGTGGTTTTGACACTGGCTCCGGACTGAACCCATTGGGCAGTTACAAAAGATGGAAAACAACGTCATCTAATCAGGCAGGCCCATGCGCCGCAACAGGTCGGCAAATCTGGGATCGCCGCGGAGATTCTTGTAAGAAGGATCGCACTTCAGCAGCGTGATATCCTCGCCGTCGCGTTCTGCATAAGCTTTGTCAAGCCATTGGAAGGCGTTGTCTTTGTCGCCGGCAAGCGCGTAGGCGGCAGCCACCTGGCTTGCTGCCACAAACTCTCCCTCCGGCGCCCTTAGTGATTGCAAGGTCCGCTCAAGATTCTTGTGCCAAAATCCTTCTTCTCCGCCGGTCTTGAAGGCTTGCAGCATGGTGGCCGCCTCTGCAGTCGCGTCCTCTGGGCTGGCACCGGCCAGCAACTCGCTCTTCTCGTTCTCCTTAATCGCATCCTCGTATCTTCCCATTGCCGTTAGAAGCGAGGAAAAATACTCGTGGGCAAGCGGAAAAGTAGGATCCATCGCAATGGTGTGCTGGAATTGTTGATCGGCTTTTTCGTAGTTCCCGGCAAACATATATGTCATGCCCATGAAATTGTTTATCGGCAACGACAAGGGGTCCAGTTGTAACGCCCGCTGGTTCTCGGAGATGGCCTCTGACATTCGACCCATAGGCGCGAGATAGCAATTGGAATAAAAGAGGTGGGCGTAGGCGGAGTTTGGGTTCAGTTCGATGGCTTTCAGAAATTCTCTTTGGGCCCCGGGGAAGTCAAACTCATAGTGCGACTTCTCCATGCCCAGGGCGGCATGCGCCTCAGCCAGGGAAGGGTCGAGCGCCAAAGCTTTCGTGGCTGCTGCCTTGGATTGAGGAAGGCTTTCTTTCGGCGAGTAGACACCAAGGATGTTGCCGATGTTGTAGGCATCGGCAAGGCCGACGTAAGCCAGGGCGAAATTAGGATCCTGCGCGGTGGCCCGCTGAAAGTACCCGATGCTCTCCTTTATGGCGGCTGGATTTCTCTGGTTCCAGTAGAAACGGCCTTTCAAGTACAGATCATAGGCTTCTGGATTTACAGTGCGGATTCTAGACAAATCTATTTCCTGCTCTGGCGTGAGATTAATCTGTACCTGCCGCGCAATGGCTTTTCCCAGCTCGTTCTCGATTTGCAGCAGATCATGCAGCTCACGTTCATAATTCTGTGCCCAGAGATGGGTTTGGTCGCCGACTCGAATTAATTGAGCGCTGACGCGGGCTTCCCCACCTTCGCGCCGCACACTTCCTTCCAGGATGTAGTCAACGCCCAGTTCCTGCCCGATCTGGCTGATGGTCTTGTTGGTGTGCTTATAGGCCATCGCGGAGGTGCGAGCGATGACGCCCAAGTGCTCAGGGCTCAATTGGCCCAGATCGGTAATTGTCTCTTCCGTCAGGCCGTCGCTGAAGTACTCTTGCGCCGGATCATTGCTCATGTTCTGGAAAGGCAGCACCGCAAGCATCACTCGTTTCTGGGGGGTTGGGTTTGCGGGCGGATGCTGGCGCTTCAAAAGTGCGACGCTTCCTAGAACGACGAGCAGAGCAGCCGCCGACAATGCCACGGCTAAACGCAGGGTGTCCGCGGGTCGGGCACGCGGTAGCTCGGCCATTGCATCCCCTTCGACAACGCTCTCCGGAGATTGCGCAGGGTCCGCGACCAGATCGTGGACTGGTGCTAGAAAACGGTATCCTCGGCGCGGAATAGTCTCAATGAATCGAGGGTTGTCCGCAGAGTCGCCGAAGGCGACGCGTAGTTTGCGGATGGCCGTGTTAATCCCCTCATCGAAACCGACAAAAGTATCGGCCGTCCAGACTCTGGACTGCAACTCTTCGCGCGTAACAATTTCACCGGGACGCTCCAGGAGTATGGCCAGAACCCGAAAAGGCTGTTCCTGCAGGGGCACTCTCCGCCCGCTCTTGTGCACTTCACCGGAGCCCAGGTCGACTTCGAAAAGTCCGGCGCGAACACGGCGGCCGAAACTGGCAGGCGCTTCCATGACATCCCGCTCAGGGGACCATGATTTTACCCCATGAATCCAATTCAGGAAACTCAATAACTCCTTCGGAAGCCTTCTCTTACCAAGTTAGGAATGATTCAGGCGCGGTCAATTGACCGGACCCAGGTTATACGCTAATAGAACACACCTCAGCAGATCTTCCGCAGTCAAAGCGGACGGCTGAGGAAGAGTAGCCAAAATCAAATCGAAAATCGAGGAGAGACTTATGAAAAAAAAGCTCGTAACAAATGCAGCCGGGTTAGTTCTGCTGACGCTCGCGGCTTTGGGGTCAGGATACGCGCAGAGTAATTCCGCTGCCTGCAACGACAAACTCATCGCCGGCAACTATGGATTCACCGTTCAGGGAACGAAATTGGCAGGCGCAGGACCCACTGGTCTACAGGTGGGTGTCGCCATGACGCAATTTGACGGCAAGGGCGGGCTGAGCCAAATTGACACCGTAACCATTGCCGGCGAGGTCGTCGCCGATTGGACCCACCCAAGAGCAACCGGCACCTATTCGGTCAGCGCCGATTGCACTGGCACCTTCACTATCAACTTCCAAGATAACCGGCCGACGGTGGTCGCAAACTTCGTGGTGGCAGCGAATGGTGACGAAATCGACACCGTCGTTATCAGTGCGGGTGGAGACCAGGGGGTCCTTGCCACCGGCAGCATCGGGAAAAGGCGGTCTTCCAAACACTGAACCTGGGTTTGCTGATTGCGGCAGAGGAATCGCAGGATACGAATCTCAGCAAATCCACTGG
>Ga0187802_10000162_pt1 | contig 15554 bp, 13 predicted proteins | sample NC_wetland_sal_i_FD_130584 | JGI IMG/M metagenome (GOLD analysis project Ga0187802, IMG submission 130584) | Wetland sediment microbial communities from Neuse River Estuary, North Carolina, USA - Control_2 | ecosystem: Environmental > Aquatic > Freshwater > Wetlands > Sediment | place: USA... | reverse complement strand
GGACGGCGGAAAGCCCGAACCTCGGGGGAATTAGTTGCGACAGGTTTGGATACGTCAGGGTTTCTTCCAGTCAGTCATGGATTCTAATTCGGCCATGATTTCCCGCAATCTCTGTTCGCGCCTCGCGTGATCGTCCATTGCACCAAAGTCCGGTCTGGGCCTTTGCAAGTACGCTAGATTTAGCCTTTGGATTTCGGCTATTTCCCGCCTCAGCGCCTCGACTCGTTCTCGGATGTTCCCTTCCATGAATCAAGGATTATCCCTGTCGATTTTTCGTGGTCAGTTGATGTTGTGGACTTGTGCTGTGCCACCTACTGTGTGGGATCTAACGACTCCTCACGCCGCCAGATCGCCAGTCCAGGCGCTCCCATTGCCAGTGCGCCCAGTGATGCGGGCTGCTGCTTGTCTGGAACGGGACTGGTCAGAGAAGCTCCCTGGTCGGGACTATCTGGCCCTTTCTTCCTACCGGCGACGATGCCTTTGTTCGGAACCGTCTCGTAAGCGTAGCCAGTAAGGAGGGCGGTCCATCCAGAATGTGCTACCCAAGTCATTCGAAATCGCGCCCAGCCGTAGTGGATCTTTGCGCCAATGAAAAACTTGAGGCCTAGATAGTGTGTTTTCTGGTCAGTCCACGGGCACGCGAAAAAGGAGGGACCCTGATAATAAGCCATTTGCGGACCGGCGCTGATGTTTCCAAAATTCAACCTGTGGCCGATAAACTTGCCAGCAGGTAAGGCAGCGGCGCAGAGATTGGAAACCACGACCTGGTTCGGACCATGGTACGGACCCGACACAATAACCTGGCCTCTCCATTGACCCTGACTGCAGCAAGTAAATAAGTTCGGTACTAAGAAATCGGTGATTCCGTCGTGGTTCAGATCCAAAGAATAACTTGTGTTTGGCTTTATGTGCATGTTGGCCGGCGTGTACACGATCTTAGCCTCAGCCGGGTGGGCAAGAGCGATCAGGCTCACTCCCGCTGCACCTGCCGCAAGCGCATACGTGTTGAGCTGTTGGTGGACGCAGTCAGAAAGGTTGACTGCCTTACGGGGCCCGGAGGAACGTTTCATAAAGCCTCCTTGAAAGGTCGGCCCATTATCCTTCCGCTCCCTTCGGGAGTCAACTTGCACGGAAGAGGTACCACTCGCTCCTTGGGACCTCGGTCCTACCCCCGTTTTGTGCGAGGAATGGATGCCAAGGTCCCAAGACGCATCGGTTCGTGAGTCCACACTCCTGGGTAAATTTAGAACCAATTGCCTGAGACTGGGTTGCGATGCTTGCACAGCATCTTCATTCTTAAGGATGTTTCAGCGGCTTGCTTTGACGATGGCTACGGCTGGAATAGATTCGTGAAGTGGTAGATAGGATTATGCCCAACAGAGGCGATACGCAACCACTACCGAGCCGCTCGCAGGATTAGGAGACTAGCCCTTCTCAGTAGCTTCTTCCACGATCCGCACAGCGGCTTGGCTAAAATCCTCGCGTGCTTTTTTTCCCTGATTCTGTGGCGGACGGTGGGAGGACTTCTTTTCGAGTTGATCAGCCTCTCGCTGTCCTTTATCGGCTTTTGTTCGTTTCTCTGACATGCATATAGTTTCGCACAGGCCGAAATCGATTGCCAGCCTGTGGAAATTCAAACTGCACGATTACCGAAATTTCTCATTGCCCACAATCGGCGCCGAGCGCCAAAGGGTGCTTCCAACTTCGTAAAACCGGACCTCGGGATGTTCAGAACATTCACTTGTACGCATAAGCCGTACTCCGGCAAGGCGTCTCACTTGCCGCGAGACTTGGAGGGCGGCTTAATTTAACAGTGGCTCTGCTAAGAGTTGCGGTTTTTCATGCCGTAATAATGACGCCGGCGCACGGACTTTTGCTGGCACGATGATAGCTGTGACGCACTCCCGAATCAAAGTACACGGCATCGCCTGAGTCGAGGTTGAACGTCTCGGAGCCGATCGTGAGCTCCAATTTTCCGGAGATTAGATAAAGCAATTCCACGCCCGGATGTTGGTGAGGCCGCGACTTTTCAGCGGCAATGGGTTCGAATTCCGCGTAGAAAGCACTCAGCTTGCGTTCTGTAGCCTTGAAGTCGAGGCTCTCGAAGTTGTACGCGATGCTCCCGCCCCCCGGACTGTCCGGAAACCGCAAGCGTTCCTTCTTGCGCGCAATCGCTACCACGTGACGCTTGCGCTCGTCAGTGAAGAAATATTCCAGCCCCACACCGAACACCAGAGCGATCCGCAGCAGGGTGGGTAATGTGGGAAACAGTTTGCCACGTTCCAGTTTTGAGAGCATCGCCGCCGAAAGGCCGGTGTGCTTCCCCAATTCCACCAGACCCATACTCTTTCGCAACCGCAGGGCCCGGAGTTTCTCGCCCAGGGCGTAAGGCCTGAGCCCTTCGACAATTGTTTTATTGACCACCCGCTTCTCCTGTTTTCCCAGCAGTACAAGATCGTGCCGGATTTTTGACTGCTACTCACATGAATTATAGAAACCCGGTTGCTTTTCGTGTTGCGACAATAATTGTTCTCTATAGTTAATTCATCAACAAGCAAGAGTGCAACAGAAAACGGAAAAAATAAGGAAGGATTACCTGAAAGCAGCGAGTTTCGCATTGATTCTCGGTGTTCTGGCAAGCGCGCTGCCGGCGTCAGCCGGCTCCACAAAGGACATCGTCGACACCGCGGTCGCCGCGGGAACCTTCAACACGCTGGCCACGGCGGTTCGAGGACGCTAATGGGGTGGATCGAAAACGGGCGAGAACTCTTGAGTTCTCTCCTGCTCCGATCCCAAAGTTCATCGATCTTAAGAATGAGGAGAACTTATGAAGCATTTTGTCTTGACTTGCTTTGCCACGATAGCTTTAACCGCGTGCGCTCTGAGCGCCAATCGCTCAGAGATGGTGGTTCAGGACACTGGCTTGCGAACGGTGGTCGGCTGTCTCTCACAAACGGGTGAAACTTATGTCATCACCGGCGGCGCGCCGGGTCCGAAGCAATTCCGTATCGTATCCGGCGATGTTTCATCTCTGAAAGGTAGGATTGGTCATACCGTAGAAGTCGTTGGTATTGTCGGCAAGAACGATGCTCTAGCCAACCAGAATGAGACTTACAACGAAGGTACCACCACCGGCGTAGGCTATCTCACAATCGATGCCCAGAAGATTAAGCAACTCTATGGGAACTGCAGCGAACCAGGGAAGGAATGGGCCGGCGACCACATGTAGGCGATGTGGGAACTGGGAGGAGTTTACTAATGGAGGGTCATTCCGCGTCGTTTGATCCGGCGGGTAATGAGAGTTTATTCCAGATCCATAACTAGATGAGGACGCACCTTGATAGCATAGAAGTTGATTGCGGCGCAGAGTTGTGGGATCTATGCCGTCACTGTGTAACGATGGTGCAGTCCGCCGAGTCGTGGGAAGGATTGAATCTTGCCTGCGACGGGGAGCGGATCGCAATCGACCGACCTGCTGACGTGTCCTTCGCCAGCCCCAGATGCGTCCGGTCCTTGTGGTAGTAGTTGCCGCTGGCAGACCGGAAGAATTCGGCTTCCGCCCAGGTTCTCGGAACGTCACGCAGCTCTGTGAGTTTTGTCACAGACTTTCCGGTTGGAGACGAGATAATCTTCCCGCAGCTTTTGTGACACAAGAGCGCGCCCCCAAGCGCTGCCGTCATCCTTTTCAACAGCGAACTCCATGCTTCTTTTGCACCAACCTGAAGGGTGCACTACCTGTCGTGACAGTGCCATTGACGTTAGGGGAGAACTCGAATGTCAGATCATCAGCGATTTCCAGCTGGAGAGACTTGCGACGGCCTGGGAGCGCCTGTGGCGATCCAATCCGAGCGCGGAGATCTTTCAGCAGTTCACCTGGGGCCGGGGTTGGTGGCAATCCTTCGGCAGCGGCTTCAAATTATGCGTTCCAGTCGTCTACGAAAGGAGTCAGGCCTCTCTTATCCTTCCGTTGGTCGAGCGTCGCGGCACACTCCGGTTTCTGGGGTCGCCGCGATCCGACTATTCTGACATGTTGTGCTGCCATCCGCGACCGGAGCAGCTCCTGGCCACCGCTCTTGAAGCTCTTGAGCCAGCTGTAGCTCGTCGAGGTGGAGTGAAAATCTTCGCAGGCATTGAACTCGCACGCTTCCGGCGTGAGAGCGAAGCTTTGACAAATTACATTTCGACAAGTTCTCTGCCCAGACGGAACCTCTTTCCTTCACATCCACGTCCACGACAGTCTGCGCATTCGGAACTCTTGAGAGGGGGCCAATCATGACACCCGTGGTAGCGGCCAAGAAACACAGCAACTTCGTTCTCAAGACATTCCTTTCGGCCATCGACGGCAGTAGGAAGATCGCAGCTTTTCCCAAAAAGCAGACGATCTTTGCTCAGGGCGACTCGTCCGATGCTGTTTTTTATATACAGAAAGGAAAGGTAAAACTCACCGTTGTGTCTAAGGCCGGCAAGGAAGCCACAATAGGCATTCTGAACGAGGGCGATTTCTTCGGAGAATGTTGCCTTACAAGGCAGCCTCTTCGCCTGTACTCCGCAACCGCAATGACCGATTGCTCTGTGATGCGAATCGATAAGAAGTCCATGGTGAAAACGCTTCACCGGGAACACGCGTTTTCCGATATGTTCGTGGCATCTTTGCTGGCACGGGGGTTCATGTTTGGAAGGCAACGGTTCTGGGAGCTCTTGGTGGAAGTGTTTGGAGCTTAACCAGCGCGGACTTCTTCCTCGGCTTGACTATTTCCTGCAGCTTGACTCCACTGTTTATGCCTACTCCGGTAGCTAAGCATGGGGGTAGGGTGCCCGGACCCCGCGTATCCTGTCACCGAGGACATTGCGTCGCTGGTCCTCTGTGGAAAGGTCGGACAAAGGGCAGCGCCCCGTAGGGCGCGGGCAAAGGCGAGTACGAAGGCACCTACTGTTTGGGCATCAACAATTTCGTTCTGGATTATTGTCAAACTCTGAGCGATTTTCATGAGATTTCGTGGGCACGTAGGGCCCTGGAGTGACAGGCATGCTTGTTGAAAAAAGGGAATGCCAAGGAAATCACATCGCCGCCACGAGTACCGCAGGTACACGGAACTTCGCGGGGATGACGACTATCTGCTGGTTGCTTTGCTATAGCCAGCCGTCCGTTTTATGTTGACTTTCCTTTTCGACATGTTGTAATTCCTCCCACGAAGTCCCAGGAGGAAACGGTGACGGTCTGGCACCAGGTCTATAACCCCTTCGGCAACGCCCTAATCTCTACGCTTGTGGCAGCCATTCCCATTTGCACCTTGCTGTATTTCATCGCTCTCCACCCCCATCGCGACAAACAGGGCGTGAGGCATCTCGGCATCAACGCTCCGTATGCGGCGTTCTACGGGGTCTTGGCGGCGTTCTTGGTCGCCTGCGTGGCGTTCGGGATGCCGCTCAAGTCCGCCTTCTCGGCCTTTGGCCTTGGGGCCTTGTCCGGATTCCTGGCGATCATCTGGATCATTATCGGGGCCATCTTTCTCTACAATATGACGCTCATATCCGGCAAATTTGAGATCGTGAAGGAATCCATCATTCACATCTCATTTGACCGGCGGCTTCAGGTGCTCCTGATCGCCTTTTCCTTCGGCGCCATCATCGAGGGGACCTCCGGGTTCGGGACGCCGGTGGCCATCGCCGGAGCAGTCATGGTGGGCCTGGGATTCGCCCCCTTCGAATCGGCCGTTCTAAACCTGTTGGCCAACACCGCCCCGGTCGCATGGGGAGCCATCGGCACTCCAATTGTGACGCTGGCGGCTGTGAGCGGCCTTCCTGAGCTGAAGTTGTCGGCCATGGCCGGGCACCAGCTCCCCTTCGTTTCCATCCTCGTCCCCTTCTGGCTGGTTGCCGCGTTTGTCAAGATGGAGGGGGGTACTTGGAAAGAGGCCTGGGAGGTGTGGCCAGGGACACTGTGCGCGGGCCTCTCCTTTGCCCTCATGCAGTGGTTCACGTCCTCGACGCAGGCCTTCCACCTCATGACCGACGTGGTGTCGGGCGTCTTCTCCGTCATCTGCACCGCGCTGTTCCTGCGCTTCATCTGGCACCCCAAGACGCGGTTCCTGCTGCGGTCGGAGCGCGAGGCCCTGGCCAAGGCCGGGAAGGCTACGGCGACGGCGACCACGGACCGGACAGAATGGGTGTACAAGTACACGGCCAGCCAGACCGCATATGCCTGGTTGCCGTGGACGATCCTCATCATCTGCTGCGCCGTCTGGGGCATGCCGACGTGGCGGACCTACTTGAACAACCTCTTTTCGGGCATCACGTTTCAGACCACCCTCCTCGGCGGCGCGTTTGCGGGCAAGCTCTCCCTGCCAATGTGGCAAATGCCGGCGCTGCATAACATGGTCCAGCGCATGCCGCCGGTGGTTCCAGCCAACGCCAAGCCTGAAGCAGCTATCTTCACCATCAACTGGCTATCGGCGTCCGGGACCGGCGTGTTCGTGGCGGCCTTGTTGTCCGGACTCGTCCTGCGGTTGAGTGCCGCACAGTGGCGCGAAGCAGTGCGCCGAACCGCTCGCCGCTTGGTAATCCCGATCCTGGTCATCGCGCAGGTGCTGGGACTCGGGTTCCTCACCCGCTACGGTGGTACCGACGCTGTTCTTGGTCTGGCGTTTACCAGAGCGGGAATCCTCTATCCCTTCTTCGCGGCCTACCTGGGCTGGCTGGGAGTGTTCCTCACCGGGTCCGACACCGCGTCGAATGCGCTGTTCGGCAGCCTGCAGCGGATCACCGCCCAGCAACTCCACTTGAACGAGACGCTGATCGTCGCGACCAACTCCACCGGGGGCGTCATGGGCAAGATGATCGATCCCCAGTCCATCATGGTCGCCTGCGCCGCCTGCTACGACGATCCGTACGAGCGGACCCATGCCCTCGGGCCGATCTTCCGGACGGTGTGGTGGCATTCGGTCGCGGGCGCGGCGGTGATCGGGCTGATCGCCTTCCTCCAAGCCTACGTCTTCAAGGGCCTGATCCCTCGTGGTTGAATGACGAGCTACTCGGACATAACTGTTGTCAACAGAAAACAAGCCTGGCACCTCTCGATTTGAGGATTATGTTACCTCCGGCGGCATGGAGGGAGTAACCGCTGGATATCTAACACGTCAGCTGGCATATGCGCACGACACAACTGGGCATCTGAGATCCGCGCTAGTGTCCCTGGTTCGCAGTTACGGGGTAAAGGCGCAAAAATCCTTGGCTGAGATTCGGATATCGAGAAAGCCCAAGTGAGAGATGATCTCCAATCGCCTGCAAAGACCTCCGAATTAAGCTGGAACTGTCGCACTCTCTATGCTTTTCCATGCTTCATCAGCGCCGATTCCCGCAATATAGACCCGTGCCAATCCCTCTGGGGAACCGCTGATCAATTGCCAGAATCGTCCTAGCCGCGCCTCTAAATCTGGGGATCGTTCAGGTGGCGAACGGTTCGGAGATCCTTTACGAGGCGTTCCGCCTCTTCTTGTTCCCTTGCCGTCAAAATGTCCTCGAATTGATCAATGATCAAAAGGAGCCGTCGCGGCGCTATAGCGGCAGCGGCCTGCTCTAGGGGGGTGAGCAGCGTTTCTGGATAGCTTACAGTTGGCCCACCACCACTTGGGAGTTTGCGGATTTCAGTCTACGCGGTCAAGCCCTGTGACCAGGATTCTCTCCCGTATGCGTTCGGCTAGAGGCACTCTAGAGGCACTAAGGAATCCGGCAACAGCGATACGCTCGCCTGGCGCCGCACGCCATACCGGCACACTTACCGCCATCACGCGGAGATACGTGACCGTGCCGAACGAGGCCTGACTCGCCGCCGTCAACCGCAGTTAGCCCTAGTCGTGAACCTGTGAATTACAATACATCCATTGACCCTGCGTCGCACTCTTAGATAGAGGAGCATATTACGGACGGTGGAGCTTGGCGAATGCTCGTTAGATTCGCGCCTGCGCTTAAGATCTATTGCGCTAAAGGCACTGCGCTTCTCAACCCTTATGCGCTCTAGCTACTTTCAGATGTTCGCCGCGGCTGCGATTTTTTTCCTATTGCTCACGGGGGCAACCAGCGGACAAAATACGACGCTGATCAGTCTTGATCAGGCCATTGATCTGGCGCTGGCGCACAACCATTCCATCAAAGCCACGAGAACTCTGATTCTTCAGAATCAGGCTCAGGAGATTACCGCGAACTTGCGCCCCAATCCGACATTTGATGCGGATAGTCAGTTCGTACCATTTTTCAGTCCGCAGGATTTTTCTGGGGACAACCTGAACGAAACTCAGCAGTTTGATATTGGGATTGGATATCTGTTCGAACGTGGTCACAAGCGGCAGCGGCGGCTGCACGCTGCCCGCGACCAAACCGCTGTCACACGTGCTCAGGTCAGCGACGCCGAGCGAACCCTGGCATTCAACGTAGGCCAGCAGTTCATCAGCGTTTTACTCGCGGAATCCACGCTTCAGTTCGCACTTCAAGACCTCAAGGGCTTTCAGCAGACGGTCGACATTAGCGAGGCACAACTCAAAGCGGGATACATTGGTGAAGGCGATTATCTTAAGATCAAGCTGCAGCTTCTGCAATTTCAAACTGACGTATCCTCTGCCCGCCTAGCCAAGGTGCAGGCGCTTGTCGCCCTGCGTGAGTTCTTGGGCTACAACGCCGTACCAGCCGATTTTGACGTGATAGGTGATCTGGCGTACCAGCCGTTCAAAGCGAACTTGGAAGATTTGCAGACAAAGGCGCTGCGCGAGCGTCCTGATTTCCGGGCCGCGGAATTGGGAATCACCGCAGCACAAAGCCAAATTCTCCTGGCCAAAGCGAACGCCAAGGTAGACGTAAACGGCACCTACGACTTTACCCATGTTTCCGGTGAGAACACGGCCTCGATCTTTGTCAATTTCGAGTTGCCGATCTTCAACCGCAATCAAGGAGAGATCGCACGTACCGGTTATGTACTCACACAGGCACAGGAGCAGCAGCAAGCGGCCAGTGATACGGTTCTTTCCGACGTGTCCAATGCCTATGAAGCGGTCAGGAGCAACGACGACGTGGTGCAACTCTATACTGCTGGATATCTGAAGCAGGCGCAGGATTCGCGCGACATAAGTGAGTATGCCTATAAACGTGGTGCCGCCAGCCTGTTGGATTTTCTCGACGCCGAGCGCAGCTACCGTTCCATTCAGTTGGCTTATCGCCAGGCGCTAGCCTCCTATATGACCGCATTGGAACAGTTGAAAGAAGCGGTGGGAACGAGAAACCTGCCATGAGGGTCCGTGCAACGACCGTGCGTACGCATCTTTGGCCCAGATTGGCTGCATTCGCGGTCGTATCGGCAATGATGTTGCTGCTCGGCGGCTGTGAGGGCTCAGGATCGAACGCTGCCGCTAGCGCTAGCAGCGCGAAAAATTCAAATAATCCCGAACTGTTTACCATTCCGCAGGACCAAATGTCGCATGTGCAGGTACTGACCGTTCAGCCCACAACGCTCACTCGCTCTCTGCGGCTGACGGGTGCCGTGGCTTACAACGCTTTTCGGACAACACCGGTCATCACTCAGGTCAGTGGACCGGTCAGCAGGGTAGTGGTCGTTCCCGGGCAGAAGGTGCATCAGGGCGAGCCCATGTTGTATGTGGCCAGTCCGGATTACTCGCAGCTCCGCACCAACTATTTAAAGGCGAAGGAGGCCTACGCTCTGGCCCAAAAAGCATACGCCCGAGCCCAGGACTTGTACCAGCATCACGCGATTGCCGAACAGAATTTGGAGCAGGCGCAGTCGGCCGAGGTGCAGGCGGGCGGCGATCTGGTAGCGGCGCAAGCCGCATTGAAGGTCATGGGAATCACTGATCCTGATGCACTCGTTCAGGCTCCGCCCTCTTTCGAGGTTCCGGTAAAAGCGCCAATTGGCGGCTTGGTGGTTGAACAGGATGTTTCTGCGGGGCAACTCATTCAACCCGGCACCACCCAGTGTTTCATGATTTCCGACGTCAGCACCGTCTGGGTGCTGGTCAATGTCTATCAAAAGGATTTGCCCTACGTGCGCGTAGGAGATCAGGTCACAATTCAGACGGATACTTATCCTGAAGTGTTCCATGGGCGCATTGCGTACGTAGCAGCTTCGCTGGATCCGAGCACACGTACTCTGCAGGCGCGCATCGAGACCAACAATCCCAGCGAAAAACTGAAGAAAGACATGTACGTGGTTGCGACCGTAAACGCGGGCACCATTCAAAGTGCCATTGCGCTCCCCGATGCGGCTGTCCTGCGCGATAGTGAGAACCAGCCGTTCGTTTATGTCGAGGCATCTTCGAACCAGTTTGGTAGACGCTCAGTGACTCTCGGCGAAAGCTTGAATGGACAGACAGAGATTACCAGCGGCCTGAAAGCAGGCGATCAGGTCGTCGGAAATGGCAGCTTATTCCTGCAATTTGCAAACTCGTTGCAGCGCTAGTTGGATGGCGCATCATGATGAATAGCGTTCCGCGATGTGAACACGAGCTAACAGATGGCGGAAAAACATCGAATTGGACGTTAGAGTTTTGAGAGGGTGCGGCTTTCAGCCGCACCGTCCAGGTTCCTATGAAGATTTTCGTTACGGGTGAAAGCCGTGCCCTTTCAAAACTCCGATACCAGATGCGCTTCATCGGCGCGTATCGACGCCTGAGGATAGGGTTGACGATCGCTACCACAACTGAATGATCCACCGAATAGTCCAAGCGGCGCTGCGTCAAAGGTTCCTTGTACTGATGCTGACCGCTTTCATCACGGTCGGGGGCATCCTTTCATTTCAGCGGATGCCCGTGGACGCTTATCCCGACCTCTCACCTCCACAGGTCGAAATCATCACCCAGTGGCCGGACCATGCCGCCGAAGAAGTGGAGCGCTTGGTCACGCTTCCCCTTGAACTCGAGATGAACGGCGTTCCCCACATGGTAGTCATGCGTTCCATTTCGCTTTATGGTTTGTCTGATGTAATCCTCACCTTCGAAGAAAGCACCAACGACTACTTTGCCAGAGAGATTGTTTTTGAAAGGCTTGCTCAAGCCACGCTGCCGACCGGAGTGACACCGAGCCTCGCGCCACTGTTCAGTCCCAGTGGCCTGGTGTATCGCTATGTTCTGGAGAGTCCCGACCGTAGCCCTCAAGAGCTGAAGACGTTTGAAGATTGGGTGATTGAACGGGCCTATCGATCGGTCCACGGCGTGGCGGACGACTCGGGCTTCGGCGGAACGGTGATGCAATACCAGGTTCTGCTCGATCCGGCGCGCATCTACGGATATCACCTGACCATTCCGCAGGTCACCGCTGCTCTGGCGGCCAACAACTCGAATGCGGGCGGCGGCTTCTATTCTCAGGGCGGACAGTTCTACTACGTTCGCGGCATCGGGCTGGTACGCAACACAGATGACATTGGAAACGTCGTGGTGGGCGCCAACAAGGGCGTGCCCGTCCGAGTGCGTGATATAGGAGATGTCACCATCGGGCATGCACCCCGCTTGGGCGAATTCGGCTTCCAGAAAAATGATGATGCCGTTGAGGGCGTCATCCTTATGCTGCGGGGAGAGCAAACGCAAAACGTCCTGAAAGGGGTTGAAGCGAAAACTGAGGAACTGAACCGCCAGATCCTGCCTCCCGACGTCAAAATTCATCCTTATTATGATCGCAGCGATCTAGTCGCCCTGACTACCGACACGGTGGAAGCGAACTTGCTTCGGGGCATGGTGCTGGTTCTAGTCGTACTGATTTTCTTCCTGGTCAGCTTCCGCGCTGCCGTCATTGTCGCCCTCACGATTCCGCTCTCGCTTTTGTTTGCATTCATCGTGCTGCATGCCCATGACGTTGCCGCTAATTTGCTTTCCATCGGAGCGATTGATTTCGGGATTATTATCGATGGCACCGTGGTGATGATTGAAAATATTTACCGCGAGCTGGCACTGCGGGAGGGACAGCAGTACAACCTGAACGAAGTCATTCTTACCGCAGCGAAAGATGTGGATCGCCCGATTTTCTATTCGGTGGCCGTTATCCTCGCCGGTTATTTGCCAATTTATGCCTTGAGCGGGGCCTCGGGGAAACTTTTCCACCCAATGGCTGAAACCATGTCGTTTGCCCTGGTGGGCGCGCTCATCCTGACGCTCACCCTTATCCCTGTGCTCGCGTCCTATTGGTTCAAGAAAGGCGTGCATGAAAAGCCGAATCGCGCATTCGAATGGATGAGGCGGAAATACGCCGTCCAGTTGGATTGGGCGCTCAACCGGCCCAAGACGACGATAGCCATCGCCACCTTGATATTCGGCGCGACGCTGCTGCTTGTGCCCTTCATCGGCGGCGAGTTTATGCCTCACCTCGATGAAGGCGCGCTCTGGGTCCGGGCTACAATGCCCTACACCATTTCTTTTGAGGAGGCCAGCAAAGTCGCCCCTCAGATCCGCGACATTCTGATGTCTTATCCCCAGGTTACTGTCGTGGGTTCAGAATTAGGGCGGCCCGACGACGGCACTGATCCCACGGGTTTTTTTAACTGCGAGTTCTACGTCGGCCTGAAACCCTACAAGGACCAAGCCTGGACCGGCGAGATCAGCGAGAAAAAACAGCTCATCGAATCGATCAACAAAAAACTGACGGCCTTTCCCGGGATTATCTTCAACTACACCCAGCCAGCCGAAGATGCCGTCGATGAAGCACTGACTGGTCTGAAAAGTTCTTTGGCAGTCAAAATATATGGCGAAGACTTGAACGTACTGCAGGACAAAGCTATCCAGATCAAGAACACGCTCTCCAAAGTACCCGGATTCACCGAGCTCACGGTGGTGCGAGAACTTGGCCAGCCTAGCCTGCTGGTTGACGTCGATCGTAACAAGATTGCGAGGTACGGGGTCAACGTCGCGGACGTGGAAGCTGTGATTTCGGCTGCGGTAGGCGGGCAAGCGGTCACTCAAGTCATTCAAGGGGAGAAGCTGTTCGACCTGGTTGTCCGCATGCAACCCCAATTCCGCAGCAGTGCGCACGAGATCGGAAATCTGCTGGTTGGGACACCGGATGGGCAGCAGATCCCCCTCAGCCAGCTCGCCAATATTACCCAGGGAAACGGTGCATCCTTTATTTACCGTGAAAACAACTCCCGCTACATCGGCGTGCAATACAGCATCGAGGGGCGTGACTTAGAGCGGGCGGTGCGAGATGCCCAAGCGGCGGTCAAGAAGGCTGTAACACTGCCCCAGGGCTACCGGATGGAATGGGGCGGCGAATACAGCCAGTTTCTCGAGGCTAAATCGCAGATGTACTTTATCGGTCCGCTTGCCGTAGTGCTGATTTTCATGATTTTGTTCGCGCTCTACGGGAACTTCAAATTCCCAGTCACTATTGCTCTGGGAGTAATTATGACGGAACCGGTGGGAGCGCTAATTGCCCTCAAACTTACCCACACTCCCTTCAGCGTTTCCTCAGTCTTGGGTCTTCTGGCGTTACTCGGCGTCTCTGTGGAGACAGCGGTCATTCTCGTTTCCTACATCAACAAGTTGCGCCAGGAAGGAATGAATATCCGTAACGCCACGCGGGAAGCTTCGCTCTTGCGACTCCGTCCGATCATGATGACGGCTCTCGTCGCCTGCCTTGGATTGCTCCCCGCGGCTCTTTCCACTGGGATCGGATCGGATACTCAAAGGCCATTCGCCATCGTCATCGTGGCCGGTCTCATCTCCCGCCTCTTCATCGGATTCTTCGTCAATCCCGTGTTGTACGAGATGGTCGCCCGAGAAGGCGATGTTCTCCAGGTTTAGAGCGAGGAGGACACGTCTCGACACTTTTCTGTCTGGATTGAGAGTAGATATAGGCCTCTTTCGCAGAAGCCGTAGCTGTCAATCGCCAACTATCTCGGACTGAGTCCTCGTCTAGTCAACATGAAGAGAGAGAATTAGCGCCAAAAGGATAGCCAAGCATACCAACAGAACAATTCCAATCACCTTATACATCTGTTTACGACTCATTAGCGTTTCTCCCCTGAGCCTGGGCTTTTTGGTCAATGTAAAAGGCTTTCAGGGATTCGTCGAGCAGCGAAAGGTAAACGGTGAGGTTTGGCTGCCGAGCCGCCAGGATTTCGTGGCCCAAGGCCGCGAATTGATCAAAGGTTTTCGCATCCATCAGGTGACCGAGTTCAGCGACTACCTGAAGGCCACAACGGACGTCTTCCAGCACGTACATTCTCCGAATGCCGTTACAGGCGAGGGTGGTAAAGTTCAACAGTAGGTGAAACCATGTCCCGCATTTCCGTTTTGAAAGAGCTACGGCCCAATCAAACTAACCAGCGGCAAATCTCCAAAATGCCCCAGCCCGTGGCCGAGAAGGAACGCATCGTTAGCATTGATGTGCTGCGCGGGTTTGCGCTGCTGGGCATTTTGCCGATGAACATCCAGTACTTTTCCATGATTAGCGCTGCTTATGGGAACCCGACGGCCTATGGAGATCTGCACGGCGCGAACTATTGGGTGTGGTTGTTATGTCATGTCCTAGCCGACCAGAAGTTCATGACGATCTTCTCCATGCTGTTCGGCGCCGGGATTCTTTTGATGACCAGCCGCATTGAAGCCACTGGCAAACCCTCGGCTGCTCTGCATTACCGCCGCATGGGATGGCTGATTCTGTTCGGCCTGGCACACGCGTATCTGCTGTGGAGTGGAGACATTCTGGTCGCCTACGGAATGTGCGGTTTATTGGTTTACCTTTGCCGCAAGCTCAGACCGCGCACACTTCTGGTGGTGGGTCTGCTGACCATCGCGGTCGCTTCCGGCTCTTTAGCATCGTATGGCTTATGGTCGCGACATTGGTCTCCAGCGCAGGTGCAGATCGCACGCGAACAGTTATGGATGCCCACCGCTTCACAAGCGGCAAACGAAATCAGAGCGTACCGGGGCACATGGACTGCGCAGATGAAGTTTCGCGTGCCTGACTCAGTCCAGATGGAAACCATCTTCTTCGTGGCATTCACATTCTGGCGGGTGACGGGATTGATGCTGGCGGGCATGGCACTTTTCAAGCTGGACGTTTTCACCGCCAAGCGGCCGGCGTCGGTGTATTGGACCATGATTGCCATTGCCTTGTGCATCGGTATTCCGGTCACGCTTTATGGCACGCATCGTGATTTCGCGGCCGGCTGGGATTTCCGTTACTCCTTCTTTTACGGTACCCAATTCAACTATTGGGCCAGTCTCCTGGTAAGCCTCGGCTGGGTTGGCGCAGTGATGCTAGCCTGCAGAGTGGCAGCGCTGCTTCCATTTACCGGTCGGCTGGCGGCGGTCGGCCGCATGGCCTTCACGAATTACATCATGCACACCATCATCTGCACCACGCTCTTCTACGGGCACGGCTTTGGGTGGTTCGGGAAAGTCGAGCGGCTGGGGCAATTCGCCATCGTGCTAGCGATATGGGCGTTGCAACTGGTTGTCTCGCCCATCTGGCTGAAGCATTTCTTCTTTGGTCCGCTGGAATGGTTGTGGCGTTGCCTGACCTACCTGCAGTGGGAACCGCTCCGCCGAAGTCCCGCCGTAGTC
>Ga0187802_10000161_pt1 | contig 15587 bp, 17 predicted proteins | sample NC_wetland_sal_i_FD_130584 | JGI IMG/M metagenome (GOLD analysis project Ga0187802, IMG submission 130584) | Wetland sediment microbial communities from Neuse River Estuary, North Carolina, USA - Control_2 | ecosystem: Environmental > Aquatic > Freshwater > Wetlands > Sediment | place: USA... | reverse complement strand
GCTCCCGTGAAATTGTGCGATCGTCCCTTCGCTGCAGCGTTGCCGGCGCTTTGGAACAAGCCGCAGGCGATAGTGTTACACAAAAGCCCGCCGGCCATAAGCGGCCACCTTGCGTGACCGGCTTGGTATTACTTATCTAATATCTAGTGGCGTGAGCAGCGGCTCGGACGGCCTACGATGATGAGGCGACGCCGGATGTGTACGCGCATCTTTTCGTTCGTGGCCGTTAGTGTGAGTAAGGCGCGAATGGCAATGGGGAAAAGGGGAAGGGCAGAGCGGCCTAGCTCTACTAAACCCTATTCGCTACTCGCTACCTACTATTCCCCCCTCTCAGCGCCTCGATCAGCGCCATTGCGCCCGCCGGCGCGCGGATTTTGCCTTCGTGAATGACGTATGCAAACACTTCGCGCGGCGCGGGCTTCCGCTCTGTCGGCGCGGCGACGCGCGGCAGGTCGGCTGGCTCTTCGCCTTCGGCCATCTGTCGTAACCGCCCAGCCCAGGCCTTGATCTCTTTCGGCGGATAGGCCATCGGCACAGTGTCCTTGCCGCGCTGCAGCCGCGCATAAATGAACTTGCCCGTCGAGTCGGCAATGTTGGGATATTTGACGTGATCGGTGTACACGACCGGCATGTCGAACTTGCGCAACAGCGCGATGAATTCGGCGTAGCAGAAACTATCGTGGCGAACCTCGATGACGTGCCGCAGCGTTTGTCCGTCGAATTTTGCCGGCAGCAATTCGAGGAAGCCGCCGAAGTCGGCAGCATCGAATTTCTTGGTCGGCGCGAATTGCCAGAGCAGGGGACCAAGTCGCTCGCCGAGTTCGGTTATGCCGGAATCAAGAAACCGCTTGATCGAGTCGCCCGCTTCCTTGAGCACGCGCCGGTTGGTCGCAAAACGCGGGCCCTTGAGCGAGAACTTGAAACCGTTTGGCACTTCGCTCGCCCATTTGCGGAACGTTGCCGGCGTCTGGGTACGGTAGAAGGTGCCATTGATCTCGATCGAGGTGAGCCGCTCGGCGGCGTAAGCGAGCTCCTTCGCATGCGGCAGACCTTTCGGATAGAACAGCCCGCGCCAAGGCTCAAAGGTCCAGCCGCCGATGCCGATATAAATTGGGCCCGATTTGGCAGTCATTTGGCTGTCATTGATGCCTGTTAGAGGTTGCCTTGCAAGAGGCGATGGTGAGTTGCGTAGCGCCATCGCTGTTTGCTTACGAGCATGATCTTTTCGACCATGCTCTAGCGGCCACGGTGAGATCAGGCGACGCCGGATGAACGCGCGCCCCTCGCTCGTGGTCGTTTCTGTTTTCAGATGTCGGATGACAGATGTCAGAGGTCGGATATTTCTGATTTCCGACCTCCGAGAAAAAAGGCCCGGGATTGCTCCCGGGCCTTCGCATTCCACAATGGGGGATGGATCAGAAATCCATTCCACCGCCACCTGGCGGCATCGCCGGCATTTCCTTCTTCCTCGGCAGTTCGGCAACCATCGCCTCGGTGGTGATGAGGAGCCCCGCGACCGAAGACGCGCCTTGCAGCGCTTGGCGCACGACCTTGGTCGGGTCGATGATGCCCTTCTTCACCAGGTCGGCGTACTCGGCATCCTGGGCGTCGAACCCGAACGCATACTGGTCCTTCTCCAGGATCTTGCCGACGATGACCGAGCCATCCTCGCCGGAATTGATGGCGATCTGGCGCGCCGGAGCCGACAGCGCCTTGCGCACGATGTCGACGCCATGCTTCTGGTCTTCGTTCTGCGTGCGCACGCGCTTGAGCGCCTCGCTGGCGCGCAGAAGCGCCACGCCGCCGCCGGGCAGGATGCCCTCTTCGACGGCCGCGCGGGTCGCATGCATCGCGTCGTCGACGCGATCCTTGCGCTCCTTCACCTCGACCTCGGTGGCGCCGCCGACGCGGATCACCGCGACGCCGCCCGCGAGCTTGGCAAGCCGCTCTTGCAGCTTCTCGCGGTCGTAGTCGGAGGTGGTCTCCTCGATCTGCGCCTTGATCTGGGCGATGCGGTCCTCGATGTCCTTCTTCTTGCCGGCGCCGTTGACGATCGTGGTGTTCTCCTTGTCGATCATCACCTTCTTGGTGCGGCCGAGCATGTTGAGCGTGACGTTCTCGAGCTTGATGCCGAGATCTTCGCTGATCGCGGTGCCGCCGGTCAGGACAGCGATGTCCTGCAGCATCGCCTTGCGGCGATCGCCGAAGCCCGGGGCCTTCACTGCCGCGACTTTGAGCCCGCCGCGCAGCTTGTTGACCACGAGCGTGGCCAGCGCTTCGCCCTCGACGTCCTCGGCGACGATCAGAAGCGGCTTGCCGGTCTGCACCACCGCTTCAAGAAGCGGCAACAGCTCGTTGAGCGCCGAGAGCTTCTTCTCGTTGATGAGGATGTAGGGATCCTCCATCTCCACGCGCATCTTGTCGGCGTTGGTGATGAAGTAGGGCGAGATATAGCCGCGGTCGAACTGCATGCCTTCGACCACGTCCAGCTCGGTCTCCAGACTCTTGGCCTCTTCGACCGTGATCACGCCTTCATTGCCGACCTTCTTCATCGCCTCGGCGAGGAAGCGGCCGATCTCCTGGTCGCCGTTGGCCGAAATCGTGCCGACCTGGGCGATCTCTTCGTTCGACGTGACTCTCTTGGAGTTCTTCTTGAGCTCCTCGACGACGGCCTCGACCGCGAGATCAATCCCGCGCTTGAGATCCATCGGGTTCATGCCCGCGGCAACCGCCTTGGAGCCTTCCTTGACGATCGCGGCGGCGAGCACGGTCGCCGTGGTGGTGCCGTCACCGGCGATGTCGGAGGTCTTGGATGCGACCTCGCGCACCATTTGCGCGCCCATATTCTCGAACTTGTCTTCGAGTTCGATTTCCTTGGCGACGGTGACGCCGTCCTTGGTGATGCGGGGAGCGCCGAACGATTTGTCCAGCACGACGTTGCGGCCCTTGGGGCCGAGCGTCACTCTCACCGCATTGGCGAGAATGTCGACGCCGCGCAACATCTTGTCGCGCGCATCGACTGAGAATCTTACTTCTTTAGCAGCCATTTCGGTTTCTCCTGTTTGCACTCGTCACCCTGAGGTGTGAGCGGCAACGCCGCGAGCCTCGAAGGGTGACCATGTACCGGCTGTCATCCTTCGAGGCGCGCCTGCGGCGCGCACCTCAGGATGACGATGAAGCGTTACGCGGCCTTGCGCCGGCTGACCTGCTCGTCGAGCACGCCCATGATGTCGGACTCCTTCATGATCAGGAGCTCTTGGCCGTCGATCTTGACCTCGGTGCCCGACCATTTGCCGAACAGCACGCGGTCGCCGACCTTCACATCGATGGGGATGAGTTTGCCGGCCTCGTCGCGGCCGCCCGGGCCGACGGCGATGACCTCGCCCTGGGAGGGCTTCTCCTTGGCGGTGTCGGGAATGATGATGCCGCCGGAAGACTTTTCCTCGGCATCGATGCGCTTGACGACGAGGCGGTCGTGAAGCGGACGAAACTTCATGGTATCCTCCTAAACTATTGAAAACATTCTAGACGCGCAGCGGCAGCCGGAAAAGCGTGCAATTCGCTTGTTCGGAGCACCGCCTGATGGCGACATAGGGGCGCGATTTTTTGCCCGCAAGAGGCGCCGGAAAATTTTTTAGCACTCACTTGCGCGGATTGCCAACATAATCGGGTATTGCTCTGACGAATAAGGTAAATTCGGGCTAGCCGATCTAGCGCGCGGGTTCTTGGTTCAGTTACCTGGTTCAGTCGTCAATGGGTGGGCTTGCCGCTTCCACACGCCTGGCGCTGGAAAATATTCGGCGGCGGTCTGTGGGAGTTTCGTGATCAGGGAGCTCGGGTCTTTTTCGACGTAGATCACCCGCGCAGGCGCACCGGGTTTGAACAAATACACTCCGGCGGCCTTCGCCCAGGATTTCGGCAGCACGATCCGACGCGCGGCGCCGTTTTCTTTCACCACAAGGGTTGATGCGGTCTCCAAACTGACTTGTGCGGTGATGCCGGATTTCTTGAGACATTCACCCGTATTGTCGAGCGCGTCGCTCAATTGCCCGGTAACTTCGATAACGCCGTCGTCGGGATTGTTATCCCCGAGTTGCTTGACGGGCGGAAAAAATCCAATGACGGCCGGGCCGTCAATCTTGATTGTCACTGTGCGGGTGCCCATCGTTTGGCTGAAAGCGATGAGCGGCACCGCGACTAAAAGCAATGCGACGAGGCAACTCGTTTTCATCTTTTTAAGTCCGAACCAGTTCATCCACGACGGTTCCATAGTCCACGTCCACTCCCGACCAAAATCTGTTGATGATGGCCAGGGAAACACTTCCCAACCGCCACCGTTGATGCGCGTCAGGTAATAGCGCAGCCGTACTGTCCTGCACCGGCCGCTTGTTAGCAGAGGCGTTTGGATGCTGCTAGTGCCTTGTAAATAAACAGTTTTCTCATTTTGGAGGCTTGCATGGAGGAGCGAGTCACTTGAACATTCCCGGTGGCGGGATGGAGGGCACGATGGTGTCGCAAGATTTTCGCAAGCAGCTTGAGGGCTATGGATTGACGACGGCCAACATTCTCTATCGGCGGCCGGATCATCGGTGGCTCCTTCAGACCTATGTCTGGCAGGATTACGATCTCTGCCCGGCGTTTCCGGCGCTCAACAAGTTCCTCAATTTCTGGCTGGAGACCCTTGAAGGGCCGCTGCACTCGGTCACCGTCGCCCATGCGCGGCTGATCAAGCCCACGGAGATCCGCGCCATCGACGGCGAGTTTCGGCTCCACTGAGCTTTTTTCATTCGTCATGCGCGGGCTTGACCCGCGCATCCATGCGGCGCTTCAGTTTGCTCTGACTCTGCATGGATTGCCGGATCAAGTCCGGCAATGACGAGGAGAAAAAATGAAAATCCGCTTCGACTTCGGTTCGCTCACGCTCGACGCCGAGCTCCTCGACACCCCGACCGCCAAGGCGATCGCCGCGGCGCTGCCTATTACCGCGTCTGCGCTGACCTGGGGCGAGGAGGTCTATTTCGAAATTCCAGTCAAGGTCGCGCGCGAAAAGGACGCGCGCGCCGTGGTCACGCCGGGCGAGATCGCCTATTGGCCGGACGGTAACGCCATTGCGATCGGCTTTGGCCGCACGCCGATTTCGAAAGGCGACGAGACGCGGCTCGCCAGCCCCTGCAATATCTGGGCGAAGGCGCTGGGCGACGTGAAGACGCTCGGCAAAGTGCGCGCCGGCGCCAAAATCAAGGTCAATATCAAGGTCAACGCGGCCGAGTAGGGCGGGATGAAAACCGACCGCGCCGCGAGAACGCCTCGTCATTGCGAGCGGAACGCAGTGGAGCGAAGCAATCCAGTCTGAGGCGCCGCTCTCGATTGCTTCGTCGCTTTCGCTCCTCGCAATGACGATGCACAAAGGCACGCCGCGAGGTTTGAGAACATGACGTATCTGCCCTAATACGTACGGGAAAAGACGCGACTGGTGAACGGTGGCTTTCACCGGCATCAGAAATGGCTAACGCCATCTGCGACGCCGGGAAGTCAAACCGCAGCTCCGAAACGAGGCTAGCCGATCGTCTGCAACGGGGGACCCGATGCCGAAACACAGATTGGAATCGTTCAGCGATGGCGTGTTCGCCATCGTGATTACGCTCCTCATGGATTGATGATGACGGTGAACGCGCTTGGAACGCTGCTGTGGTTCTACGCGAGTTCGCGTCCGGGCCTAATCTCCGACGAAGTATCTCCGCGCGCGATCCGCTTCATCGCGCGCCTGCATTCGGCGCGTATCGCAGTTTACGCCGCTGCCGTGCTGCTAGCTCCCTGGCTCACAATCGGAAGCATCGCCTTGTTCGCCGCGGCAACCATTTTCTTTGGCTTGCCGAATCCGTTCTTGGAGCGGCGGTTGTCCGAACTGGGCCTGACGTAACAGTTGTTCTCCCGCCGCGTGAATTCAGAAGGCTCTATAATTATGACACCGCATTATCTCGAATTCGACCCAGCAATCATCGAAAAGCGTCAGGTTTATCGTCTCCTGACCGGGGCTGTCGTGCCGCGGCCGATCGGCTGGGCATCGACGTTAAGCAAGAGCGGCGTCAGCAACCTCGCGCCGTTTTCCTTTTTCACCGTGGTCTGCGTCACTCCGCCGATGATCTCGCTGACGATCGCGCGCAATCCCGACGGCACCGAGAAGCATACGCTCAAGAACGCGCGCGAGACCGGCGAGTTCTGCTTCAACGTGGTGACGGAGCAGGTGTGGCGGGAAATGGTGGATTCGGCCAATGCCTTCCCGGCCGGCGATTCCGAGTTCAGCGAAACCGGTCTCACCCCAATCCCGAGCGTCAAAATCGCGGCGCCGCGCGTCAAGGAGGTTCCGATCCATTTCGAGTGCAAACTCGAGCGCGTCCTTGAGCTTGGCCCGAACCGGCATCCTTTGGTCATCGGCGAAGTGGTTTACATGCATGTCGATCCATCGTGCATGACGAATGGATATATCGACATGAAGAAGCTCAATCCAATTGGAAGGCTCAACGGCTTTTTTTACGCGACGCTTGGGCAAATTTTCGAGCGCGAGTTTTTCGATGGACAAGCGCGCTAGCGGAAATCAGGTATCCGAGCTCTTTGTTGCAACCTGCCGCGCAAAAGCCAGCATCAGATCCCAGGCATTGCGAATGCTGACGGCGAGAAGAAGCAATAACGCCACCCCCAAAATATCGGCGGCGAGTGCGGCGCGCGAAATGACGAGCCCCGCCGCGGCAAGCATCGCGAGATAGGCCGCGAGCGGGCAGAATCCGTAACCGAACCGGTCGGCGATATCGCTGACCGAGGCGCGGGCAAGGCCGACCAGAACTACGGTCGTGTAGGCAAGCCCGGCGACGGCAACGAGCGTGATGCCGATCGCAAGCGACAGCGCGGTGTGGGACGGCACTATCGCAATGAGGCTGATGAGCAGAAGCGTGCTGAAATGGAAAACGACCGGGCTCATGAAAGTGCGCGTGGCGACGCTGCGCTTGGGCGTGAGAAAACTTGCCCCGATCGACACCGCGACGAACAACAGCGCAACCAGCGCGGCCGAGGCGGTGCCGAGCAGCATGTAAAAATCATGCCAGTCGTGCCACTCGCTGGGCATCATGCAAAATCATCCGCGCCCGACATAGGGCATCAAATTGGCCATCACCGTCATGAACAGCACGTTGGTATCGAGCGGCAGGCTCGCCATGTAGACCACGGCGCGGCCGACATCTTCCGCGGCCATGCGCGACTCGACCATTTTGCGGCCGTCGGGCTGCAGCACGCCTTCGCCCTGCACCATGCGCTCGGTGAGCGGAGTGGCGGCATTGCCGATGTCGATCTGGCTGCAGCAGATATCATGGCCGCGGCAGTCGAGCGCGGTCTGCTTGGTCAGTCCGGTGACCGCGTGTTTGGTCGCGGTATAGGCGGCCGAATGCGGCCGCGGCGTGTGTGCCGAGATCGAGCCATTATTGATGATGCGGCCGCCGCGCGGGCGCTGCGCCTTCATGATCTTGATGGCTTCCTGCGTGCACAGGAACAGGCCGGTGAGGTTGGTGGCGACCACCGCCTGCCATTTGTCGAGCGGCAAGTCTTCAATCGGCACCGCCGGCGCGCCGATGCCGGCATTGTTAAAAAGGACATCGAGCCGGCCGTAACTGTCCTTGGCCTTGGCGAACAGCGCCTTGATCGAAACTGGATCGGCAACGTCGGCGGCAACGGTGAGCGCTTCGCCGGGTGTCTGCGCGCCTTCTTTGGCGACCGTGTCCAACAGCTCCTTGCGCCGTCCGGCGAGCACCACGGCATAGCCCTCGCGCATCAAGGCGAGCGTCACGGCGCGGCCGACGCCGGTACCGGCGCCCGTCACCAATGCAACTTTCCGCTCCGCCATGACTGTCCTCCCTCCGGTTTACGGAGAGCGGATAGTGGCGAAGGCCATGCGCGGCGGCAATAGACTCCCTCGCCCCGCGTGCGGGGAGAGGGTCGGGGTGAGGGGGCTTTGTCGTTGCGCTCACAATTGCGGCTATGCCCCCTCACCCGGATTGCTCTCGCAATCCGACCTCTCCCCGTGCGACGGGGAGAGGTGGTGCTCGGTTGCGATATGACTGTTGTGACGAGTGACTGGTCAGCTCGCGACCGCGATTTCCTGATCGGGACTGACGACGCGGTAGGCCTCGGGCGCGGCGAGGCGATCGTCGATCTCGGCCGCGCTCACCGGCCGGCCGAAGCGGTAGCCTTGCATCGAATGCACGCCGGCGGCGCGCAGGAACAGATGCTGGTCGGCGGTCTCGACGCCTTCCGCGGTCACCTTCATGCCGAGACCGCGGCCGAGGCTGATGACGGCATGAACGATGGCCGCAGCGTCGGCGGCCTTCTCGATCGAGCGCACGAAACTCGAGTCGATCTTGAGCTTGTCGAATGGAAAACGCCGCAAATAAAGCAGGCTCGAATAGCCGGTGCCAAAATCGTCGAGCGCAAAGCACACACCGACGCCTTTGAGCCGCAGCATCGAGAGTTCCGCGCTCTCGAGATTGCCGAGCAAGGTGCTTTCGGTGAGCTCGAGTTCGAGCCGGTCGGGTTCGAAAGCAGTCTCGCCGAGAATGCGCTCGATCGCTTCGACGAAATCCGGCCGCCGGAATTGCAGCGGCGACACATTGACCGAGACCGTCAGGCCCGGCCAATTGCGGCCGTCGAGGCAGGCGCGGCGCAGGATGTGTTCGCCAATCTCGACAATGAGGCCCGAATGTTCGGCGATCGGAATAAAGCGCACCGGCGGGATTTCGCCTTGCACCGGGTGGATCCAGCGCGCCAGCGCTTCCACGCCGACCAGCCGATTGCCGCTCGGATTGACGATCGGTTGATAGACGACGTGCAGCTCCCGGTTTTTGATCGCCTGGCGGAGCGCGCCTTCGAGCAATTTGCGATTCGACAGGTCGGCGTCCATCGCCGCGTCGTAGATCCAGGCGCGGTTGCGGCCCTCGTTCTTGGCGCGATAGAGCGCCATATCGGCGTAACGCAGGATATCGCCGGCATCCCGGGTGCAGTTGTCGATCACGGCAATACCGATCGAAGCGCCAATATTGATGCCGTGTCCGCTGACGACGAACGGCGCGCAGATCGCCGCGAGAATGCGTTCGGCTACCGCCTGCAGCGAATAATTGTCCGAGGCGCAGGTCATGATGATGGCAAACTCGTCGCCGCCGAGGCGGGCAACGAGATCGTCGTCGCGCATGATCTGGCTTAAGCGCCGCGTGACGTTGAGAATGAGCTCGTCGCCAATATGGTGGCCGAGCGTGTCGTTGATGTCCTTGAAGTGATCGAGATCGATGTAGAACACGGCGGCAGTCGGGCCGCCATTGCGCACTTCGGTGATGGCACGTTCCAGCCGCTCCGAAAAATAAATCCGGTTCGGCAATCCGCAGACCGGATCGTGCAGAGCAAGGTGGCGTAATTGCCGCTCGCCGTCGGCGATCGCGGCGGTCGTGCGCCGCATATGGCGCATGATGATGAGGATCAGCAGCGCGAAGGCCAAAAGCGCCATCGCAACGAACGGTACGAAGCTGACGATCACCGCTCCGCCTGGCCGCTTTGGCCGCCACGCCAAGCGGGCAACCGGTTGCCCCTCGGCGTCGGCGAGTGTGACGACCTGATCGTCGCTGGACGGCGTCGCCGCGTCGATCAAGCGAAGGCCCTCGACTTGCAAATGGTCGGCGATCTTTGTCAGAAGTCGATCACTGACATATTTGACCAACGCCACGATCGGCGCGCGAGCATTTCCGTTCGCAGGGTTTGCCTGCTCACCAACCGCTACCGCGGCAACAATCGCGGATTGGCCCAGAAAATTTTGAAAGAGGGCGACAGCTTTGGTCGGCTTGGATAGATCGTGGGGGGACACCAAGACCGTGCTGCGCGGTTGCCCCGCGAACCGGCCGCGCAAAATATCGATCGCCGGAGCGAGCTCGGCCGCCAGATTGGCGCGGGCTCCTTCGCCCGCGATGCGAGAGCGGAAATATTCGGTCTCTCCGCCGATCCCGAAGACCGCAACGATGTCGGCGTTGTAGAACGTTTCGAGCCACTCTCCGACGCGCCGATCGACCCACGCTGCGTCATAGCTATCGCGAATTTTCGTGGTCGCTTGCGGCATCGACGCGACGCTCTCGAGGTGACGCAGCGCGCGCTCGGCATTTTCATCGAGCGACCGAAGGATCGCCTGCTCTTCGTTATCAGTCGAAATCCTGTTGGCGCGCTGTGCCGAGCTCAGCACGCCTATGGCGATGCCGACGATCGCGATAACGACCATGATTCCGATCGGGATAAGCAAGCGGACGCGCGCGTGGTCCCAGCGCGAGCGGTTCGTTTCCCCGGCGGTTTGCATCTGCGCCGAAGGCAACACATTGCCACCTTTGGATATCTCGGCCCGGGGCAAGATAGCGAGCAAAAGCTTGCCAATGACTTGCAATTTGCTTGGAAATCACCGCCGCTAGGAACCGCGGTGCTTTCGGCCGCGATCGGTTAACGGCGGGTAAACGGGTTGCTTTGGCCTTGGAGCAGCAGAAGTAATTCGGCTTTTAGCGCCGGTTGGCGTAGGGCGGCCGGGGTATGCCGACATGGGCCGCGCGCAGGGCGGCCGACCAGCGCTCGCGCAGATCGGTGAAATAGGGTTCACCCGGCTCGATCCGGTGGATCAGTTCGGGGTCGCAGGTGTCGCGGCGCAGCACCATGAGATCGATCGGCAAACCGACAGACAGATTCGACCGCAGCGTCGAGTCGATCGAGATCAGCCCGACTTTGAGCGCGTCATAGATGTCCATTTCGTAATTGATGGCGCGATCGAGTACCGGCTTGCCGTATTTATGCTCGCCGATCTGCAGATAGGGCGTATCGACGGTGCATTCGATGAAGTTGCCGGCCGAGTAGATCATGAACAACCGCATGCGCTCGCCCATGATCTGGCCGCCGAACAGGAACGAGACATCGAACGTGACATCGGAAGCCTCGAGCGCGTTGCCCTCGGCGGAATGGATGGTGCGCACGACGTGACCGACCCGTCGCGCCGCCTGGAACAGCGTCGGCGCGTTCATCAAGGTCTCGTGCTCGCCGGTCTCCGGATTGTCGTAGCCTTCGGTTAATGTGCTGACTACGGACTGGCTGATCGAGAGATTGCCCGCCGAGGCAATCGCCATCACCCGCTTCTTCGGGTCCTTAAATACGTGCAGTTTGCGGAAGGTCGAAATGTTGTCGACCCCGGCATTGGTCCGGGTGTCTGCGAACATCACCAAGCCTTCCCGGACCAGAATTCCACCGCAATAGGTCATCGATTCGGCCAGCCCCCGTTGTGCCGCCTGTATAGCATTGTCGGCGGCCGCGCGGGCGAGATGGTGACCGGTGCATTGTTTATCCATCAGGCGGCGCCGGCCCCATCGCCGCCGCAAATAAGGAACCTGAAAAGGCGTGCGCTTGAGCCGCGAGCGGTGTCGCGCTAGAGGAGGCGGCGGCACGGAGATCACGGCATGACCGGCAGCATGGCCAGCAGCGCGCCCACCAGCAGCGCGGCCAAAAACGACAGCGTCGTCACCGCCGCGGTTCTGGTAATCGGCGATGAAATCCTTTCCGGCCGCACCAAGGATAAGAATATCGGCTACATCGCCGACTTTTTGACCGACATCGGCATCGATCTGAAAGAAGTCCGTATCGTCCCCGACGAGGAGCCGGAGATCGTCGCCGCGGTCAACGCTTTGCGGTCGCGCTACACCTATTTGTTCACGACCGGCGGAATCGGCCCGACCCATGACGACATCACCGCCGAATGTGTCGCCAAAGCGTTCGGGGTCGCGTTGGAACACCACCCGCAGGCCGTCGAAATCATGCGCGCACGTCTGGCGCAGACCGGCGGCGAGATGAACGAGGCGCGCATGCGCATGACGCGCGTGCCCAAAGGCGCCACGCTGGTGTTGAACAAGATCTCGGCGGCTCCGGGGTTTTGGATCGGCAACGTGATCGTGATGGCCGGAATCCCGAGCGTCATGCAGGCCATGCTCGATTATGTGGCGCCGCAGCTCAAGACCGGAGCAAAGATGCTGTCGCAATCAATCCGCGCCGATTGCCGCGAGGGCGACATCGGCACCGAGCTCGGCGCGATTGCAAAGACACATGCGGATGTTGTGATCGGCTCGTATCCGTTCGTCGATGAAAAAAATCTTGCGAACACGAATGTGGTGGTGCGCTCGCGCGACCCGCAGAAGCTCACCGCGGCGAAGGTGGCCATCGAGGCCATGTTGACTCGCGTCAAAGCCGGGCTGGCCAAAGCCTAAAGTTTTATCGCGCAATCGCGTCGGTCAGTCCGCATCGTTCGGCCAGGGATGAGTTTAAGTGCATGAAGCGGCGCCGTATATTTGTTTCCGCTATCGTCGCTGCCGTCGCGGCATTCGGTTTGCTGTTCGCGGCGGAATTTTCCGCCGCCGAGCCGGCTGCCGATCTGCGTGGATTGGGCGTTGTCTATCTGCACGGTAAAGGCGGTTGGCCTGGGGCGCTCAATGGCGGCATCCTCGGCGCTTTGAAAGACGAAGGTGCGCTGGTGGCGACGCCGGAAATGCCGTGGTCGTTTCACCGCCGCTATGACGCGACCTTCGACCAAGCGCTGGCCGAGATCGATGCCGCGATCGCGGGGCTCAAGTCGGACGGTGCGCACCGCATTGTGCTGATCGGTGTGTCTCTGGGGGCCAATGCCGCGATCGGATACGCGGCGCGGCATCCCGAACTCGTGGGCGTGGTCGCGCTCGCGCCCGGTCATCTGCCCGACGTCGGCAACATGCGCAGTTTCGTCAGTGATGCGGTGGCGCGCGCCAAGACTTTGATCGCGGAAGGCAAGGGCGACGTGCGGCAGAGCTTCCCCGACATGGCGCAGGGCATCCCGTTGACGGCGACGGCGACGCCGACCGTCTATTTGAGCTGGTTCGACCCGGAGGGACCGGCGGTCATACCCAAGAATGCCGCACTGATGGGCGCGGCGCCTTCGCCGGCGCCGTTGCTCTGGGTCGTCGGCAAACTCGATCCGATCGACCGCCGCGGCCCCGAATATGCCTTCAATGCGCTCGCCAAGAATCCGAAGAGTCAATATGTCGAGGTCATTGCCGGGCACCTCACGACGGCGCTGGTGGCGCGCGGGCAAGTGATCGATTGGATCAATGCCCTGTAAGCTCGGCTCTCTGGCATTCCTGCGCAACGAGACGATCGGCTATGAAAACCCCCGAACCGGACCGGCCCGTCGATCCTGCAAAAATCTTTCCCGTGTCCTGGGACCAGTTCCATCGCGATTCCCGCGCGCTGGCTTGGCGGTTGAGCGGAACAGGTCCGTTCGACGCGATTGTCTGCATCACCCGCGGCGGTCTCGTGCCGGCCGCGATCGTGGCGCGCGAGCTCGACATCCGCGTGATTGAGACGGTGTGCGTGGCAAGCTACGACCACACCCGTCAGACCGATGTGACGATTCTCAAGGACGTTGCAGCAAGCGTGATCGCGCGGGGCGGCGGCGAGGGCGCCGGCGTACTCATCGTCGACGACCTGGTCGATACCGGGCAGACGGCAAAAGCGGTGCGCGGAATTTTGCCGCGCGCCCATTTCGCCACGGTCTATGCCAAACCGATGGGCCGCCCCATGGTGGACACCTTCATCACCGAAGTCTCGCAAGACACCTGGATCTATTTTCCGTGGGATACCGGGCTTGCGTTCCAGCCGCCGATCCGCGACGGCGGTTTGTAGTGTGGCTATTTCGTGCTTGGGCCGCGATCGGCTATGATGGGCCAAAAGTCGACGATAAAGCCAGGGTCAAAACTCATTATTTGCGCGGCCACGACGCTGGGCATTTTGGTCGCTGGCTAGGCGGGAGGAGCGATGTGATCTATGCGATCATGAGCGACGAGCAACGACGCCAGCGACCGAAAGGCCCGCGTCCCTTCGGGTTGCGGCGAAAATCGTCGTGGGGTTCGTCGAAGGGCTCGACCGTATTGCCGATACGATCTTCGCCCTTCTCCTGCCCGGCGAGCGATTTTGGCTGCAACGCGGCTCGCGGAAATAATGAGTTTTGACCCTAGGAGGCCGCCATGGATGCCGTGACGCCAAAGTCGAACGATACCGCCGACACGCATTCGCATGTGGTGCGTCCGGCGGACATGGAATGGAGGAAGACGCGGTTTCCCGGCTGCGAAGTCAAAGGTCTTCTGCTCGACAAGGCGACCGGTCTTGTTACGGCGCTGATGAAATTCGCTCCCGGCGCTACGCTGCCGGACCACGAGCACGTCAAGATCGAGCAGACCTATGTTCTTGACGGCAAGCTCGTCGACAAGGAAGGCCCGGCCCAAGGGCTCACCGTCGGTCCCGGCGAGTTCGTCTGGCGCGAGGCCGGTAGCCGCCATGTTGCCTGGACGCCGGAAGGCGGGCTGATGCTGGCGATGTTCCAGGTGCCGAACAAATTCTTTGAGAAAGACGGTCGCGCGACCGACATTTCCGGCGCCGACTGGGACGAGCTTTGGGGGCACGTGTTCAAGGACTGAAATATCGTCCGCGATGGGTAAGGGAGGTCGGCACGATGAACGCGGCGCGAGAAGATGTCTGTCGAAGAAGCGTGATGGGACGGGATGCAGCACCTGAAAAGCGGCTGCGCACGCTGCTCGGCCTGGTGCTGGCGGCTGCTTTCGCCTTGCCGGGGGCGAGCGCCTTGGCGCAGGACAATCCCATCATGCCGAAGCTTTCGATTGGCGGCGAACAGAAGCGACCGCTGACGCCGGAAGAGCAAGAACGGCAAAAGCAGATCGACGCCGACTACAAGGCGGCGACCAGCAAGATCCCGGCGCAGAAGGCGCCCGATCCCTGGGCCGATGTGCGGCAGGCGCCTGCTGCCTCGGGGCAGAAAGCTTCCGCGCCCACGCAAAACGATTCAGCGCGGAAGAAAAAACAATCGGCGCAACAACCGCAATAGCTGTTCAAGCCGCTTCGCGGGGATGTCGTGTAATTATCGGGGCTTTGCGGCTGATCGCTTTCGGCGACGTTGTGTATTTGTCCGCCTTCGCGGACATCGTATAGTTGTCCGCATCCGCGGACATTGTGTAGCTGTCCGCTTTCGCGGACGTGGCGAAATGGTAGACGCAAGGGACTTAAAATCCCTTGGGGGAAACCCTGTGCGGGTTCGAGTCCCGCCGTCCGCACCAATGGCCGCGGAACCTTCGACGGCTCAATAAGTTACTGGAACCACAGAGCATTTGGCCAGCCCAAAGTACAAAAGGGTGGTACAAATGCTGTTTCGCATGATCACTCCTCGCGTCTCCAAGTCACGCTCGATCATGATCCGCAAAGGCATCCCCAAAGACGTACGCGCCGAGTACCAGCGGCTGTACGGGCAACGGTGGGAGGCCAAGCTTCCCTCGCCTGCCGGACCCCGCCCGCAGGATGCCAAGGTGCGCATCAGCGAGTTCTCGGCGGAGGTCGAAAGCCAGATCGCGGCCATCCGCGCGGCAAAGCGCGGCGAGGGGCAATCCCTGACGCAGCGCCAAGCCTTCGCATTGGCGGGTGGGTGGTACGTCTGGTACGTCGCG
>Ga0187802_10000159_pt1 | contig 15628 bp, 15 predicted proteins | sample NC_wetland_sal_i_FD_130584 | JGI IMG/M metagenome (GOLD analysis project Ga0187802, IMG submission 130584) | Wetland sediment microbial communities from Neuse River Estuary, North Carolina, USA - Control_2 | ecosystem: Environmental > Aquatic > Freshwater > Wetlands > Sediment | place: USA... | reverse complement strand
TGAGCTACGAGTTCACGTAACTGCCTGTTTTCTTCTCGCAATTCCTCAATTTCATTCCGAGTTTTAATCTTGCGTTTCGGCAGCGCTTGAATGCGATGGCGAATAGATCGTTGGATATGCCCCATAAATCGATCTCCGGTTCGATTTAGAATCATCAAAGCGAATCGGCTACCTAAACTGTCAGTCGGATATGAGGCGCAAATATGGGACGCTGGAACCGGCCCTTTTATCGGCGCACCCTGTGTCTGCTATTTCGAAAAGCCGGCGCCGACGGTCATCCAATAGTCGTTGGCTGACCTTAGCGGCTCGATAAACAGCACCGTCGGGAAGATGAAGCGCGGCGGAAATGGCCTCAACCGCTACCGCGCAACCCGGCGCTGGAGCGACGCAAACATTTTTCCGAAAAGACCCGTCCGCCCAGTATCGGTGGCGGTCACGCTTAGGTCTTCATCGATGGGGTGGCCCTGGCCGTGTCCCATTCCTTCAAGGGCTTGCAATCCCAACAGCACGGTGACGAAGTCGTACGGTTCTGCGGCATTGTCCATGGCAGTGACACCCTCCGTTATGGCTCATCTGACTGTGGATGCGGGATGCCAGGCGTTGCGCCCCCTGCCTTCTCGACCCAATCAGCCAGGGCTATCCAAGTTTGCGCCATGTTAAGCAGCGCAATCTTGCGCCCGGGCTCGTCAAACTCTTGAGCGATCTCGAGGCAGTAGGCTGCGTACAGCCGGTAGCAGGCTATGACTTCGCGGGGAGACATCCCCCATCCCCAGTACGTCTTTTCACACAAGCCGCGACCACGGCAGTTTGTTCCTACGTCGCAAAAAAAATAGCTGGGACGTCCCAAGACCTCATGAGCGTTGCGCATACTTGGGCGAGGCAATCTCGGGCGGAGAGACGACAGCTTCGGGTGAACTGAACTCCGACACTCCCGGCACGTATGACATTTCTGCTACAGTCGACGATTATTTTCTAACGAGGGGCGACGCGCCATATTCCGGCCAAGCTCACCGCGCGTGCGCCAATTCATCGAACATCAGCTGCCCGCATCTGAACATCTGTTCTACGCAATTCGGCCGTGACGCTGAGTTTCGATGAGAGTCTGGGAAGGGGGATGGGCGGCCACTTGGCGGCTTGAATTTAGGTCCGGGTCGTCAGGGGCGCTCTCGGCAAATCCATGACGAGCTATGAGCGATGGCCCGATTACGTCGCATTAAAACCGACGTGGAAAGGAAACGTCGGTTGGCTGCTTTTAATCGCCGTGATCGTTAGCGCCAGCATTTTTGTTTTCGCTACAAAATGAGGAGCAAAACTGCGCGCGCGATGAGACGCGGCGCGTAGGAGGGCGGCGTGATGCGGGGCAAAAAATCGGCGGCGGAGAAGGCGGAGAAACTGGCGGCTCGACGGTTTGGAGAATTCGCGCGTTCGGTCAGACGAAACCTACGGCAGGCGCACCGGATACTAGAGCGGGCGGAACCAGCGGTTCGCCGATGTTACGAGAAAGCGGGCGTGGCGATACTGGACGCAAAAGCGTCTTCGGGAATGAGCCAGGAAGAGTTCGCGGCATGGCTTGCATCCTTCGGCCTCAGCCAGAACCGCCTTCTTCAGTGCCTCGAACTGGGACAGGCTGCGCTCGAGCACCGAAAGGCCGAGGCGGCAGAGCGAGAGGAACCTCTCAGAAGGATCGTGAAGGAAAAGCGGGATCAAATGAGCGCCGAAGGAACTCGTCGGGAAGAGGAACAGTGGGTACGACAGCGCGAAGAGTCAGGGCGGCGGCAGCAAGAGCTAACGTGATAGGAAGAAAACGAGACGCGACACAAGTTAACTAAGCCTCATCGACGTGAATATAAAACGCTAACACCCGAATCCTTGGTCACTATGTTGCATTTTAGATACGCACGAATAAAAAATTGTGCTGAAAGTTTGATTTTCGTGGCGGTCGCCCTCTCGCCTTCGTGCTGTCAAATCGTGATGGCCTCTTGCGGTATCAGTCAAGCGGGGTCGAGAGACCAATGTATTCCACCGAAAGTCCACCTCTCAACGATGAATATCCTGAACACGATGTTGACGCTTCCGATCTGGATGCCAAGCGCACTTCGCCCAATAAAGTTCATGGGCTGAGACCAGGTGCGTTTCCTCGCTCCCCAGGATTCAAGAACACACAGGTCGGGAACGATAGGCCATCGATTACCAGGCGAATAATTCCCGCTCTTGGCCGCTTTTCCGTTGCGGTTCTCATCGGCGTCGGTGCCACGCTTACTTGGCAGTCCTACGGTGGCGAGATGGTCAGGGCGTGGGCTCCATCGCTCGGCTGGCTGTTACCCGCCTCCCCATCTGTAGAATTGCAGGCGCAGCTTAAACCGGTGGCGCTTGATCTTGCCATCATGAAGCGCAGCGTAGAGCAGCTCGCTAGCAGTCAAGATCAACTCGCCCGCAAGCAAGACCAGATGACGCAGGCCTTCGCGACACTGCAGGCAGCCGAGCGGGACATCAATCAGAATATTTTAGCCTTGGCCCCGCTTGCACCGAAGGCAGGCCATGTCCCACCTCTCAAACCCCCGCAATCTGCAGCGCAGTAACCTGGGCGCTTTAACAGACGAGCGCGCGCGTTGTTTGCCTGCCATTGCCGTTGGTGTTTCGTCCGCCGAGGATAAACTAATCCTCACCCCATTAGCAGTACCGGCTCCCGGCCGATGAGGCGCGCCAGCGACCGCAGCCGGCTAAGCACGCGGTCGCCAGCCAGTGCGGCGAATTCATCCGGCAGCCGCAGCGCCAGACGATGGCGCTGGATCGCGAGCGGGGTTGCCTTGAGCACGCCGGGCATCGCCGCGGACACGACATAAGCGAGCCGAAGGGCGGCGCCGAGCACACGGGCGCGGTCAAGCAGCCGCGTCGAGACAAGTTCGCGCAGCCGCGGCGACAGCTCATCGTCCATCACCAGGCCGACATGGCGGAAGAACACTGCGAGCGCCAGATACGCCCTGCCCTGATGGTCGATGCCGGAAAAGCCGCCATGCGCGATGATGTTGAGCGATTGTTCGCCGCGGTAATCGGGATGGGCGCGCCAGCCGATATCGGCGAGGAGACACGCCGCGTGCCGCAGCCGGCGCTCCTCGGCGGTCTCATCGAGTCCTGAAGTGGCCATGAACCTGTCGGTCCATGCGATCAGCTCCTCGCCATGGCGCGGCGAGCGCGAGCGCAATTGATTGAGGTGCCGCGCCGCTTCGATCAGCGCGTCTTTTTCCTTTTCTTTGTTCTTGAGCAGCGAAAACAACAGACCTTCGCGAATGCCGAGCGCCGAGAACACCACCTGCCGCGGCTTGCCGACGCGCAAAATGTATTCGAGCACCAGCGCCGCATAAGGCAAAAGTGGACGCCGCGCGCTATTGACCACCTCGATATTGGAAAGCGTATCGACATCGACGCGATGCACGAGGCGGGCGAATTCCTGCGCCTCATCGGCGCGGATCGCATAACCGTGCATGACATGCAGCGGATAGCCGGTCTGCCACATGTGCAGCCGCGCGAGCGAACGCCAGGTGCCGCCGACCGCATAGAAGTTTCGATCCTCGCAGGCCTTGAGCACCGGCAATCCGCTGAGCGATTTCTTGACGAATTTATCGGCTTTCTTGAGCGACTTTGCCGAGATGTCGGCGAGCGCAAGACCACCGAGCGGGCGGGTCAGGCCGTGGCGCGCGCGCGTGCCGCGTACATCGACGAGTTCGAGCGAGCCGCCGCCGAGATCGCCGACCACGCCGTCGGCGCGATGCACGCCCGAAATCACGCCGAGCGCGGTGAGCTCAGCTTCGCGTCCGCCGGACAGAATCTCGATTTCAGCGTCGATGGTGCGCTCGGCGAGCTTGATGAACGGCGCGCCATTCTTGGCATCGCGGACCGCCGCCGTGGCGATGGCAAAGATTTCCTTGACCTTCATGGTTTCGCACAAAGCCCGAAAGCGCTTGAGCGTGGCGAGCGCGTGTTGAACCGCGTCGGCGGCAAGCAATCGCGTCGATTGCACTTCCCGGCCGAGGCCACACAGAGCTTTTTCGTTGAACAATTCGGTCGGGCTGCGCGTCAGCCCTTCATAAACGACAAGCCGTACCGAATTCGAACCGATGTCGACGACCGCAATCGGCGGCCCGTGGTCGAGGCGTCCTTTCGCACCCGCATTGGCATCGGAAGTGGCGCGCGGCATAAAATTCAATGAATCGAGGTTATTCGCGGCTATGCCTCACGGGACAGGCGAGGCCCTTTAAACAAATATTCCTGCCTGCCGATCGGCCCTGGCGGCCGCAACCTACGCGATTCGCCAACCCTTCACATGAACCTTCACATGCGTTCCGGCCGGTGCCGCAGGCGCGGGATCGAATCCTTGGGCGACTTGCCGCGGCCGGACAGGCTCGGATTGGTCATGAAATAAGTCGTGCAATTGAAGCTCTCCTCGCCCGGTCCCGGAACGATGCGCGAGGATGACCCGTCGCCGTGGAGCTGCCAGCTCTGCTGATTGTCCTTCAGATTCGCGACCATGATTTGATCGAGCACTTGCTCGTGCACGGTCGGGTTGAGAATCGGACACAGCACTTCGACCCGGCGGTCCAGATTGCGCGGCATCATATCGGCCGACGAAATGTAGACCGCGGCTTTCGCGTGCGGCAGCCCGTGTCCGGCGCCAAAGCCGTAGATGCGTCCGTGTTCGAGAAAGCGGCCGACGATCGATTTGACCCGGATGTTATCGGACAGTCCGGGGACGCCCGGGCGGAGGCAGCAGATGCCGCGCACAACGAGATCGACGGGCACGCCGGCGCTCGAGGCCTCATAGAGCGCGTCGATGATGTCAGGATCGACCAGCGAGTTCATCTTCATCCAGATCGCCGCCGGCCGGCCTGCCTTGGCATGCGCGATTTCCTCATCGATATGGTCGTGGATGCGCTTGCGCAGCGACAATGGCGAGACCGCCATGTGATCGAGCTCGGCGGGCTCGGCATAGCCGGTGACAAAATTGAACACGCGGCTGACGTCGCGGGCGGTGATCGGATCGCAGGTAAAGAATGACAGGTCGGTGTAGATGCGCGCGGTAACGGGGTGATAATTCCCGGTGCCGACATGCACGTAAGAAGCCAGCGAAGCGCCTTCGCGCCGGACCACCAGCGACAGTTTGGCGTGGGTTTTCAGTTCGATGAAGCCGAACACGACCTGCACGCCGGCGCGCTCGAGGTCGCGCGCCCAGCGAATGTTGGCCTCCTCGTCGAAGCGCGCCTTCAGTTCGACGAGTGCGGTCACCGATTTGCCGGCTTCGGCGGCTTCCGCCAGCGCCTTGATGATCGGTGAATCCGCCGAGGTGCGGTAAAGCGTCTGTTTGATGGCGACGACATCGGGGTCGCGCGCCGCCTGCTGCAGGAACTGCACCACCACGTCGAAAGATTCGAACGGATGGTGGATGACCATATCCTTCTGCCGGATGGCCGCGAAGCAATCGCCGCCGTGATCGCGGACGCGGCCGGGATAGCGCGGCGCGTAGGGCTCGAATTCCAGATCAGGGCGGTTGAGATTGGCGATCTGGCCCATCTCGTTGAGTGCAAGCACGCCGTCCACGGCGAACACGCTGTCGTCGGAAACTGCGAGCGCGCGCTGCACGAAGCGCCGCAATTCGACCGGCATAGTCGCCTCGATGTCGAGCCGGATCACCGAACCGCGCCGCCGCCGTTTGAGCGCGGTTTCGAACAGCCGCACCAAGTCTTCGGCTTCTTCGAGAATTTCGACTTCGGAGTCGCGGGTGACGCGGAACGCGCCGAGGCCTTTTACGGCGTAACCCGGGAACAGCTTGGCGATGAACAGGCTGGTGACGCCTTCGATCGAAATCAGCCGCGCTTCGCCGCCCTCGCCGGCTTCCGGCAACCGCACAAAGCGCTCGATCCGGTTGGGCATGCGAATGAGCGCGTTCATCGCCTTGCCGTCTTTGCCGCGGGCCAGCTGCAGCGCGACAGTAAAGCCGAGATTGGGAATGAACGGGAACGGATGCGCCGGATCGATGGCAAGCGGCGTCAGCAACGGAAAGACGTGAGCGAGAAAGTAGTCTTCGAGCCAGGCCTTCTCGGTGCGCGTCACGTCGGGACCGTCGACCAGAACAATGCCGGCCGCAGCCAGCTCCGCCCGCAACTCGCACCATTGCGCCTGCTGGTCTTGCACAAGCACCACCACGGCTTCGGCGATCCGAGCGAGCTGCTCGGCGGGAGTGAGCCCTTCCGGGCTCTTGGTGCTGATGCCTTCCCGCACCTGCGCGCCGAGACCGGCCACGCGCACCATGAAAAATTCATCGAGATTGTTTGCCGAGATCGCCAGGAACTTGAGCCGCTCGAACAGCGGATTTCTGCGGTTCGCCGATTCCTCGAGGACACGGCGATTAAAATCGAGCCAGGACAACTCGCGGTTGATGAAACGATCGGGGCTCGCGGCCAGATCGGAAGCCGGTTGGCGTAGCTGCGTCTCCTGCGGGCGCGGCATTTCGAGCCGCCGGGCGGCGACCGATTCCCGAGGTGAAACAGCAACTTGATTTGCTTCCGGCATTGCCGATCCGTGTTCGTCTAGAGCTAGATTGGCCACTTTCGTTACAATCCGATGAATGCCGCCGAGGAGCATAAGGCGGCCCTGCGAGCGGTTCCGTCAAGTCCGGCGCATTCGTCACGTCATCCGCTCAAAATCGGGGCCTCGGCACGATTGGGCAAGCCCAGCGCGCCGGTCCGGTCAGCTGCCGTCGCGGAAAAGTTCCGCCGCCAAAGCCCGGCTGGGGGGCCGCCCCCGCCGCAGCGCCTCTTCGTCCAGTGCGACCACCGCGGCACGGGCTGCCGCAAAGGAGCGCTCGATACGGCTCGCAAGGTAGCTGACGACGTTATCACCGAGGATAAGCTGGCGATCGGCGGCAAGTTTCAACATAACGCCGCGCAGCATGGCGTCGTCGGGCGCTTGCAACTGCGCGGTCGGCATCGCTCGCAGCCGGGAAACCACGTCCGGGGTCGATATGTGCCAAGCCGACGGCGCGCTACGCGTCGTGAAGAGCAGGAAAGCCTGCTCCTCACGCGCCAGGTTCATCAGGTGGAACAGCGCGCGTTCGTCGGTGGCCGCGCCGGCATCCTCGATCACGAGCGCGCCGGTCGCCAGCATCCCCGGGACATCAAATGCGTCGATCTTGTTGGCCGAAACGACGCGGGCGCCCGCAGCCGTCGCCCAGATCGTCGCCAAATGCGTCTTACCCGAACCCTCCGGTCCAATGAGCGCGACCGCGCGCGACGGCCAATCCGGCCACGAATCGATTAGCGCCAGCGCCGCCGCATTGCCGGGTCCGGGAAAAAAATCCTCGCGTGCGAAGCTTCCCGGATAATCGAGCGCAAGCGCAAGCTGGCGGGGGCGAGACAAAATCTTGCTCGAAGCCGGTGTCTGCGCAGACATTGCGCTATCGTCCCGAGGACATTATGGCGGCCGGTTGCCGCTATAGAGCGGACTGGCGAAGTAGCGCGCCAGCGCAAAACGGATGAGCACTCCGGAGCCCGCCGCCAAAGGCACCGCCAACAAGAGTCCGACAAACCCGAAAAGATAACCGAACGCGAATAGCGCGAAAATCAGCCAGACCGGGTGCAGTCCGACACTTTTGCCGACAAGCTTCGGCGCCAGCACATTGCCTTCGAGAAATTGGCCGACCAGAACGATGCCGGCGACGATCACGATGCGGGTCCAGTCCGGAGCAAATTGCGCCAAAGCGACGCCCAACGACAGGATAAGCGCGGTCAGTGAACCAACATAGGGAATGAAACTGATCAGGCCCGATATCACCCCGATCAACAGCCCGAAACTCAGGCCCGCAAGGGTGAGCCCAGTCGCATAATACGAGCCAAGGATCAGGCACACGCCACTTTGCCCGCGCACATAGGCGGCGATTGTCGCGTCTATTTCACGGCCGAGACGGCGGACGATTTCTCGCTGCGGCACCGGCACCAGCCGATCGATCGCGGCAACCATGCGATCCCAGTCGCAGATCAGGTAAAAAGCCACCACCGGCGTGATGATCAGAAGCGAGAAAATCGAAATCAGCGCCTGGCCCTTGACCCAAAGCGAGGCGAGCAACCCGGTCAGATATCCGACTGTCTGGTTCATCAGATCGCCGACGGATTTGTCGGCACCGGTCAGATTGTCGCCGATGATGCGCTTGATCCAGGGATGGCTCGGGTCGCTCACGAAGGCCTGCAGGCGGAGCGCGTAAGCCGGTGCGTTGTCGATGAAGGCGGACAATTGCCTCGCCAAAACCGGCGCGATCAGCAGGACCAAAAGCGCGAGCGCCACGACAAAGCCGCCAAGAATAAGAACTGCGGCCAACAGCCGGCCGACGCCGCGCTTGCTCAACTGATTGGCCAGCGGATCGAGCACATAGGCGATCGCCATGCCGAGCACGAACGGCAGGAGTATTGGACTGAGCAGCCAGAGCAGCGCGACAAAGACGGCGAGCGCCGCCACCCAGAATACGATGTTGCGCTCAAACCGCATGGCGCCTCAATGCCCGGCGCCGAACGAATTCATGTGCCGCACCCATTCGCGGAGATAGAAAGCGATCGAAAGCAGCGTCAACACCGCCACCGCCGCCATGGTCAGCCACGACACAAAGCCGAAGTCAAAACCGAAGGCGTGTTCGGCCAGGATCAAAATGGCAAGCAGGATCTGCGCCACCGTATTGGCTTTCGACACCAAGAGCGGCCGCACCGGCATTGGCCGACCGACAAGCCAAGCCAACAGAAAAGCGCTGACGATCATGATGTCGCGCGAGACGACAAGGATGACCAGAAAAATCGGCACCATGCCGACAATTCCCAGCGACACATAGATGGAGACGATCAGCGCTTTGTCGGCCAACGGATCGAGATAAGCGCCAAGCTCGCTCTTCATGTGGAAGCGCTTGGCGAGGAAGCCGTCTACGGCATCGCTGATCCCCGCGGCGAGAAACAACGCGAAGGCGATGCGCATCTCGCCCAGCGTGATCGCCCAGACCACGATGGGCACCAGCAAAATCCGTCCCAAGGTGATGAGATTTGGGATACTCAAGTCGCCCCCACCTGCCGTAACGCTTGCGCGACCCCCTCGCCGCGTCGCCCCTTTTTGCGAACCCGCGCCGGACTAGCGAATCTGCGGTTCCCGGCGATCGATCCGTGGGTCCCAATATAGCGGCGCCGGCGCGCTTGCACACCCGGCGATTCCGACGTAGGAGGCCCGCGACAGCCTGCAGTGCCGAGCTAGGTTCGGCGATCCGCATTGGTGATTTCGTGAAAGACGCTCGCTACGCGGCCGCCGGTGTCAACATCGATGCCGGCAACCGCATGGTGGACTTGATCAAACCACTGGTGCGCGCAACCGCGCGTTCCGGCGCCGGAGCCGAAATCGGCGGCTTTGGTGGGCTGTTCGATTTGAAAGCTGCCGGTTTTGTCGATCCGATTCTTGTCGCGGCGACCGACGGCGTCGGCACCAAGGTCAAGATTGCGATCGAGACCTCGTGTCATGACACGATCGGTATCGATCTGGTCGCGATGTCGGTCAACGATCTTGTGGTGCAGGGCGCAGAACCACTGTTCTTTCTCGATTATTTCGCGTGCGGAAAACTCGATCCCGCAATCGGCGCGGCGGTGGTCAAGGGCATTGCCGGGGCCTGCCGCGAAGCCGGATGCGCACTAATCGGCGGCGAAACCGCGGAAATGCCGGGAGTTTATCAGAGCGACGATTACGATCTCGCCGGATTTGCGGTCGGCGCGGTGGGGCGCAACGAAATCTTGCCGCGCACCGACATTTCCGCAGGCGACGTCGTCGTGGGACTGGCGGCGAGCGGGGTGCACTCCAACGGTTTTTCGCTAGTCCGAAAGATCGTGCGCGACGCCGGATTGACATGGGAGCGTCCCGCGCCGTTTGCGCCCACACAAAGTCTCGGCGAAGCATTGTTGACGCCGACGCGACTTTACGTGCGGTCCTGTCTCGCCGCGATCCGCGAGAGCAAAGCGGTGAAGGTGCTCGCGCATATTACCGGCGGCGGCTTTATCGAAAATATCCCGCGTGTGCTGTCGCCCGGGTTTGGCATTCGCGTAGCGCTCGAGCGCGTGCCGGTTTTGCCGGTGTTCAAATGGCTCGCCGCCACCGGACAGATCGCCGAGCATGAAATGCTGCGCACCTTTAATTGCGGGATCGGCATGGTGGCCGTACTCGATTGGGGCAAAGCGGATGCCGCCGTCGAATCTTTCGCCAAGCATGGCGAGAAAGTCGTTCGCCTCGGTGAAGTTGTGGCGGCGGAAGGCGGCAGAGCGATCAGTTTTAGCGGACATCTTGATCTCTCTTGGCCGCCGCGATGAGCAGAAAGCGCGTTGCCGTGCTGATCTCCGGGCGCGGCTCGAACATGACCGCGCTGATCGAGGCCGCTAAAGCCAAAGACTATCCGGCGGAAATCGTGCTCGTCGTGTCGAACCGGCCGGACGCCACCGGACTCGCGCGTGCGCGCAAAGCCGCGATCGCCACGGCGGTGATTGATCACCGACCGTTCCGCGACGACCGTGAGGCGTTCGAACGCGCCCTTGACGACGAACTACGCAAATACCGAATTGATATTGTCTGCCTCGCCGGCTTCATGCGGCTTTTGACGGCCTGGTTCATAAAGCGCTGGAGCGGCCGGATCCTCAACATCCATCCGGCCTTGCTGCCGGAGTTCAAGGGGCTTAACACGCACCGCCGCGCGCTTGAGGCAGGCGTGAAACGGCACGGTGCGACAGTTCATTTCGTGGTCGAGGAGACCGATGCCGGTCCTGTCATCAGCCAGCAATCGGTTCCGGTGCTGCAAGGCGATACCGAGGAGACTCTTGCCGCGCGCGTTCTCGAGATCGAGCACAAGATCTATCCAGAAGCCTTGCGTTTGGTCGCTGAAGGCCGAGCGAAGTTTGCAACGCCGCAACCGGAAATAAAAAACCCCCGGGTGTGAGACCGGGGGCTACGAGAAGCCGGACCAGCCGGCCTTGGTTCACGCAACTTTCAAATTTTCCGCCGAGGTTCGGCCGCGGTTGGTAACAAGTTCGTACTCGACCGTTTGGCCCTCGTTGAGCGAGCGCAAGCCAGCGCGCTCGACGGCCGAGATGTGAACGAACACATCCTTGTCGCCGGTCGCGGGCTTGATGAACCCGTAGCCCTTGGTCGGATTGAACCACTTGACGGTGCCCTTCTGCATCGTCTGTCTCCTAAGTCATTCCAGATGTCAGCGACGACGCGGACGCAGAAGGTGCACGTCGCGTGCATTTCTACGATACGCGCCACAAGCCGAATTTTGGGGGAAAGTCCGAAGCGGGGAAGTCCAAGGCGATCTTGTCGGCAAGGCAGCACCGGCCGGATGGCCAAAATCCGATTGCGTTACCAGCAAGCAGGAAAAATACGGCGCAAGCATGGCTGCGTTAGAGCATGATCCGGAAAAGTGGGACCCGGTTTTCCGAAAAGATCATGCTCGACCAAAAAACCCAGCTTGATCTGGAAAAGTTGGAACCGGTTTCCTGCCTGCGCGAAGCCGCACTAGCTGGTTGTCTTTTCGTTTGATGCTTCGGCAGGCGAAGGCAGGTCCGAAAAGATCATGCTCCACCAAAAACCTAGAGCGACGATCGATTCCCACGCTTTAGCGCTGCGTTGCTCCGATCTGAAAAAATTTGGTGATCAGCACCGCCTTGGGGCCGTTCTTTCTTGGCCGGCTGCGGCTGCGCGTCTCGCGCAAGCGTTGCCACAATCCGCCGGCGGCGACCGCCAGCGCGGCGCCAGCGACCGCCGCCGCAAATTCGACTTGCCGGACGGCGGTGTCGCCAAACGCGGTCACACGCGAAGCCACAGCCGGATCCGTGGCCATGGTCTCGCCGGCGATCCAGCCGAGCAACGCCGCGCCGAGCCATATCAAAATCGGAAACCGATCGAGCAGCGCCGCCATGAGCGCCGCCCCGACGACGAGCAGCGGGATCGAAATGGCAAGCCCGATCGCGAGCAGCAGATAATCGCCGCGCGCGGCAGCGGCGATCGCCACCACATTATCGAAACTCATGATGATGTCGGCAACCGCGATGACCATTACCGCACGCCAAAGATGCGCGGTTGCCTCGAGGTCATTCCTATCGGGCTCCTCGGGGACGAGAAGCTTGGCCGCAATATACAAAAGGCCAGCGCCGCCGATCAGTTTTAGGTATGGCAGCATCATCAGCGATGCGAGGATCACGGTAAAAACGATGCGCAGGAGCGCCGCCATGCCGGCGCCAATGATCAGACCCCAGCGCCGTTGCTGTTCCGGCAATCCGCGGCACGCCATGGCGATGACGATGGCGTTGTCGCCGGACAGCAGGACATTGACGAAAATGATCTGGCCGACGGCGAGCCAGAATGCCGTGTAACCGAGCTGATCGACGCCGGCCCTAAACCATGCGCCCCACAGCGCCGGATTGAAATATTCGATGATCGAAGCCACGCTCAGGGCCTCAGCCGACGATCTCGTTGCCAGCAAAAAACTGCGCGATTTCCGTCACGGCGGTTTCCCGAGCATCGGAGCCGTGCACCGAGTTCTCGCCGATCGATTTGGCGTGCACCTTGCGAATGGTCCCGGGCGCGGCCTTGGCTGGATCGGTCGCACCCATGATGTCGCGGTAGGCGGCGACCGCGTTGTCGCCTTCAAGCACCTGCACAACCACCGGGCCCGAGATCATGAACGCGACCAGTTCGCCGAAAAACGGGCGCTGGCGGTGAATGGCATAGAAGGTTTCCGCCTGCTCGCGGGTCATCTTGATGCGCTTTTGCGCAACGATACGCAAACCCGCCTGTTCGATCATCGCGTTGATGGCCCCCGTCAAATTGCGGGCGGTCGCATCGGGTTTGATGATCGAGAAGGTGCGCTCGATCGCCATCAAATCATCCTATGGGATTGCGAAAGCTTCTGAGACTGCGCGGCTTATAGCCTTTCGCTCGCGTGTGGGGCAAGCGCACGCTGCACCATGAATGCCCGCTGAACGCCGCCGCGTGCGCGCATTCAGTCTGATAAATCGGCGATTAATCTGATCCTCACCACCGGTTCAGGCGCTCGCGGATAAATTCGGTCACGAAACGGCGGACTTACAGGTTTCCTTGCAGGTTTCGCCGACATGAGTTGAACAACGAAAAATCAGGAGATCGCAAATGCTGCGCAAGACGATTTTGGCCGGAGCCGCCGCGCTGACGCTCGGCGCTGCCGCGCTCGCGCCCACCAGCGCATCAGCGTGGTGGGGCGGGCATCCAGGCTGGCATGGATTGCATCATGGCTGGTTCTACCGGCCGGCGGTTCGCGCCTATGCCGGCCCGATCTACGGCGGCTGCTTCGTGCGCCGGCTGGTCTGGACGCCTTATGGCCCGGCGCCGCGCTGGGTCAATGTTTGCTACTGACGACGCGGTTGCCGCGCATTCCGCAAACGCCCTGCCGAAGGCCGGGGCGTTTGCCTTGGTCGCGTGATCGTGAACGTGATTGCCGTCAACGGCCGGGCAAATTTGCGCCGCTCCGCGGCCCGGTTCCAATTGCAACTTCACGATGCCGTGCTTTCCAGTCTCAGACTCTCCATCCGAGCCGGTCTGCGTCATTGATGTTTCATTGCGTTTTCGGCGCGATAGCCATGAAGCTGGCTCACTTTCCAGGCAATAATGATCCTTGTATAGGAGCGGGCAGCAAGCGCGCGGAGAGTAACATGGACGCAAAAACTGATGACAAGAGCGCGGGCAAGTGCCCGGTGATGCACACGGCCAGGACCAATCGTGACTGGTGGCCGAACCAGCTGGACCTCCAGGTTCTTCATCGCAACTCCACCCTGTCGGATCCGATGGGTGCGGCGTTCGACTATGCCAAGGAGTTCAAGAGCCTCGACCTCAACGCCGTGATCAAGGACCTGCATGCCTTGATGACGGATTCGCAGGAGTGGTGGCCAGCCGACTTTGGCCATTACGGGCCGTTGTTCATCCGCATGGCGTGGCACAGCGCCGGCACATATCGCATCGCCGACGGCCGCGGTGGCGCCGGCGCCGGTCAACAGCGCTTCGCGCCGCTTAACAGCTGGCCAGACAACGCCAACCTCGACAAAGCGCGCCGACTGCTGTGGCCGATCAAACAGAAGTATGGCCGGAAAATCTCCTGGGCCGATCTGATGATCCTCGCCGGCAACGTGGCGCTGGATTCGATGGGCTTTAAAACGTTCGGTTTCGGGGGCGGACGCGCCGATGTGTGGGAGCCCGAAGAACTGTACTGGGGTCCTGAGGGGACGTGGCTGGGGGACGAACGCTATAGCGGCGAACGCGAGCTGCAAAATCCGCTCGGCGCAGTGCAGATGGGCCTGATCTATGTCAATCCGGAAGGGCCGAACGGCAAGCCGGATCCGATCGCGGCGGCCAAGGACATCCGCGAAACGTTCTTCCGCATGGCGATGAACGACGAGGAGACCGTCGCGCTGATTGCCGGCGGCCACACCTTCGGCAAGACCCACGGCGCCGGCGATGCGTCACTGATCGGCCCGGTGCCGGAAGGCGCCGCGCTCGAGGATCAGGGCCTCGGCTGGAAGAGCAAATTTGGCACGGGCTTCGGGGCCGACGCCATCACCGGCGGCCCGGAAGTCACCTGGTCGCAGACGCCGATCAAGTGGAGCAATCATTTCTTCGAGAACCTGTTCAACAACGAATGGGAGCTGACCAAGAGCCCGGCCGGTGCCTATCAGTGGCAGGCGAAAGCCGGCGCCGCAACGATCCCGGATGCCTACGACAAGTCGAAGAAGCATGCGCCGACCATGCTGACCACGGATCTCTCGCTGCGGATAGACCCGGCCTACGAGAAGATATCGAGACGCTTCTACGAGCATCCGGACCAGTTCGCGGACGCATTTGCCCGTGCGTGGTTCAAACTCACGCACCGCGATATGGGCCCGATCGCGCGCTACCTCGGCCCGCTGGTGCCGAAGGAGACGCTGGCGTGGCAAGACCCGATCCCCGCGGTGAATCATCCGCTCATCGCCGAGCAGGACATTGCGGCTCTGAAGGCCAAGATTCTCGCGTCCGGCCTATCGGTGTCGCAGCTGGTTTCGGCCGCTTGGGCGTCGGCCTCGACCTTCCGCGGCTCCGACAAGCGCGGCGGCGCGAATGGCGCGCGCATTCGCCTCGCGCCGCAGAAGGATTGGGACGTCAATCAGCCCAAGCAGCTCGCGACAGTGCTGGCGAAACTCGAAGCGATTGCGAAGGAGTTCAATGCCTCGGCCACCGGCGGCAAGAAGGTCTCGCTCGCCGACCTGATCGTTCTCGGCGGCGGCGCGGCGATCGAGAAGGCCGCGAAGGCGGCTGGTCACGACGCGAAGGTTCCCTTCACGCCGGGACGCGTGGACGCGTCGCGGGAGCAGACCGACGTCGAGTCCTTCGCGCCGCTCGAACCGGTGACTGACGGTTTCCGCAATTATCTCCGCGGCAAGCCACTTATGTCGCCAGAGGAGGCGTTGGTGGATCGGGCGCAATTGCTAAGACTGACCGCGCCCGAGATGGCGGTTCTCATCGGCGGCCTGCGCGTTCTCGGCGCCAATGCCGGACAGTCCAAGCACGG
>Ga0187802_10000156_pt1 | contig 15691 bp, 9 predicted proteins | sample NC_wetland_sal_i_FD_130584 | JGI IMG/M metagenome (GOLD analysis project Ga0187802, IMG submission 130584) | Wetland sediment microbial communities from Neuse River Estuary, North Carolina, USA - Control_2 | ecosystem: Environmental > Aquatic > Freshwater > Wetlands > Sediment | place: USA... | reverse complement strand
GCAGTCCCGCCAGTTGCAGGCTCAGACCGAGCAACTGAAACAACAGCAGCAGAAAATGCAGTCCATGCAGCAGCAATTGACGACTGTGAATGCGGCTGTCGCATCCGGGGGCGGATTGGTGAATGAGGGCGCTGACCCGGCACTTGCCATTAACCCTGCCAGTTCCTCCGCGTTGAATTACGCCGCGTCCCGAGATGAAAAGAAGGACGACTCGCCGGTGGCGATTCACTTCAAGGGAATCACGCTCACTCCCGGCGGCTTCATAGCGGCTGAGTCGGTGTTCCGCAACCGCGCGCTAAGTGCCGACGTGAATACGCCATTTAACAGCGTCCCGTACCCGTTCAGCGACCTGAGCAAGATCAGCGAGAACAACTTCTCTGGACGCCAGTCGCGCATCACGCTCCTTGCCGAAGGCAAGCTCGACAACGTGAAGCTGAGCGGCTACTACGAAACGGACTGGTTGGGATCCGGAACCACGTCGAACAACAACCAGACCAACAGCTACGTGAACCGCCAACGCCAAATTTGGGGCCAGGCGGCCTTCGAGAATGGCTTTACGGTCACCGGCGGACAGATGTGGTCTCTGGTCACCGAGACGAAGCATGGTCTCGATAACCGCACCGAGGGAAACCCGCTGACGATCGACGCCCAATACCAGGTCGGTTTCACATGGGCGCGTCAGTATGGCATCCGGGTTACCAAAAACTTCGGCGACAGATTCTGGCTCGGGCTTTCGGTGGAAGACAGCCAAGACAACTCGGTCACCGTTCATGCGTCGCCCGGCCAGACCGTTCCGAACATCTTCTTCGCGTTGGCCCCGGGCAATAACGGCGGGCTCTTCAACACTGGAAATAACTACTCGTTCAACGCCAGCCCGGACTTCGTCGTCAAGGCCGCCTGGGAACCCGGTTGGGGGCACTATGAAATCTGGGGGCTCGTCGGCACTTTCCGCGACCGCGTGTATCCCTGCCTGTTTGGAATCAGCGTGGCCAATCCGTGCGCGGATGGAACCACCACCAATTCAACGAACTTGGCGAACAACCAAGTTAAGACAATCGGTGGCATTGGCGGAAACATCCGTCTCCCCTTGTTCAATCACAAGCTCGACGCCATTCTGCACGCCGCATGGGGCGATGGCATCGGCCGCTACGGAAGCGGTGGCCTTCCCGACTCAACCGTCCGCTTTGATGGGTCAGTTGAGCCCATTCGCGATGGCATGGCAATGGCCGGCTTCGAATGGCACCCCACTCCGAAGTGGGACATCTACGCTTACGGCGGTGCCGAGTATGCGGCGCGCACGTGGTATTTCTTCAACTTCGCCAACGGCGTTGGTCAGATTGGTTACGGCGCTCCGTTCATGCCGGGCGTCACCGGCGCTACGGGGTTCGCTGACAGCGCATGCTTCGCAGAAGTCGGTCCGACCGCTGGCGGTCTCGCAACCTCGTCGACCGGGAATTGCACGGGAGACACCCGCTACCTGGCTGAGGGCACGATCGGCTTCTGGAACCGCATCTGGTCGGGACCCAAAGGTCGCATGCAGTGGGGCTTGCAGTATTCCTATGTGACCCGCAGCGCGTGGTCAGGCTGCACCACGATTGTCGCCGGTACAAGTGGCACACCGTCGAGCTGCGGCGCGAGCAGCACCGATCCACACGGCCCGGAGAACATGTTCTTCACGTCGTTCCGTTATTACTTTCCATGAGCCCGCGGGACACGCGGAGGCGATCACTCACCTCCTCTGTCTTCCGGCGAACGTGAACTCGTAACATCGAATCACCGGCCATTCATCAAAGGGGCGTCCAGTACCACTGGACGCCCTTTTGTATTTCGGGCTCCGCTTGGGGGCGCAGGGCCAACTCGGGACGACTTGACGGAATCGAACTAAGTGTTGCATGCGCCGCGGAAACTGGGGGGCAGTGTGAACTTGATTCAGCCCACCGGCGGCATTATATTGAGGATTAGGGTTTAATCGACCCGGTCTACACAAATTCTCGTTGGATGGGTTGCTCCGAGCTCTAGAGGAAAGCGAGTCCGCGTTGTCAGTTGCCAATCACGCTGCGTCCTGCCGCCTTACGACGGCTTCTTGGGTACTCCGAGCCAGCGCCCTGCTTCTAATTCTGGGAATGGTTGGTTTGTTATCGCTGGCCAAGACGGGACAGTACGCCCCGCGCTCCAGTTGCGCCCATCAGATTTCGCAGACCACAAAAATGGGCGAGGGACGGCAGGTTGCCTCCCTGCCCGATCAAGATAGGTCTTCTGCCCGTCCCCTGCTCCATAGCTATTTGCAATTCTTGCCTTTCTCAATCCGCCTCAGGATTCAAATCGGAATCCCTCCTTTCAGTTCCACCGAACTTGCCACGGCGGACATTCATCGCCCTCCCCCCGTTCTACTAATCTGAGTAGTTGACCGCTTCCTGACTCCGACTGATTTGAATTTTTGATGCTGTGCGGATACGTGGGTAGAATGTACGCGCCTTCTCCCATCCGTGCGGTGAAAGGATTATGGACATGGGGACGGTCATTTCCGCCGATCGATTGGAAGCAATCCGCCGGCTAAGCACCTGCCTTGTCGCAAGCACCATCGAGACATTCGGAGTGCGCCTGCGAAATACCGGATTCACCAATTCCGACATTCGCTGTATTTTCGAAGACTTCCCGACGATGGTCGGGTATGCAGCCACCGCGCGAATTAAAAGCTCGGAGCCGCCGATGGAAGGCCAAAGCTATTACTACCGGGAAGACTGGTGGAATCACGTGCTCACCGTTCCCACGCCTCGGGTGATTGTGATTCAGGACATGGATCACCCGGCGGGGTTAGGTGGCTTTGTCGGCGAGGTGCATGCGAACATCCTCCTCGCGCTCGGGTGTATCGGGCTGGTGACCAACGGTGCGGTGCGTGATATTTCCGATGTGCGAAAGACCGGCTTTCAAATGTTCGCCGGCAACATCTCCGTTTCACATGCCTATGCCCACGTGTTCGATTTCGGGGGCCATGTGAAAGTGGGAGGAATGGAAGTCCGGCCGGGAGATTTGGTTCAGGGCGATATTCACGGAGTGCAAACGATTCCCCTCGAAATCGCTGCAAAAGTCCCGGAGAAAGCGCTCGAGATTCGAGAGAAAAGGGACCGAGTGATCGGCCTTTGCCGCTCGAGCGATTTCTCACTCGATAAGCTTCGCAAGATGATCAAGGAAATGGACCACTGAACCGTGACGCCTGATGGATAGGGGAACCCCAAGGATGAACCGGGTGAACCGATGAAAAACAAGAGATGCCGCAGTTTTCTACTTCTTCTCCTCACCACCGGAGTCCTGGCCGGTTGTGGGGGCGGGCCGAAGACCAAAGCGGACAACGCTGCAAATGCCCCGACGGTTGCGGTTGTCAAAGTGGAGCGGCGGAATCTGGCCGACAATCTGGAGATAGCCTCGGAGTTTCTCCCCTACCAGGAAATCGAGGTCTACGCCAAAGTCTCGGGCTACATCCAGAAGCTATATGTGGATTGGGGGTCGCATGTAAAACAGGGGCAGCTTCTCGCCGTGCTCGAAATCCCCGAACTCGAACAGCAGCTTCAGCAGGACCAGGCATCTGTCCGGCGCAGCCAGGAAGATCTCTCACGTTCTAAGGAGGAATTGAACCGCGCCGATTCTGCCTACAAAGTAGCGCATATAACCTATACGCGGCTGGCCGATGTGCAAAAGCAGCGGCCCGAGTTGGTGGCGCAACAGGAAATTGACGTCGCCGAAGGGAAAGATCTGGAAGCCAGCGCGGGCGTCTCCGCCGCCAGGGATGCGCTGGCGGCCGCCGAGCAATCACTGCTTGCCTCCAAAGCTGCCCTCGACAAAGACAAGGCACTATTCAACTATGCTCGCATCACGGCCCCGTTCGAAGGAGTAGTAACGGAAATTTATGCCTACACGGGCGCGCTCCTTCCCGCCGGGACCTCCTCTAACAAGGGCGACCTGGCCCTCTGTCGTCTCTCGCAGAATAACCTCCTTCGCCTGGTGATTCCGGTCCCCGAAAGAGCCGTCCCGGACGTCCACATCGGCCAGACGATCGCTGTCGAGGTTTCTTCGATGCATAAGACGTTTCCCGGCCAGATCGTCCGCATCTCGGATCAAATCGACACGCAAACCCGGACGATGCATACCGAAGTGCATGTTCCCAATCCTAATTACGAGCTGGTCCCGGGAATGTACGCCAGCGCGAAAATTCCTCTGCGTTCAGCCTCCAATGTCTTGACCATTCCAGTCCAGGCGGTCCAAGACCAGGGCAACGGGATGGGCGTCGCACTGGTTGTGGATGGACGCAACCAGATCGAGAAGCGCGAGGTCAAGCTGGGCCTTCATTCCGCCACGAATGTCGAGATCCTGTCGGGGCTTCAGGAAAATGAGCAGGTTATTTTTGGCGAACAGGGCCAGTTCAAGCCCGGCCAGCTTGTGACGCCGAAACCGGTTGAGCCCTCGAAAATGGAGTAAGCGCTCCTATGCCGACGTTTTCAATCCGACATCCCTATTTCATTATCGTCCTGTGTCTCTTTGTCTGCGTGTTGGGTCTGACCAGCTTGTCTCAAATGCCGGTGGACATGTTCCCCCCGATCGACATTCCCGTCGTCCTCGTCGCCACTTTCTACAACGGAATGCCGCCCGAGCAAATCGAGGCGGACATTACCGACACGTTCGAGCGATTTTTTACCCTGGGCAGCGGCATCGACCGCATCCAGTCGCGCTCCATGGCCGGTGTGAGCCTTATCAAGATTTTTTTCCAGCCCGGATCGGACGCCAACGCCGATGTGACCAACATTTCGAACCTGGCCATGGCGGACTTGCGGCGGCTGCCTCAGGGCACTCTGCCGCCGGTTGTGTTGAAGGTGGATGCCTCGAGCCTGCCGGTTTGCCTATTGACCGTCGAAGGGCAGGGGCTCACCGAGACGCAGCTCCACGATTACTTGCAATTTCAGATCCGCAATCAAATTGCCGGTGTGCCTGGCGCGACTGTGCCGCCTCCCTACGGCGGCAAGTATCGCCAAATCATGATCGATGTGGATCCCCTGAAACTGCAGGCGCACGAACTCAGCCCGATGGACGTGGTCCGGGCGGTGAACCAATCCAATTTGATCCTCCCGGCTGGCGACGTGCGCATCGGCCCGCTCGATTACAACATTTACACGAATGCGCAGGTCCCCAACGCACAGGCCCTGAACGCCGTCCCCCTCAAAACCGAAGGCCAGAAATCCGTTTTCATCTCGGACGTGGGCCGTGCGGAAGACGCATCCTTTATGCAATACAACATCGTGCGGGTGAACGGACAAAAGTCCGTGTACGTGCCCGTCCAGAAGCAGGGAGGGGACACGAACACGATCGCCGTTGTGGACGGCATCCGCAAAACGATTAAGACTCTTCGCGACATCCCGTCGCAGCTCAAGACCCACGTCGTTTTCGACCAATCCATTTTCGTTAAAGATGCCATCCGGACGGTGATGCGCGAAGGCGCGATGGGGATCATCCTGACGGGAGTCATGATTTGGGTTTTTCTGGGAAGCGCGCGGGCGACGGCCGCCGTCTTCCTCTCCATTCCGCTTTCGGTGATGATCACCTTCTTTATTCTGCATGTCAGCGGGAAATCGATTGACAGCATGGTGTTGAGCGGGCTGGCTCTCGCTTTCTCGCGTTTGATTGACGACTCGGTGGTGGTGATCGAAAACGTGTTTCGCCACATGGAGCTGGGCGAGGATCCCAAAGAGGCTGCTATTAAGGGCGCGAACGAAGTGGCTCTCCCGGTGCTTGCCATCATGCTCGTAGCCGTGGTCGTGTTCTTTCCCGTCACATTCTTGTTCGGCGTGAGCAAATATCTGTTTGGTGCTCTCGCCCTTAGCGTCGTCCTTGCCCTTTTTGCCTCCTATTTCGACGCCGTAACCGTCGTGCCTCTTTTCTGCGCCTATGCTCTGAAAGCAGTCCACGGGCATGCAGAAGGCCCGGAGGGATCGAAGAAACCATGGTCGGAACGGTTCCACGCCTGGTTCAACGCCAAGTTCGAGCGCATGCTGAATTTTTATGAACGGTGGGTCCGCAAAGCGCTCGATCGTCCGCGCGAGGTCGTCGTTGGCTTCATTATCTTCTTTTTCCTCTGCTTCCTTCTTTTGCCGTTCGTCGGAGTCGCATTCTTCCCGCGGACGGATGCCGGCCAATTCGTCATCAATGTGAAAGCTCCCACCGGCACACGCATCGAACTCACGGAAAACTACATCAAGCGGATCGAAGCGATCGTGCACGAGGTGGTGAAGCCCGAGGATCTGAGCACCGTGGTGTCGAATATCGGCGTCTTCCCGGACCTCTCGTCATTGTTTACTCCCAACTCCGCCATGCATACCGCGACCGTTCAAGTCGGCCTTGCGGAAGATCACAAAATCAGCAGCTTCGACTATATGCAGGAAGTTCGCGAGCGAATTGCCAAGAACCTCCCCGAACTGCGCACCTATTTTCAATCGGGTGGTTTGGTGGACGCGGTGCTGAACCAGGGGATGCCGGCGCCGATTGACGTCCAGGTGAGCGGCATGGATCTGCGCACCGACGATCGCGTGGCGCAAAGCCTTGCGCAACAATTCAAGGCGCTTCCCGGCGTCTCGGATGTCTATATCCCGCAGGACATGGATTACCCGGCCTTGCAAATCAACGTGAACCGCGAACGCGCGAGCCAACTGGGACTGAGTCCTCAGGAAGTGATCGACAATCTCATCACGGCTCTCACCTCCGATGTCATGATTGCTCCCAGCTATTGGGTCGACCCCAAGACAGGCAACAACTATTTCGTGTCCGTCCAATACCCCGAGAATCAGGTGAAATCCATCGAAGATTTGAAAGCCATGCCGCTGCGCGCTGCGGCTTTGAAGATGCCGACGTATCTCAATCAAGTGGCGGACGTAACTCCGATTCTGACGCCGACGGAAGTGGACCACTACGCGCTACAGAGAAGCATTGACGTCTATGTGGCTCCCACCGGGGAGGACCTTGGAAAACCCTCCAGGGAGATATCCAAGATCATCGCTGCCACACCTCTCCCGCAAAACATCCGCGTGGATGTGCGCGGGCTCATCGTCACGATGCAAAATTCGTTCAAGAGCTTTGCCATTGGCCTCCTGCTGGCGATCTTGCTTGTCTATTTGATTCTCGTGGCGCAATTCGCCTCGTTCATCGATCCATTCCTGATTGTGCTGGCGGTCCCCACCGGGCTTGTGGGTGTGATCTTCACGCTGGCCTTTACCAACACGACTTTGAACATTCAATCGCTGATGGGGATCGTGATGTTGCAAGGGATGGTCGTTTCCAACAGCATCTTGATCGTGGATTTTGCGAACGTGCTCCGCATGCAGGGGCACAGCATTAGCGAGGCAGTCGCCCATGCCTGCCGCATCCGCCTCCGGCCCATTCTGATGACTTCGCTCGCCACGGTTGTGGGTCTCCTGCCGATGGCTTTCAACCTTGAAACAGGAAGTGAAGCCTATGCGCCGCTCGCCCGCGTCATTATCGGCGGGTTGCTTACTTCAATTGTTCTCACGATTTTCGTCGTCCCAGCGGCGTACCTGCTGATCTACCGGCGGCGCGCCGAAGCGAGCGCGGCCGTCGTGGCTGAGGAGGCTTACTGATGAAACCACCACGCCTATTGATTGCCGGCTTTTTGCTGGCCACTCTCGGAGGAACCCGAGCGTCGGCGCAACAAGCGCAGACCCTCACACTTCAGGATGCGGAGAAGATCGCAGTCCAGAATCACCCTCGCGTTCAAGCTGTGCAATTCTTGGCGAAGGCGGCATCGGAGCAAGTTCGAGAAGCTCGCTCGAGCTACTACCCTACCGCCGGGGGGAGCCTCACCGGTGTGAAGGCTGAAAACGACAGCCGCATTGCCGCGGGATTCCTTAATAACCCGAGTGTCTTCAGCCGGTTCGCCGACGGCGTCGCCGTCGGCCAGCTTGTCACCGATTTCGGCAGGACGTACCAACTCGTCAAAAGCGCGAACCTCCACGCCAAAGCGCAGGAAGAAAATGTCACCACCGCGCGCGCGGATGTCATCGTGCGGGTCGATCAAGCCTATTACGGCGTCTTGAAGGCGCAGGCCGTTCTTCGCGTGGCACAGGAGACCGTCAAAGACCGGCAGCTTGTGGCCGACCAGGTGGGTGCGCTGGCGAAAAACCAGCTCAAATCCGGACTCGACGTCAGTTTCGCCAACGTCGATCTTGCGAAGGCTCAGCTTCTTCTGGTGCAAGCTCAAAACGATCTCCAGGCATCGTACGCGGAGCTGTCCGCAGCTCTTGGGTACTCCGACCAGAAGACCTTCCAGCTCGCCGATCAACCTCTCCCTTCCGCTCCTCCCTCCGACGTTTCCGAGCTTATCCAGGAGGCGCTGAGAGACCGTCCGGAAATTATCAGCCAGCGGCTCGACGTGAATTCCGCCTTCAGCTTCGCCACCGCCGAGCGCGATCTGTGGTTTCCTACGATTTCCGCCATCGGCGTCGCTGGACTTGTACCGGAGCGGCAGGCGCCGCTTCCCTCTCGCTACGCGGCTGCGGGATTTGATGTCAGCATCCCGATCTTCAACGGGCACCTATTCGATGCTTTGCGTGGGCAGGCAAACGCGCAGGCCCGGGCGCAGGAACAATCTCTTCGCGATACGCAGAACGTTATCATTCGCGACGTTCAGAGGGCCTGGCTCAACGCCATTTCGGGCTTCCAGCGCCTCTCGCTCACCGATCAACTCCTCGACGAAGCCACAAAGGCCTTCGATTTGGCGCAGTCGCGCTACCAGCTCGGGCTGAGCTCGATTATCGAGTTGAGCCAGGCCGAGCTCAATAAGACTCAAGCAGAGATCGATCAAGCCAGCGCCAAATACGATTATCAAACGGATCTCTCAGTGCTGAATTATCAAGCGGGTCAGATTCGATAGCGGGTTCGCACGTGCGCCAACTCCTGCCTCACGCCAGACTTTTGTGCGAAATTTGGAGGAAGAACCAAACGAACTCCAGAAAAGCGGTTCGGAGAGCGGAGCCCATTCCTGGCGCGGTCTCCGCTCCCCGGCTTCGCCTGCTCACGCCCGCAGGATGCCGTTAGATCTTGTCCTGAAGACGCGCAGGTCTCATTAACCGCAGTTTGGCATCGGCGCCGAGAAATCGCTCGACGTGCACGGACGCACCGGCACTTTCTCCGGCTGCCGCTTCAGAATCCATAATCCATCGCTGTTGGCGATGTAGATCAGATCGCGCGCATTGTCGGTTAGCACGCTCGTGACGCCGGAGAAGGTCTGAATCGTCCGCGGATTCCCCGGATCGCTCAGGTCCACGAGTTCGAGCGATTCAGTGGGAGCTTCCGCGCGCGTGGCCGCAAAGCTGCCAGACGAACCCTCGGCAAGCGCCAGAGTGCTGCTCACTGTTTGCAACCTGCCCGCCGAGGCGCCGTTGGGCCATGCCACGCGCTTCACAAGCGAAGGCTGGCTTGGGTGCGTAACGTCGACGATTGTGTATCCCTTCCCGGAATTCCGGACAGCGTAGAGATACTGCTTGCCGTCTCGCTCTTGAAGAAGCATCTGGCTCGCCGGAGCTCCCGGCAGTGCCAAATGTGCGATCACAGCCACGGGCTGCTCGGTGGAATGTTTGGCCGGATGTTTTGCAAAAGCGCTTGGCGCCACCACCACCAAAAATGCAAGAAGACCGAGTGGAACGCTTGCGCGATTGTGGGCTGCTTTCAGGATTGTATTCATTGATTTCTCCGTTCTTTCTGCCGTCAGTTTCCGATTGGCAAATAGCGCAGTTCCGATCCCGACATGGAAAGCAAGGACCTCCTCGGTAAGAGCAACCCCCGTGCCAGCATCGCCAATCTCCTCGGCCGACATAAACCCCGATTTTCCCGTCGTTTTCGATGGGGCGAATGGTCTTGCGGTATTGGCGCTCGTGCAAAATCCGCACGAACTCAGTTTGTGATGTGAAGAAACCGAACACTTTTGAATCGTCTAGACGGTGAAGAAGGCAATGAGGTGCGGTGTATGACGCAGGATGATTGTTGCTACAAAATCACGCGCGAATTAGCGCGAGGGGAAACAGATGCAGTCCCCGCGGAGCCGCCCGTGTGGGCAGCCCCGCGAGAGCCGCAGTTGTGATTCGGGTCCTTTAGAAGGTCACGACTGTGCCGAACTCGTTTCTCCAATCGTGCGCCGCAGTGACATCTCCACCCTGGAACAATTTATGGATCGGGACAGCCGTACCGATCGTAGCTCCTTCGTCGCTAAATTGCCATCCAGTTCGGGTCTGGTACCACGTGACTTCATTCACGATCGAGACCCACTTGTTGAGTTTGTAGGAGAGGGTGCCCACCCCAATGTCGGTACGGATTAACCCAGCTCCACCAGATTGAGGGAATGCCAGCGTTGTCACTCCGTTCTGAGCCGGTGTCGATCCCGCCACGTCTTGTCTCTTGGCCCGGTCGGTTCCATACGTGAAGGCAAGTACCCAGCCGGAATTGCGCCCTTCGGGATTCGCATGGAAGATGCGCGATAGCGGGAAGCTCACCTGGCTGAATCCACCTTGCGAGCGGATCGGTGCGAGTACCCCGGGGACGATATTGCCGTTGCACGTTGCATCAATCGAAGCGCCGCTGGGGCAGCCAAAATCGACCCCTACCCCGCTGAAGCTGGCACCCGCTCCCGCTTCGATATTTCCGGGACCCGGATTGGTGAACGCCGATTGTGTCACACCACCGAAGAAGAATCGCAGGTTGCCACCCTTATACCACTTGGCGACAATTGTGGCCCACGGCGTGGGGACTTGCGCTTCCACCGTGAAAATGTTCTGCGGGTAGCTGAACTGAATGCCCTTTGGGAAGCACTCGAGCACGGAAGCTCCCGCAGTGGTGCCGGCTCCATTCGCGCAAGTGGCTCCTGAAAGGATCGCCGTGGGCAGGCCAATGCCCGGAAGTTGTGAGGTAGCAGCAGTAAGAGCTTGACCGGGAACGATTTCGTTGATTTCCCCATGATGACCGCTGACGATGAGCTGAGCCGGCGCCACGCCCTCCCAACTGTGGTTGAGCGGGAATTGGAACACAATCCGGCCTTCAACGCCCGGCTGATTGCTCTCGGCTCCAGCCCGATCACCGAACCGAGTCCTCTGGTCCGCTGTCAGGGTGGAGTCGCCCGAAATCTCCTGCTGAATGGCGAAGTCCGCTCCAACCTTGAAGTCGCCGCTGCCCAAGATGGTGCCGATCTTGATTTGCGGCGCTCTCTCATAGATGTTGCCGAAGAAGGCGCCAAGCTGCGTGGTCTCAAAGATGTTCATCATCGTCGAGGAGCCAAGCAACGTCCAATCCTGACCGAACTCCGCGTACACCGGGATGTCAAACATCTTCGAGTCTAGGCGGATATAGGCAAGACGGAGGGAGAGTTGGTTGTTGCGGTCCGAACTGACGTTGCGGTTGTTCACCGTCGTGTAGTCGCCTTCGAAGTCCATCTCCAGGCGGCCCGTGACCACCACGCCCGAATTCTTCGGCACCCATTCGAATTGGCTGCCGAACCGCGTGCTCCGAGCCTTGATGTGGAATTGAGCGTCCGAGGTGGGTCCGGTGTCGCCACCGATCAGCATCGGCAACGGGAAGTCGTTCGCGCCAAACGTACCGCCGCCGCTCGAGGCGCTGTCTTCCGCCGCGCTCGCCTTGAAGAAGCCGTACAGCTTGATCCGGGCGCCGCTCCCGAGGGTGATGTCCGGTATTAGACCGCCTTGCTTCGGAGGGTCTATCGGCATGAGCCGGATGGGAGCTACTGCGGGAATCACGCCACCTGCTTCAGCCGGATCTCCGTATGTGAACATATCCGAAGTGACGGGAGTGGGAGCCGAGTTCCTTCCTCCGATGTGTATCACCGAATTCATGAAATGGCCGCTGTTCGTTTCATTCGAGCTGGCGGGATTAACCAACGGCCCGACTGTTTGGCTGTAATCCGATTCGCTGATCAAGCCCTTCGCCAGGAGCATCTGCGCCAGACGATTGTTGGCTTCTTCCGCGGAGGTCGCCTGACTGATCTGCGCTGCTTCGGCCGCCGTAATGATTCCCTTCGATTGCAGCAATTGAACCAGCGGTGGTGTTTTGGCTTGCTGATCCGTCTGCTGCGCGTAAGCAGGGATCACAAGTCCAGCAGCTACGACCATCGCCAGAAGTAAGTATTTCATCCTATGCATGGACAAGACCTCCGAAATCAAATTTGAAATTCGGGCCCCCGTCTTCAATTCTGCAGGTTGAGCAACACTCCCCCCGGAACGTGAGCAGAATTGCTGACTAGATACTCGCGCCGCGGGAAATTGTCAAGTAATTCCTTACGACTTAATGGATTGCGGCCACTACCGACACGTTTGGGCGTCACCGGGCAGGGGTCGCTTTCCCTTCGCCGCGTGATGTGGGTCACTCGGAGCCCTGGCACCCCCCCCTCCCCCCGTGCCCGAGCTGACCGGCCACTTCGGCTGGCAGCCCTGTCGGCGAGCAGAAGCAGCCGACATGTGCCGCAATCGCTGACCTTACTGTGCGGCAGGCGTAAAGTGCTCAAGCGCGTCTGCGACCCCCTCCGGATGAAAGCCGAATGGCCCGGGGCGCGACTTGTAGGCGATCTGACCATTGCGATCAATCACAAACAGCCGATCTGGCCAGCCCTTATAGACCCGCTCCGTAGCGTTGTCGAATGTGTCGATCACCGCAGGAAATTTGATCCCCAGTTTCACGACGCACATTTGCCCCACTTGGCTGCGTTCCTCATAATCTTTGGGACTCGCGAACACCACATGGTCGTCCAGATTGTCGGGGTCCTGCCAGACGTCGCTCGTGTGCGCCTCGCGGATATACACCACGTAGAAGGCAACGCGATCCTTATACTGCTCGTACAAACGGTTCAAGGCGGCCACCTGCCGCCGGAACGGCGGTCACGTGTAGCTTCCGAAGACGAGAACGACAGGCTCTTGCCCTCGCAATGAAGACAACTGAAATCGGGCCGTGTGATCCGGGCTTTCAAGCGAAAAATCCGGAGCCGTATCCCCGACTTTGAGAGGCCCGCTGCGCGCCACGTTCCAGAGCTGCTTGAAAGGGAGGATGGCCATTGCAGGCCAGGGCACATGCTTCATGGTGCGTGCAAAACTATCCGGTGTCTGGAGCATGACCATGAAAAGCGCGCCTGCGACCGCCGCGTATAGCGCCGCCACTGCCCCTGCGACCTTGAGCAATTTCTTCGTCACCGATTTTGCTCTCATGCCCGGCAATTCATTTTCCTCACGCTGAGTATCGCCTCGATCGCCATACGGACTTGGCCGTTCCGGGGGCGTCACTTTACCACGACATCGGCACCCTTTTGCGCGGACGTCTCGCGGAGGCAGGGCCGGATGGCATTGCTCTGCTCTTACTAAAAAGAAGTCGGAAGGGACAGCTCACGACGGGGATCTTGATTCGCTGCGCTCTCGCAGCGGAGGTCGGGGCTTGCGCGGAGGGCTACTCCTCGATCTTGTGTTCGGTCATTTTGTTATAGAGGAGCCGACGGTTGATTTGCAGGCGATTCGCGGCGTCCGTCTTGTTTCCGGCGGATTCCTTGAGGGCGTTTTCGATCAGGCGCTTTTCAAGCTCCGCGATTGCTTTGTGGAAAGGCAACGAAAGCAGCTCTCCGTGTGCCTCTCCGGAGCCATTTCTCCGGTCGCTGCTCAATTTCTCAGGAAAATGGGCCGGCATGAGGACGCGCCCTCGAGCCATCAGGACGGCGCGTTCGATCATGTTCTCAAGCTCACGGACGTTGCCGGGGTAAGAATACGTCTGCAATGTCAAAATGGCTTCGTCTGAAAATCCGGTCGGGGGAAGGCCATTCCTCTCGCTGTAGTGGCGGAGAAAATGTTCGGCTAGAACCACGATATCCGCCCGTCTTTCCCGGAGCGGCGGTATGCTGAGGCGCACCACATTGAGCCGGTAAAAAAGATCCTCGCGAAAAAGTTTTTCCCGGACACAGGCTTCCAGGTCGCGATTCGTCGCGGCGAGCACGCGAAAATCTCCCTGAATCGTTTCAGCTCCGCCCAGGCGCTCGAAAGTGTGCTCTTGCAGAACGCGCAGCAATTTCACCTGAAGGTTCGGAGGGAGCTCCGCAATCTCATCGAGAAAAATCGTGCCGCCCTCGGCCATTTCGAAGCGGCCCGTCCTTCTTGCCAGCGCTCCCGTAAATGCGCCGCGCTCATGCCCGAACAGTTCGGACTCCAGCAGCGTCTCCGGGATGGCTGCACAGTTCACCACCACGAACGGCTTCTCGCTCCGCTGGCTGTAGCTATGGATCGCTTCGGCGACAAGCTCTTTCCCTGTCCCGGATTCCCCGCATATCAGCACGGTGGAATCGGTCTCCGCCACTCTTCCGATCATCTTAAATACGTCCAACATGGGCGCGCTCGAGCCGATCAGCCGGCCCGCACCCGCCGGCGCATTGCGGGTCGCCTGTGCGCGCAATCGGGAAACTTCGCGGTCCAGCGAGGAATGCGCCAGAGCGCGCTTGGCCGTCATGGAAATTTCTTCCATATCGAACGGCTTGGATACGAAATCGTATGCCCCCAGCCGAACCGCTTCGATCGCGCTGTGGCTGGAGCCGTATGCCGTGATCACGATCACCGGGATGGCGGCAAGCCGCGCGTCGTCCCGCAAGTGGCGGAGAACCTCTTCTCCGCCCATGCGGGGCATTTTCCAGTCGCAGAAAATCAAGTCCGGCGCAGTGGTGCGAAGCAATTCCAGCGCTTCGACGCCATCGACAGCCTCAAGAGGCTCGTACCCGCGCTTGCGGAGGATCTCAGCGAGCGTGGTGCGAAGATTCACCTCGTCGTCGATGATGAGAATCGTCTCGCTCATATTGCATTCATTCTCACACCGATTTAGCGCTCCCCGTGCCGTTTCGGACCGGGAGTATCACCCGTACTGTGGTGCCGTGGCCTTCTGCGCTTCGGACGAAAATTTCTCCCCCGTGAGCGCGCACGAGCTCGCGAGAGATGGAAAGGCCAAGTCCGGTGCCCGAATGCTTGGTAGTGAAGAAGGGATCGAAGATGCGGCCCAGGACGTCGGAACGAATGCCTTTTCCCGTGTCGTTGAATTCGACCCACATTTCCCGCGTTTTCGACGCCGGCGCTGCTGGCAACGTTACGTTCACGCACAACGTTCCACCTCGCCCGTCCATTGCGTCCATCGCGTTCTGAATCACGTTGTCAAACACCTGTGCCATCCGGCTCTGATCCAGATTCAAAGGCTCGGGATTTTCTGGCAAGTCCCCGAGCACTCGAATGCCCTGGTGCTGCGACTTTTCCGCGTGGGTCGCGAGTCTCTGGTGAATGAGCCGGCTGATATTCGTTGGCTCGGTGTGAAGCTGAACCGGCTGTGAAAAGCTCAACAGGCGATTGACCATTCCATTCAGCCGTTCGATCTCTTCGAGGGCAATCTCGCAGGAGCGTTGCACTTTCGGGTCTTTCGCCTCCTCCTGGCACATCTGCACGCGAAGGCGAATGGTCGCCAGCGGGTTCCGGACTTCATGCGCAACTCCTGCGATCAGCCGTCCCAGGGCCGCCAGCCGTTCCGAATGCCTTAACTGGTCCTCGATTTGCTTCTCGTGTTCGATCTTTTCCTTGAGAGTTTCGCCTAACCGGTTGATAGCCCCGGAAATTTGCCGGATCTCATC
>Ga0187802_10000153_pt1 | contig 15808 bp, 13 predicted proteins | sample NC_wetland_sal_i_FD_130584 | JGI IMG/M metagenome (GOLD analysis project Ga0187802, IMG submission 130584) | Wetland sediment microbial communities from Neuse River Estuary, North Carolina, USA - Control_2 | ecosystem: Environmental > Aquatic > Freshwater > Wetlands > Sediment | place: USA... | reverse complement strand
GTCCAGTTCGTTTCGGAGCGTGCCGGGAGGCCGCGTCTCTTTCGCGGTGCCGCACTCGGCTTCGATTTCTGCGTAGAGGGATTTCTGGAATTGGGCGACGCGCTCATAGAAACGCAAACCCTCGGCGGCAGACGGATGAGCGGAAGCTAATTCATTCGCGCGGTGAATCCGGGCGCCCCACTTGCCATTCTTCATTTCCTCGCCGCGGACTCTTTCAGGATCTTTTCATAAAAGGTTCGGTGATGGTGCTCCATCCAGGCGCGCGACACGTCGCCGCGGATGACGGAGCCAAAAGCGCCGCGTTCCATGGCCGTGCCCATATAGACGTGAATCATAAAGAGCGCAATCGTGAATAAGGCAGAGATGGGGTGAAGAATGATGGAAATCAGGCGAAGGAAGCCGAGGTTCCACGGAACGTAATTCGGGAACCACAAAACGACGCCGGTGAGCAGCAGGACGATTCCATTGACGAAGAACCCCCAGAAGAGCAGCTTCTGGCCGGGATTAAATCTGTCCGCGGAGGGCATTTTAGCGTCCTCATTGCGGATGTAGTAGCGGACGTTTTCCCACCAGGCTTTGTCCGAGGGCGTTTCCTTCATCTGAGGTCCCCACATTCGAAGCATTATGAATGTGGCATAGACAAATATCAGGCCAGCCCATGGATGCAGTTCACGGGAAATGGTGCCGCCGCCCAGAACGACAGCAATCCAAAAAAGCCAGGGAGACCAGAAGGCGAGGCCGGTGAGCAGCAGGTAAACGTAGGAAACCGCCGCCAACCAATGGATCATCCGTTCGTGGAAGGAATAGCGCAGCACGCGGCCATTTGGAAGCAAGTACTGTTCGCTCATGGCTTTCCTCCTGGCGTCCCGCCTTGCTCATCTTCTTTAACGATCTTCGGGCCGAACCGCAGGTAGTGAGCAAAGATACCGACTGCGCCGGCGATGATTCCGAAATTCCCGATCCACTTCAGCGGATGCTTCCAGAGCTGGACAGTCCACGGGATGTGGGGGTCTTTCGGCAAGCCGCCATAGAGCTCGGGCTGGGTGGCATCATGGAGCACGTACATCACATGCGTGCCGCCGACGCCCGAGGGATCGTAAACGCCGGCGTCCTTGAAGCCCGATACTTCGCGAAGCTGTTTCGCGCGCTTTTCGGCGAGGAATTTCATATCGTCCTTCGAGCCAAAATGCAGGCAGCCGGTGGGGCAGGACTTGATGCAGGCGGGCTCGAGGCCAGCGCTCACGCGGTCGACGCACAGGGTGCACTTGAAAACCTTGCGGGCTTCCGCGCTGAACTTCGGAATATTAAACGGGCAGCCGCTCATGCAGTAGCCGCAGCCGATGCAATGCTCCTGCTGGAAGTCGACAATGCCGTTCATGTATTGCACGATCGCGCCGTCCGCAGGACAGGCTTCGAGGCAGCCCGGCTCCTCGCAATGCATGCACTGGTCTTTGCGCATCAGGAGCATCATTCCGCGCTCCGGATGCTCGTGCTCGTTGAACTTGATCAGGTTCCAGTAATTCCATGCGGTTTCCGGCATGGTCTGGTAGGAATTGTTGAAGACCGTCTCGCTAAAGGAGTAGCCATTCCATTCCAGGCAGGCGACCTCGCAAGCCTTGCAGCCGATGCAGGTGGTGACGTCGATGAGCTTGCAGACATCATAATCGCGGCTCATGCCGGCGCCCGGAACAGAACCGGCGTGGCCGGAAATCGCTCGAATTTCCATGGTTGCGCTTGGCATGTTCCGTCCCCCTAGGCCTTCTCGACCTTCACCAGGAATCCCTTGGATTCCGGGGTATAGGCGTTGGGATCAACGACGGTCGGAGTCAAAATGTTCGCCGGGGTGCGGGCATCTTCATGTTCGTCCTCTTTGATTCCGCGGAAGCCCTGGTGAATGGGGAGGCCGATCTGATAGACCTTCTTGCCTTCGATCATCATGGGCTTGATGCGGCGGGTGACGAAGGCTTTGGCGATGTACTCGCCGCGGATGCTGGTCACCTTTATTTTCTCGGCACCGCGAATGCCCATTTCATCGGCCAGCTCGACGGGAATTTCGATGAACGGTTCGGGAATCAACTGGACGTTCATGGGATTGTTCTTCGTCCAGTAGTGGTACTGCTCGGTCAGGCGGTACGTGGTGCAGACAATCGTGTAGCCCTGCTCCGGGGTAGCGTACTTGTCCAAGGGAGTGGTGAGTTTCTTCACCACAGGATTATTCGAGTGCTCCGGATGCAAGGGATTCTTGATTGGGCTCTCGATTGGTTCGTAATGCTCCGGGAACGGCCCGTCGCTGACAGCGCCAAGCGGGACGAATAGCCGGCCCACACCTTCCGGATTCATGATGAAGGGTCCCATATGGTCCTTGGGGTGTGAGTCGGGCTTGAAATCGGGAACATCATTGCCCACCCATTTCTGGGCGCCTTCGTTCCACCAGACCTGCCTGCGGGAAGGATCCCACGGCTTGCCCTCGAGATCGCAAGAGGCGCGATTGTAGAGGACGCGCCGATTCATGGGCCAAGACCAGCCCCAGTTTGGATAAATCCCGAGGCCGGAGGGATCCTCGGTCCCGCGGCGGGCCAGTAATGGGCCGGCTTCCGTCCAGGAACCGCAATAGAGCCAATTTCCGGAGGAAGTTGTCCCGTCGTCCTTCAGCCAGGCGAAACCCGGCAATTGCTGGCCCGTCTTGAGCTCTTGTTTTGTCTTCGGGTCTTCGAGGTCAGCCAGCGCTTTCCCGTTGATTTCCTTCGCAACTTCGGCGAGAGAGGGATGCATCGGATCCGTGTAGCCCCAGGTCGCGTGCAGTACCGGATCCGGGAATTTCCCGCCATCCTTCTTGTAGAGGGCTCGCACCTTCAGGAAAATCTGGGCTAGGATGTCCTGGTCGAGCCGCGCATCGCCGGGCGGAGGCAAAGCCGCATTCTTCCATTGCAGCCAGCGGGCGGAATTGACCATCGTTCCGTCCTTTTCGGCAAACCCGGCGCACGGGAGGCGATAGACCGTGGTCTTGATGTTCTTCATGTCGTCGGTGGTGGTGCCCGGCGCCCTCCAAAACTCGCTCGTTTCATCCGGATAGATCTCGCCAACGACGAGCCACTCGGCTCTCTTCAGCGCGTCAATATTCTTCTGCGTGTCGGGGCCGATCATCACGCCGTTCATCCCAAACGCGAATAGACCCTTCACGTTGCCGCGGTACATCTGGTCCCAGATCTGCGTCCAGGAGTAGTTGCGATCGATCTTAGGGAGGTAGTTGAAGGCAAAATCGTTCTGCTTGGTCGCCGCGTCGCCATAAAAGGACTTGAGGAGCGACACCATAAACTTCGGCGTGTTCGACCAATAGTTGAATGAATCCCACGCTCCGGGCTTTGACGCAGTTGGGCTGGTGCGCTTCAGGAAGGCCGCCAGATCGGTGTCATCCGGCTTCGGCATTTTCAGATAGCCTGGCAAAATGTCGAAGATGCCCGCCATATCCGTCGCGCCTTGAATGTTCGAGTGGCCACGCAACGCGTTCACGCCGCCGCCCGCACGCCCCACGTTTCCGAGAAGCAATTGAGTCATGGCGGCGGTGCGAATGATCTGGGTGCCGAAGGTGTGCTGCGTCCAGCCCACGGCGTAGATAATGGTGGCGACTTTTTTCGTATCGCCATCTTTGCGGATAGAGGTAAAGAGATCGTAGGCTTTCAGCAATTGGTCTTTGGGAATGCCGGTGATTCCGGAAACCACATCCGGCGTGTACCGCGAGTATTGCCGTTTCAGCAACTGGAACACGCACCGAGGATGCTGCAGCGAAAGGTCGTACGCCACATTGGGAGGAAGCAGCGGCGGCGGCGCCGGTTTTCCCTCCGGGGGTTTGGGGATCGCGACAATATGGGCGGGCTCCGCCTTCGGCAGCTCCACCGCCTTGCCGGTCAGGTCGCCGCCTTCTTGGTAATTCCAGGTGGATTTGTCGTAAGTTTTCTTTTCGGCGTCGAATCCGGAATACAGCCCGTCTTCGGGAAGCTTGAAACCTTCCTTCACGACGAAAGCGGCGTTGGTAAAGTTGATGAGGTATTCCTTCGCGTAGCGGTTGTTTTCAATCGCATAGTGAATCAATCCGCCGAGGAAGGCGATATCCGAGCCGGCGCGAATCTGGCAGAAGAGGTCAGCCGTGGAAGCGGTGCGCGTGAAGCGCGGGTCCACGACGATCATCTTGGCGTCGCGGTTGCGTTTGGCTTCGATGGCCCACTTGAAGCCGCAGGGGTGGCACTCCGCCGGATTGCCGCCCATGATCAACATCATGTCGGTGTTCTTGATGTCGACCCAGCCATTGGTCATTGCCCCGCGTCCGAACGTTGGTCCCAAACTTGAGACCGTGGGGCCGTGTCAAACTCTGGCCTGGTTTTCGATGTAGCAGACCCCCAGGCTGCGCATACTCTTGACGACGAGATAGTTGAATTCGTTGGTGTCGGTGCAGCCGCCGGTGAAGGCGATTCCCTCGCAGCGGTTCACGGTCTTGCCGTTGGCATCCTTCTCGACGAAAGTTTCGTCGCGCGTTTTCTTCGTCCATCCGGCAATTTCGTCGAGCGCCTTGTCCCATGAAATATCTTCCCAATCGGTGCCGCCGGGCCGGCGGACCTGCGGCTTCAGGAGCCGCCGGTCGTTGAGGATATCCTGATAGAGTGAGGCTCCCTTGGGGCAAAGAGTCCCGCGATTGATGGGATGGTCGGGGTCGCCCTCGACATGGATGACCTGGGGAGTCACGTTTTTCGCTTTGTCGCCCAGCGTGTAAATAATGACGCCGCAACTGACGGCGCAATAGGGGCACGTCGAGCGCGTCTCCGTGGCGCGCGCGATTTTCAGCTCGCGCATCTCCGCGTACGCCGGCGCCAAATCGAACCCGAATACCGTGGCGGCCGCTCCGCCGATAGTTGCCACTTTCAGGAAATCTCGACGACTGGTTTCCATCTGCTCCTCCTCCGGTGCTCAGAGAACAAGAGGTTGCGAGTTAGGATTCAACAGGGTCTTGACGATTTCCGATTCCCATGCGGAGCATGGCACACGATGATTGTTTCCGGTGCTGTGGGATCGCGAGCAAAAGAAAAGTGAAAGAGAATTGCGGGCTGCGAGGGGGGATGCGAAGGAATCGAAATGGCACCGCCCAATGGGTACACTTCGCACACTGGGTCGGCTGCCGCGGTCCGCTTTAAAAACCCCCACCATGATTGGCTCCGGGGTCTCTCCAAGCTCTACCGCGCGATATTATCTGCACGACTCTCCCACGTGTCAAATGGTTTCCGGCCCGGAGGTTGGAGTGATGGGCCGCCGGGCAGGGCGGCGCGCAGATCGCCGATTCCCTGCCCGAGACCGACCCGGCAGGCCGCTAGAGTTGCTGTTGCTCGTCCTGCACGACCACCATCACCACTGAGGAATGGTGATGGTGAGCTGTTTCATCCCGCCCGCGAGGGAGTTGCCTGCTTCCGTCATCCGAACCTAGAGCGAACGCAGGAAATTCAGCAGATCCTGCTGCTGGCTCGGGGTGAGCTGATGATTGAAACGGTTGATGACGCCGTTGGCTTCCGAGCCTTGGCTTTGATGTTGGCGGATGGCATCCAGCAGGTCGGACGTGCGTCCGTCATGCAGGAAGAAGACCCGCTGGCCGACCCCCCACAAAGGCGCGGTGCGGAACTCGTCTGGCCCAGCAGTGCCCTGTGAGACCCCATCGGCGAGATTCGTGCCCATGTGATGGTCGAGCAGATCGCTGAATAGGTTTGCGTCTGCATAGTTCAAGTCCGCCGTGAACGATGAGGCCGCGGTCTTTAGCGTGGGCGTGTGGCATAGGTTGCAACCAGCGGTCATGAACGCCTGCTTGCCGCTGGCGATGGAAGCCGCCCCGCCCGGGCTGGTGGTGGAAGGCGTCGGCGGAGCCAGCAAGCGCATGAACATGGAAAATTGAACGATGTCGCTGGGCACCTGCGCGTTCTGGGCCGCCGGATCGGAATTCTGCGGGACGGTGAAGTTGGTTGTATCTTCGGGCGTGGGATTTACCTTGCAGCTTTTTGGAAGTCCGCCGGCTAGCTCTTCGTCGGGACTTGGGCGTTCGTTTGGAAAAAGCTCGTTGGTGACGCCCATTTCGACGTTGTAGGCTTCCCCGGAAAAAACTTCGAGCGACTTGTTCTGCGCTTTCCAGCCGAAACGCGCGATGGTCCCGTCGTTTCCGTTGTGGTTGGGATGGCCGGAAATTCCGAGGGATTGCTTCGGGCCGGCGTTGGAATTCATGTTGGCGAGGATCGCCTCATCAGGGATGTTCTCGATCAGCCCCGCGCCGAAAACCGGCGTGGGGATGCGGAAAATCACGTTGCCTGAAGCGAGATTCTGTTGAAAGGCCGGCTGGTGGATCTGGCAGTTGCCTGCGTCGGAGCGGCCTGTGATTACAAACAGGTCGTGGACTCCGCCGTCAGGCACAGAGGTGTTCGGCGCGCCATTCGAATTCAAGAAGAATTTGAAGCGGGCCTCTCGTACCGGGCCGTCCGGGGTGATGAAAGAAGGAAGTGTGTTTTGCGCGCCAGCGAGATTGTAGACCAGCGTCTGGGGATTGGGCCCGATGGCCGGATAGGCATTCAGGCTCGGGCTGCTGCCGCCGACGCTTGGCTGCGCATGACAGCTCGAGCATTGGTTGCTGTTGAACCGCGGGCCGAGGCCGTTGTTGGTCCCGCCCTGCACGGATTCGATTTCCTGGAAGCGGCCGAAACCGTTGTCGAAGAATTCTGACGCGCCCGGAGTTTGCGCCACCGAAGCCAGCGGCTGGCCCGCATCCACCGAGCCGCCGCGGACTCCCGGATCGCGGACGGCAAACTGGCCGATCGCCACGCCAGCACATGCGAGGACCATCAGCGAAGCGCCGGAGACGATCCGCTTGCCCCTCTGTGTGAATGTGAATTCCCGGTTGAGACGGACGATGGAACGCGTAAGGACACCCTTGGATTGGTGCATGGATTTCTTTTCTCCTTGGGGACTGGGGCTACCGGCCGTCTGCGGTGTCGTTTTCCCGTGCGACGAGGCCCCTCGCGGGTCCTGTTGCGATGGTTACGACGCGACCGTTAGTGCGCTTAAAATTACTCGGGTAGACCGAACGATGCTACTGGCCTGAAGTCCAACATTGGAACAGGCGAAGAGACTGTCCCCGGCACGGAATTCGTGACCAGATTGAAGCTGTCTGAATGCCACTCAATTTTCCGACAGCCGTTTACTTCATCTTGACAATCTGTGTGTAGCGGGCTATATGAGCGCCCCAGAGTGACTTCCCCAGCGAGGAATTTCCCTAGGATGAGGCCGAGCGCTGGTGCGGCACCCCAGGGAGGAATGCCAGTTGTTTCGTTGAGGCCCGGCAAATAGTTCACCGCCGCCTCGGGCGGCCGAACAGCCGAAAGGAGTGCCTGATGACCTGGACCCAGGTATATGACCCGCTCAACATGTGGTGGTTGTCCACGCTGGTCGCGGCGTTGCCGATCATCGTGCTGTTCACTTTGCTGGCGGGACTGAAGGTGAAGCCGCATTGGTGCGCGATCGCCGGGGCGTTCGCGGCCGTTGTGGTGGCCACGCTCGTGTTCAAGATGCCGCTGGTGTTGGCGACCATGAGCTTCGGGTACGGCGTGGCGTTCGGAATCCTGAAGATCGCCTGGATTGTACTGGCGGCGGTGTACCTCTATGACGTCTCCGTCGAGACAGGACAATTCGAGATCATGAAGGAATCGATTGCCGGAATAACGCCCGACCGGCGGCTGCAAGTTTTGCTTGTGGCGTACTGCTTTGGAGCGTTCATCGAAGGGGCGGCGGGATTCGGCGCGCCGGTGGCGATTGCGGGCGCGTTCATGATTGGGCTGGGGTTCAGACCGTTCCACGCCGCCGCGCTCAACTTGATCGCGAACACAGCGCCCGTGGCATGGGGCGCAATCGGAACGCCCGTCCACACCCTCGCGGCGGTTGCGGGTCTGCCGGAATCAGACATCAATGCCATGATTGGGCGCATTCTGCCGATTACGGGCATCATAGTTCCCTTCTGGTTGGTGCGCGCCATGGTGAACTGGTCGGACACCTGGGAAGTGGCGCCTGCAATTCTGGTCGTTGGTGTTTCCTTCTCTGTGACGCAATGGTTCTGGTCAAACCACATTGACAGCAACCTGGTGGACATCATGGGCGCTGTCGTCTCGATCATCTGCACCGTCGCTTTCCTGCATTTCTGGAAGCCAAAGAGAATTTGGCGATTTGATTACGACAAAGAAGACGTCAAGGGTGCGCTGCCTACAAAGGAGCTGGCCGACCAGTTTGGAGGCGAATGGAAGCCTGAGGAATACGATGGGTACGTGGCCCCGCGCAAATATTCCGCCGCGCAGATCATGAAGGCGTGGATGCCCTTCGCCGTACTTTCCATCTTCGTGCTCGTCTGGGGCCTCCCTCAGTTCAAGAATCCTGTCAATAAGGTCACCACGCCCGTGTGGGACGTGCCTCTTCTCCACAAGGCGATTACCCGCGCCGCACCGGTAGTTACGAAGCCCACACCGGAACCCGCGCGATACGATTTCAATTGGCTTACGGCAACCGGTACCGGCTGCTTCATCGCCGCCCTGGTGGCCGGAACTCTACTGGGTGTAAGCCCAGTCGGATTGATGAAAATTTTCTGGAAGACGCTGGTGCGCATGAAGCTGGCCATGATTGCCATCTCATTCATGTTAGGCCTCGGCTTCGTCACACGCTATTCGGGTCTTGACGCCGTCTTAGGACTCGCATTCACTCGAACGGGGTGGTTCTACCCGTTCTTCGGGACTTTCCTCGGCTGGTTGGGCGTCGCTCTCACCGGCAGCGACACATCCTCCAACGCGCTCTTCGGCAGCTTGCAGAGGATCACTTCGCAGCAACTAGGAATTGACCCCATTCTGATGACCGCGGCGAACAGCGCTGGCGGCGTTATGGGCAAGATGGTGGATGCACAATCCATTACGATTGCCACATCGGCGACGAATCAAGTCGGAAACGAAGGGGTTATTTTCCGCTTCGTTTTCTGGCACTCGATCGCACTGGGCGCCATCGTCGGCCTAATTGTGATGATGTACGCCTACGTGTTCCCGCATGTGGTGCCGCACGGGCTTACGTTTGTAAGGTAAGGACTGTGCAGCGCAATCGGGAGCGAGATTCAAAATTTCCTGATACGGGTTTACCTGGGGCGGGCCATGAACGAGCGCGGACCGGCAAGGGCTTTCCGAGTGGGTGTTGCGGGACCGGTCGGCTCGGGCAAGACCGCGCTTGTTGACCGGCTCAGCCGCCAGCTTTGGCCTCGCTATAGCCTGGCTGTCGTTACCAACGACATCTACACCAAGGAGGACGCGGAGTTTTTGCTCCGGCAGGGCGTCCTCCCTGCCGAGCGGGTGCGAGGGGTGGAGACGGGGGGGTGTCCCCACGCTGCGATTCGGGAAGACGCCTCGATGAATCTCCAGGCGATTGCGGAACTGGAGGACAGCCTTCCGGGACTCGAGCTGATTTTCGTTGAAAGCGGGGGCGACAATCTGGCCGCTGCCTTCAGCCCCGAACTCGTGGATGTGTGGGTCTATGTGATTGACGTGGCGGAGGGAGACAAGATTCCACGCAAGGGCGGCCCCGGAATTACGCGGTCGGATTTGCTCGTCATCAACAAGATTGACCTGGCGCCGTATGTCGGGGCGTCATTGGAAGTAATGGATCGGGACTCGCGCAGGATGAGGGGCGAACGGCCGTTTCTCTTTACGAATTTGCGCGAAGATGTGGGGTTGGATCGCGTTGTGGCGTGGCTCGAGGAAAAAATGAAGGCGCCGGCAAGCTCACGCCATGCGCTCATTGATGCCCACGCACCCTACGTCGGGCATCCCCACAGCCATACTCATGAAGACGGCTGCGTGCAGGACCACAACCATGATCACTCTCACACTCACTCCCACTCAGATGGCCACGAACATGGGCACGCCCACGGGCATCAACAATAAGGACGGTGCCCATGGAACCGGAATTCGCAGTCAAAACCCCCCAAGCATTTTCACACCTCGACGAACTGCGGCTCCTGCATTTGGCCGATAGCGCGCTGCCCATCGGCGGCCTGGCGCATTCTTTCGGGCTTGAGACGCTTGCTTCCAAAGAGATTCTGAGGACTGGCGACCTGCCTGAATTTCTGCGCGGGTATTTGGAAGAGGCAGGGATGATGGAAGCTGTTTTTTGCCGCGAGGCGTCGCGTCTGGCGCGCGGCGAGCAGGAGATGTCTTTCACTGGACGGTGGGTGGAGATCAACAACCTCTTGAGCGCGCGGAAACCTGCGAAAGAGGCACGGGCCGGAAGCGCGTCGCTCGGGCTGAATTTTCTGGCAACCGTTGCCGGGCTCGGTGAGTTTCCTCTGCTGCGGGAAGCCCTACGTGCTTCTAAACAGTCCGCGAGCCTTGTTCATCACAGCACGGCATTCGGCCTGGCATGCGGCGCGATGACGCTCGACGAAGATCGCGCCGTGCTCGCATTCCTGCATCAATCCATGGCAAGTCTCGTCTCCGCCTGCCAGCGGATTCTGCCGCTCGGCCAGACCGAGGCGACGCGGATTCTGTGGAATTTGAAGCCGCCCATCGTGGAGACGGCTGAGCGCAGCGCTGCCTGCACGATAGACGAGGTCTGTTGCTTCGCGCCGCTTCTCGATTGGGGCGCGATGGAGCATCCCGCGCTTTCGACGCGGCTCTTTATCAGCTAGGAATCGCACGTGGATACCATGGCCGGCATCGCGGAAACCGAGCGCGCAATTCAGCCAGCCGCGCGCGTCGATGCGTCGCTCCGCCTTGCATTCGAATTTGACCACGCCTCCGGACGCACCGTGTTGGCTACAAGCCATCAGCAGCCGCCGCTCAGAGTTGTGCGTGCCTTCACGCTTGCGGATGCTGCGGCGCTCGTTCATCTCCACAATGTCTCGGGAGGCCTGCTTGGGGGCGACCACCTCGCTTTGCGCGTGAGTGCCGGCGCCGGCGCACGCGTTCAATTGACGACGACGGGCGCGATGCGAATCTATCATCCGCGCCAGGAAGCAGCAGCCACAACTCAGGTGACCGAAATTACGGTCGGCGAAAGCGCGCTGCTCGAATATGTCCCCGATCCGATTATTCCCTTCGCGGGAGCGCGGTACCTCCAGCGGACTTCCATTCAGCTGGCGCAGGGCGCTGGGCTTTTCTGGTGGGAGATCCTGGCGCCGGGCCGCGAGGCGCGCGGCGAAATCTTCGAATACGAATGTGTCGAGATGCGGGCGGATTTGACGGCCATGGGCCGGCCCATTGCTGCCGAACGGATCCGGCTCGAGCCTCGCAATCGCGCCCTCGATTCTCTCGCGCGGCTGGGGCCTTACAGGACGTGGGCGGCATTTTATATATGCCGCACCGGCGTTGAAGCGGGCGCGTGGATTGCGCTCGAGAATGAATTGCGCGAGATGGCGGCGAGTTTCGCGCGGGCGGATGAGGTGCGCTGGGGAATCAGCACGCTTGTGGCTCATGGGTTGGTGATTCGCGGCGCGGCAAAGCATGGGCGTGACGTCCTGCGCGGCCTCCATGCTTTCTGGAGCTCGGCAAGACTTCGCCTGTACAATCGCGAAGCCGTGCCGCCCCGCAAGGTGTATTGAGTGGCTACGAATTGGTGTCCGAGGAGATTGGCGCGAAATGCTCAACGCAGAGATCACAGAGAAATTCCGAGAACACGGAGGCTCCTGGAGATTGACTCTCCGTGTCCTCCGTCTTTTCTCCGTGCTCTCTGTGTTTCGATCCGAGCTTCCAGGGAGGCGCGCGTGCACCTAACGCCCCGTGAGCAGGAAAAATTGATGATTGTCGTCGCGGCCGATCTCGCCCGGCGGCGCCAGGCGCGCGGCCTGAAACTCAACTACGTGGAAGCAGTCGCCATTCTCTCCGCGGAAATCATGGAGGCGGCGCGCGACGGCAAGAGCGTTGCCGATATCATGAGCAGCGGAGCCAGGATACTGACGCGCGAGCAGGTGATGGAAGGTGTGGCAGAAATGATTCACGAGGTGCAGGTGGAAGCCACGTTTCCCGACGGCACCAAATTGGTGACGATTCACGATCCCATCCGCTAGCGACGGATCAAGCACGAGGGAGAGCGCATGATACCGGGCGAATATTTTCTGGATGAGAGCGCAGGGCCGATCCTTGCAAATGCAGAGAGGCGCGTCGCGCGCACCCTGGTGAAAAATACCGGCGACCGGCCGATCCAAGTAGGCAGCCATTTCCATTTCTTCGATACCAATCGAGACCTGGAATTCGACCGTGGAGCCGCCTACGGCATGCGGCTGAATATTCCGGCGGGTACGGCAGTCCGCTTCGAGCCTGGGGAAGAAAAAGAGGTCGAGCTGACCGAATTTGCGGGCCTGCGCATTGTTCGCGGATTCAACGGATTGGTTGAAGGCCCGCTCGACCGCCCGGGAGGACGAAAGGATGCCCTCGATCGCGCGCGCGAAGCAGGTTTTCGGATCAGCGGCGAGGGGAAAAACCGATGAGCCTGAATATTCCGCGGCGCACCTATGCCGATCTCTATGGGCCGACGAAAGGCGACCGGATTCGCCTGGCGGACACGGAACTCGTCATCGAAGTCGAACGGGATTTCACGCAGTATGGCGACGAGATCACTTTCGGCGGGGGAAAAGTGGTCCGCGACGGCATGGGCCAAAGCAGCACGGCCGAAAGGGAGGGAGAGCACGGCGCGCTCGATCTCGTGATCACGAACGCGGTGATCCTCGATCACTGGGGAATCGTCAAGGGCGATATCGGCGTCAAGCACGGGCGCATCGTGAAGGTAGGCAAGGCGGGAAATCCGGACACGATGGCGGGAGTCGATCCGAAACTCGTGGTTGGCGCGGCGACGGAGGTGATCGCCGGCGAAAACCTGATCGTGACCGCGGGCGGAGTGGACAGCCACATTCACTTTATTTCGCCGCAGCAGATCTACGAAGCAATCTCGGGCGGGATCACAACGATGGTCGGCGGCGGGACCGGCCCCGCGACCGGCACCGCCGCGACCACGTGCACGCCGGGCGCCTGGAACCTCGCGCGCATGTTGCAAGCCGCCGAAGCGTGGCCCATGAATTTCGGTTTTCTCGGCAAGGGCAACGCGGCAACGGCCGAGCCTCTGGCGGAGCAGATCGAAGCGGGCGCGTGCGGGCTGAAACTGCACGAAGATTGGGGGACGACGCCGGCGGCAATCGATGCCTGCCTGAAAGTGGCGGACGATTTCGACGTCCAGGTTTCCATCCACACCGACACAATCAATGAAGCGGGATTTCTCGAAGCCACGGTCGCGGCTATCAAGGGGCGGGCCATCCACACCTACCACACGGAGGGGGCGGGCGGCGGCCACGCTCCCGACATCATCCGCATCGCCATGTTTCCGAATGTGCTGCCGTCTTCGACGAATCCCACGCGGCCCTACACCGTCAACACGATTGCCGAGCATCTCGACATGCTGATGGTGTGCCATCACCTGAATCCGCAGGTGCCCGAAGACGTTGCGTTCGCCGAGAGCCGCATCCGGCCGGAAACGATTGCGGCCGAAGACATCCTGCACGATATGGGCGTGCTGAGCATGCTCTCGAGCGACTCGCAGGCGATGGGGCGAATCGGCGAAGTGGTGATTCGCACCTGGCAAACGGCGCACAAGATGAAGACGCAGCGCGGGGCGCTCGGGCGTGATTCGAGCCGCAACGATAATTTCCGCGCGAAACGCTACGTCGCGAAGTACACGATTAATCCGGCGATCACCCACGGAATGGCGCACGAAATCGGCTCGATCGAACCCGGGAAGTTGGCGGACCTGGTTTTGTGGAAGCCGGCGTTTTTCGGCGTGAAGCCGGAAATGGTGGTCAAGGGAGGATTCATCGCCTGGTGCGCGATGGGCGATCCCAACGCTTCCATTCCCACACCGCAGCCCGTGCTCTACCGGCCGATGTTCGGCAGCTTTGGGAAAGCCACGGCGCCGACCAGCATTACGTTTATTTCCGAGGCCTCCGTTTCCACGGGGCTGCCGCAAAAATTAGGCCTCGAGAAAATAATTTCGCCGGTGCGGAATTGCCGGCGTATCGGAAAGAAGGATATGGTCTGGAATGACGCGGCTCCGAAGATCGATGTCGACCCAGAAACGTACGAAGTGCGCGTCGAGGGCGAATTGATCACCTGCGAACCGGCGCGCGTGCTGCCGCTGGCCCAGCGATATTTTCTGTTTTGACCGCTCAGCCCGCTACTTCTCCTTTGCGAAAATGGACTTCGGCACCTTGCAGTGGACTCCTTTGCGGATGTCCACCACCTGCGAAACGCGGCAATCCCCCACCATCGAGACCAGTCCGTACGCTTCGTCCCGGCTCATCGGCACGATGGTCTGCGTGGATAGAAAATCGATCGCATTCCGCACCGCGATTTTCATCGCTTCGTTCAGGTCCTCGTCGAATCCCATGAATACCCAGTCCGTTTTGGTTTCCGCGCGCGGCCAATCGGTTTTCAAATCCTTCCGCACGATGGGCTGAATCTCGATTTCCTTGTAGGCGCACTCGAGCGCCGTTAAATCCACTTCGCCGTTGCCTTGCAGGCAATGCGCGTCGCCGATCCAGATCAGCGCGCCTTTCACGAACACCGGGAAGTACATCGTCGAGCCCGCCTGCAATTCGTTCACGTCCATGTTCGAGCCGTTCTTCCACGGCCGGAGCGTGCTGGTGCGCCCTTTGTCGTCGCGAATCGGCGGCCCGGCCTTTTCTTTCGGCTCGTTCGGGTCAGGGCCGAGGGCCAAAATTCCGGGGAACGGCGCCAGTGGCAGGACGATGCCCGGCTTGAATTCCGTCGTGCGCGTTTTCCAATCCAGCTTGAAAAAGCGCACCCAGCCTTCGGGAAATTCGGTCGCGAGCAGGCCCACTTTTGGAAATTGTGTGCCCGGCAGGTGGAAATTGAATCCGTATTCCTTCGGCACAATTTTCAGGATGTGGATCTCGAGCGTGTCGCCGGGCTCCGCGCCGCTCACATAGATCGGGCCGGTCACGGAATGCGGCCCGCCGCCGTCGTTCGCCAGGCGCAGCTTCACGATCTCGTCCATCTCCACACCCGGCTTGATCTGGCCGAGGGAATGCATCTCAGTTTCCACGCTCACCGTATCGCCTGAGTTCACCGTGAGCCGCGGCTTTTCGTTCACGTCGAGCCAGCCCCACTGAATATTTTCCGGGGTGGCCGGCAGGGAGTAGTGCTTGCCCGCGGGGGGCGGGAGATGGGCCTTCCTCGTCTCCTGCTTTTGCTGGGCGTCTGTAAGCAGCCCGGCAACGGACACGAGGCCTAGAAAGGCAATGATTGTCGCCACGGATTTCATGAGGACCCTCCTGAGAAGAATTTGGACTGTACCAATGGCGGGAATATAGCACCGCAGGGGGAAAGTGATGTCGCTGAATTGCAAATCACTCGCATCAGCGCGCGGCAGGGCTATTTCCGGGGCGGGCGCTTCATGGTGACCACAAGGCCTTCGCGCGCGGCTGACAATATTCGAATCGTGGAGCGGAGACCATTCGCTTTGAAACGGCCGGCGATGGCTTTTCCGATTTTCGGAAAGTGGTCCGTGGCAAGCGCGATCACCGTGGGTCCCGCGCCGCTGAGCGCCACGCCGGCCAGGCCGGGCGCACGAGGCATCGCGAGGACATCCGCAAGGCCGGGGATCAGCGGCTGGCGGTACGGCTGATGCACGCGATCCTGCAACGCGTCCCACAGGAGATCGTAGCGGCGCTCCTCGAGCGCCGCAACCAGGAGCGCGGAGC
>Ga0187802_10000150_pt1 | contig 15890 bp, 20 predicted proteins | sample NC_wetland_sal_i_FD_130584 | JGI IMG/M metagenome (GOLD analysis project Ga0187802, IMG submission 130584) | Wetland sediment microbial communities from Neuse River Estuary, North Carolina, USA - Control_2 | ecosystem: Environmental > Aquatic > Freshwater > Wetlands > Sediment | place: USA... | reverse complement strand
GCACTTGTCGGCACCTCAAACACTAAGCCTGGCCAGATGTTGACTATCGGATGACGAACCTCCAGTGAGTGCGGGCTGGTGCTTGCGGACGGTGGAGAAACCAACAGCTAGCTGGCTTCACGTTGCTTGAGACCGAGGTTAGCCATTCATCAAACCATTTTTCGCCTGGACCTACTCTTATCCCGCTTCAGCGGTGTCCCACCTATCTTCGTCCGGCCTACATCGCAGCGGCCTTGCAACGAGTCACCGTCGACTTCGCGTAGGCCTTCCCTGGGAGGGATGACGCCGTGGAAACGCACCATATTCATCCGGAACTGCTGAAGCACAAAGTGCGCATGCTGGTTGTGGGATGCGGCGGAAATGGAAGCGCCGTTGCGGCCGGGTTACCATACTTGCACCAGGCATTGCGGGCATGCGGAAGGCATTCACGTTACCCTGCTCGATCCAGATGTAATCTCTCCAACCAACTGCGTACGCCAGCCCTTCAGTCAATCCGAGATTGGTCTCTATAAATCTGTAGTTCTCGCCAACCGGCTGAATCTGTTCTGGGGGCTGGACTGGGAAGGCATACCCGAACGGCTGGATCCTAAACGCAGGCTTGATGGCGTAGACATTGTGATCGGCTGTGTCGACACGCGGAAAGGTCGTGCCGCAATCGCAAAGTGCGCGGAGGATTGGAGCGAAGTGGATTATTGGCTGGACCTCGGCAATAACGCCGACAGCGGACAATTTGTTCTCGGAGAACCGTTGAACCGAAGGAACCGCCGGCATAAACTGCGGCTGCGTACAGTTCCTGAACTCTTCCCCGAAGTGATACAGCAGGAACTCGACGAAGATGACCAGCCCAGTTGCAGCGCCGCGGAAGCGCTAGATCGGCAAGAGCCATTCGTCAATCCGACGCTGGCCAATCACGGTTTGGCACTGCTTGCACGATTGTTCCGCTACGGAACGATCTCCTATCACGGCGGTTTCCTCAGCCTGTCTTCGTTATCTGGTCTGCAGGCGCTACGTATTGATCCCAAATACTGGCAACGCCTGCGCACGAACGCCAATTGTCGCAAGCTTACGGTCGCGCACCGTGTCGCAGAGGCTTCCCTCGCCTGAGGGGGATCAGGACTGATTACCCCCAGGTAGGAACAGAGTTGGCCGTTTCGGCCTAACTTCCTGATAATGTTAAATGTTGATTCTGCGAGGTGGCATGAGTATTCCCCAAAAATCGGCGTGGAAAACTCGACTCGTGGAGGGTGGGTTCCCAGATCGCTTGTTCGATATCGAATTTTGGCAGGAGCAGGGGGATGAAGCCATCTTTGCAGCTGCATGGGAGATGGTGGAGCTAGCTGAGGAAGTCAGCCATGGCAGAAAGCCCACACTACAAAGAACTGCTACAACTCTTAAACGAATTTGAGGTCGAATATCTGATTGTCGGCGGGTTCGCAGTGATGAAATACGGCGAGCCGCGTTATACGAAAGATCTCGACGTATGGGTCCACAATTCACGGCAAAATTCCATCCGTGTTATCGAAGCGCTCAAGAAGTTCGGTGCTCCCCTTGACCATGATGGGATAACCGCCGAGACGTTCACCGACAAGCAGGTGGTGTATCAGATTGGAATTGCTCCCGTGCGCATTGACATTCTGACCGACATCACTGGGGTCGAGTTCCGCAATGCGTGGGAAAAGAGAGTGGGAAGCACCTTCTTCGGTGTTCCGGTGCATTTCATTTCCCTGGATGACCTCGTGACCAACAAGCAGGCTTTAGGCCGTAGCAGCGACCTGAAGGACCTAAAGCAGAGTTCGAAGAGCGCGAAATCAGATAAGTTAAGGTAGAAGCACTCGACCGGAGCAAGCGAAGATTCGTCGACGGGCGGCCATTAAAGGATGTTCGACGCCTCAATGGGAAGCCGTCCTCCTACTCGCGTGCTCTTTCGCCCCTGGTTTTTCTAGCGCTCTAGCCCTCGTTCTTGTCCCGCCAGCCCACGCTGATCATCAGAATGCCCAGCGCGTAAACCAACAATTTTCCGTCACGGAGGAAGTCACCGTATGACCGGACCAAATGGCCATGCACCCGATAATGGTGCGCCCACGTCTACGCTACCGGCAGTCGGCTCAGGCGTGACAGCGCTCCCTCAGATCTCACCGGAGAAAGTCAAGGAACTGGTAGCGGCGCTGGAAGTGCCCTTTGATGCCTCGCAGATCGAATGGCGGGTGATGAACACCACGAAGAACGGGCAGCCGAAGCGGGGCCAAGTCGTTCCGTATGCCGACCAGAGAGCATACACCGATCGGTTGAATGCCCTGTTTACCCCGGCAGGGTGGACGCGCAGGTATGCCATTCACACAAGTGCGAATTTTGAACGAAGCAAAGACCAGAAGATCGTGGCAAAGGTGTTGGTTACGTGCGAGGTCACAGTCTTCGGACTAGATCGCATTCGGCCACAGGAGAAGAGTGGGCCGACGACGACAACGCTCTGACAGCGGCCGAGGCACAAATCCGACTGGCTGATCACTCACACGCCGGATATCCACATCGTGCTGGACAATCTGTCTGCCCACAAGACCAAAGCCGTGGAGGAATTTCTGGTGCAGAATCCGAGTCCGGTTCCACTTCACACCCACCTACTCGTCCTGGCTAAATCAGGTCGAGTTGTGGTTTGCGAAAATCCAGCGCGCCGTCATTGCCCGGGGTATTTTCACCTCGGTCGCAGATCTAGCCCGCAAACTGCGGAAATACATTCGCGCCTACTCGAAATCGGCTAAACCATTTCGCTGGACTTATACCGACCCTCAGCGACGCCTCCGTACTTACGAAATCACCGGGACAGCTTACTAGTACCTCCTCAGCCAGCTGTGATTTGGGTCGCTGCCAAGCGGTTCGCGGTTGCCCTGCACTCTCTTGCGGGAGACGGCAGATGGACATCACTTCTTTGTCCCTGATACTCGCCGTTCTCTTCGGATGCTGGTTAGTCACGGTCGCCCTCGCTACTGGCCCTTTCAAAGTCGGAAGGTATCACTCTCACCACTACGACAACGAAGCGAAACACCAGCATTAGGAGCGATCCTTTGATCGGCACTCCAATAACTTGGACTTCGTATCGAGCAAACCCACTCGCGTTCCTGTCTCTTGCAGCTTACTTCAGATACGCGCGCACCAGCGAAATCAGATCTTCGGTCAGTTCCTCTGGGGATTCTGTTCGGGTATCCGGATGCGTGATGTGCAGCCGGATGTGATCTTCCAGGATCTCCGCCATCAGGCTGTTCACGCCGCCTCGAATCGCCGCCAGTAACATGAGGATGTCCGCGCATTCGTCCCCGTCAGTCACAGAGTGCTCTACAGCAGTGAGTTGTCCTTCGAGGCGTTTGATTCGAGAAAGCAGCTTCTGTTTTTCTTTCGAGATTTCCGGGAGTTTGTCTTTCATAGGTTTTCTTGAACTTTCCTTGCGCTTTTTTTCTTGACAAGTACCCTAGGGGGGTACTATATAAAACTTAAGGCGGAAAAGCTAGGCTTCCCGCTAAAACGAGCAAAGGACGTATGAAAACTAGCAGTGGATATGAGCCTCCGAGAACGGTCGGCGGCTTCCCGGTGTAGAAGAAACGCTCAGGTGTCCCGATAAGCTTCTGTATCCTGCCTACCGCCTCACCTCCGCTTCTTCCGACCGACAACTGAAGAATGCGAGGGATCGAGGCACGTGCCGCGAGGCACACTTCTTCCTTCGACAAAATCAAAATGCGCGAACTGCACGATGCACTCAGCCGCGATGGAGCTGCGCTGGGCGAGAGCGTCGCAGTCCGCGTGGCGGGGGGTTCCGTGCATTCGTTTTTCAAGTTTTGGATTGTTGTTGCTCTGATTCCATTCTGCGGAGCAGTGATTGCCGTCCTCGTTCATCGGCTGCGCGGAGATTCCAAAGGGTAAGCAGCGCGGGTTTGAGGACTGATGCAAGGCAAGAAGGGAGTGAGAACCAATGATGAGAACACACTATATCAGTGAACTGGAGTCGGTTCGGCAGAATCTGATCCAAATGGGGGAGACAACGATATCCCTTCTAAGCGAGGCAATCAGCGCCGTTGCCGACCCCAGTTCTGGTCCGTTTATACGAGCCAGCGAACTGGAAGCGCAAACCGATCATCAGCATCGGCTCATTCATGACCAATGCTTGCATCTCATCACGCTGCAGGCGCCAGTTGCGAGCGATGCCCGGCTCGTTACTGCGGCTCTTGACGCAATCGTCGATTTGGAACTAATCGGAGACTACTCGTATGAGATTGTGACTTTGAGCTCTTCCATGAAGGGTCGGCCGCCATCCCAAGTCACCAACCAATTGTCGGAACTGGGCGCAACCGTCCGGACAAGTCTGACGACCGCAATTGAAAGCTGGCGCACTGGAGATCGCGATCAGGCGCTTTCGGTACGGCCTCAGGAAGCCGCAATCCGTGCTGAATGCGGGACGTTGTACGAGAAACTCTCTCAACTCGTGTCCGCGCCCGGCGAGGCTGTGGTCTACGTGGATCTCATGCTGATTTGCAGGCATCTGGAACGTATTCTGCGGCACGCGGTATGCGTAGCCGACCAGGCGGCCGATGCCGCGCCGACGCGCCGCGAATCACCTTAAATGCGGTGAAGAGTGCGGTCCAACTCCCAGCCCGCAAGCGTGAGTAGCAATTTCTTAATTCGTCGAGGCTAGGCACGTGAATATTCTTTCCCAGCTCTATTACCGGTACAGGAAGATCCTGAAGACGATCAGGCTGTACCTCATCATCGCCGGCCCCGGCATTATCGTTATGGTTGCCGATAACGACGCAGGAGGCATAACTACCTACACCGCGACCGGTGCACAGTACAGCTTCTACTTGATCTGGTTCCTGATCCTCTTGGGGCCTGTGGCTTACTACGTTCAGGAGATGACCGTTCGGCTCGGGGCAGTCACCAAACGCGGTCATGCGGAGGCCATCTTTCATTCCTTCGGTTCTTTCTGGGGCTGGTTCTCTCTTCTGGATCTGGTGTTTCTGGACTGGCTGACCATGATCACGGAGTTCGTCGGCATGACGGCGGCCATGAGCATCTTCGGCGTGCCGCCAGTCGTGACGGTGATTGTCGGCTGGATCCTCATGGGAACCATGGTTCTGCAGGGGCGCTATTGGACCTGGGAGAAGGCCGCGCTCGTATTCTGCGGATTAAACCTGATTTACATTCCTGCAGCCTTCATGATCAACCCTCCGGTTGACAAGATCCTTCACGGCAGCTTCATCCCGCAGCTCCCGCCGGGGAGATTTACCAACGCCCTGTTTTTCCTGCTGATGGCCAATATCGGCACGACCATTGCTCCCTGGATGATTTTCTTTCAACAGAGCGCGGTGGTCGACAAGGGTATGCAGGAGAAAGACATGCTGTGGGGGAAGATCGACACCGCCGTAGGTTCGTTTCTGACGGTGGTTGTAGCAGCAGGTTGTGTAATCCTGACCGCCACGTTGCTTCCCGGCCAGATCATCAACGACGCGGCCACGGCGGCCTTCCGCTTCATGCCGATCAACCATTACGTGGGAGCTCTCCTCGCGATTGGCTTGTTCGACGCCGGGTTCCTGGGCGCGATCTGCATTTCATTGGCGAGTTCATGGGCCTTCGGCGAGGTGTTCGGATGGGCGCACTCCTTGAACCACAAGGTAAAGGAGGCGCCGTGGTTCTATGCCTATTACTTCTTCGACCTGTTGCTGGCCGGAACGGTCATCTTGATTCCGCGCGCCCCGTTGGTGCTCATTACTCTGTTTGTTCAAGTCATCGCGGTAACGCTGCTGCCAGCGGCATTGGTCTTTCTCATTCTGCTCCTCAACAACGAGGAGACCATGGGCGAGTACAAGAACACCTTGTTTCAGAACGTTGCCAACATCGGAATTGTCGTCATGATCATCGTCATTTCGACCCTGTATGGGATCAGCGCGATTTTTCCGAAGATTCTCGGTGGTTAAGGAATTGCCTGGAGAGGAACAATGATTTTTGACTTCTTTCGCAACACGGCCGGGGCGGTCAGGGACATCAACCAAAAATATGCAAAACCTCACATCGAGATGACGCGTGCGGTCCGGTTCTCTCTCGGTGCGCTCCGGTTTTATCTGTTGCTCCTGGTTGGAATCATGGTCTACAAGTTCATCACTTTGTTGCACTAGGTCGAGGTGACTCATGAACGGAACAACTACCGTCAAGAACTCCGTAGAAGAAGTCTTCTTCCTCACTGATCTCCTGGGAGCGCACGCTTACTTCAACGACCGGAAGATCGGCAAGCTGAAGGATGTGATTGCGCTCGACCAAGGTAAGGTGGCGGAAGTCACTCATTTCCAGATTGCTCGTCCGTTCGGCGAAGCGACTTTACTGGTTCCGTTTTCGAAAGTGCGGTCGTTCAGCCCCCGTGAGATCACCGTGAACAATGGCGATCCCGCCAGCTACGTGCGTGAACTGCGTCCGGAAGAAGTTCCGCTGCGTGACTACTTGATCGACAAGAAGGTGCTGGACACGGAGGACCGGGAGGTCGAAGTTGTCTACGACATTCGGCTGGTCCGCACGAACGGCAATCTCTATGTCAGCGACGTCGACATCAGCCGCTACGGCTTGCTGCGCCAGGTCGGATTTCGAAGTTTGGCCGACTATTTCTACAAGCGTGCGGATGAAGCGAAGAAGAAGCTGATTCCCTGGTCCTATGTTCAGCCACTTTCACCACAGTTGGGGGCCCTCCAGGGAAACGTGAAGTTGAACATCGTGAAAGAGGACCTTTCTGAAATCCATCCGGCGGACTTAGCGGACATCGTGGAAAAGTTGGACAGTAGCCAGCGGGTAAGCATTCTTGAGGGTCTCGACACCGAACGCTTCCGACACGCTGGAGGAGATTGATCCGGCCGTACAACGCGACATCGTGTTCTCTCTCCGGAAAGAGCGGGTGGCTCAGCTCATCGGCGAGATGACCTCCGGGCAGGCAGCCGACATCCTAGCAGTTCTGCCCGCCGCCGAGAAAAGGGCGATCCTTGGCCTGCTGGAACCAACCAAGGTTGCGAAGATCGAGGAAATTCTGGAGAAGCATGAAACGAACATTCTGACCTTCACTACGAACAAGTTCATCAAATGCCCGCCTGACATGGCCGTTAAGCAGGCACGACGAAGATTCCGCGAGGCTGCAAGATCCATGGACGTGGTGATGTACTTCTACGTTGTGGACGAGAACAACAAGCTCCTCGGAGTGATTGATATTAAGCAGCTGTTCATGGCTGAGGATGATGACCTGTTGAAAAGCCTAATGGTTGAACATGTCATCAGTCTCAACCCTGACAGCACCATGAAGCAGGCAGCGGATGCGTTCATCCGATATGGCTTTAGGGCGCTTCCGGTCACTGACGTCAACGATGTCATTCTGGGCGTTGTCCCCTATCGCGACGTCATGAACCTCAAGCATCGCATGTTGGACTAAACGCGTGGATGCTTACCCATCTGCCTATGGTGCGGAAGGGGAGTTGAGAAATGCCAGGTCAAAGCTACAAATTCATACCTTTGGTTGGAGACCACAGCCGACTGGTGATGCGCGTGATACTTGGGCTCTTCATCGCACTGGTCTGTGCGCCCGTCGCGAAAAGCCAAGAGCCAAAGGCTCAGCCCGCGCTAGCGGTCGTTGCGACAAACGCACAGCCGTGTGCAAACGCGCCTGCGCCAGTATCCGATCTTGCCGACCCACCCTCTGGCGCCCCCGACCTGCCTGTGGAAGCGATGTTCTCTCATCTCAGCGACACGCGCTTCTGGCTCTCTGGCCAGGCCAATTTCATTTTTCAGACGAACCCACCATTTCACGCTGCCTATAGCGGAAAGCACAGTTTGGGTCCGAACTACGAGAAGGCACTGTCCAGGGTGATGACGCTGTATACGGGAGTGCGGCTGAACAATTCGACCGAAGTGCTTGTGGACATCGAAGATGCTGCCGGCGGCGGATTGAGCAACGCCCTTGGGCTGGGCGGAATTACGAATTTGGATGTGGTGCGCATTCCCGGCGAAGGCTCGCCATTGAGCACCGCGCCTTACCTGGCGCGCGGGATGATCCACAAAGTGTTTGCGCTGAGCAAAGACAAGATCGAAAACGACCGCAATGCCCTTTCTTTGTTTGACGAGGTGCCGCGACGACGGCTGGAAGTGCGCCTGGGGAAGTTCGGTCTCGCAGACTTCTTCGACCAGAATTCCGTCGGCTCCGATAGTCACTTCCAGTTCACAAACTGGACCGTCGACCAAACCGGCGCCTGGGACTTCGCAGCCGACACCCGCGGCTACACAGTGGGGGTCACCGCGGATTATGAAGATCGCAACTAGGGATTTCGCTTCGCGGAAGCGCTCATGCCCAAAGTCGCTAACGGAATTGACTTGGTATGGAAGCCGTGGCAAGCGCACGCGGAGAACTGGCAATACGAACTGCGCCGCGGCTTGATTCCCAAAAAAGCGGGCGCGGTCCGTCTGCTCGCGTACACGAATTACGCGAACATGGGAATCTATCGCGATGCCGTTGCGCAAACTCCCGCAGGCGGGACCCCGGACATCACCAACCACCCCTGGCATATCACGCGCAAGTATGGTTTCGGCATCAATGTGGAGCAGAGCCTCACCCGCAATCTGACGGCTTTCGGACGTTTTGGATGGAACAATGACAAGACGGAATCGTTCGCTTTCACGGAGGTTGGGCAGACTTTCGTAGGAGGTCTAGGTGCAAATGGTGGCTTGTGGCATCGCCGCTATGATCGCGCGGGGTTGGCACTGGCGAGTAACGCGATCTCGAAGGACCACCAGACTTATCTTGCCGATGGAGGTTATGGTTTTCTGCTCGGCGACGGCGCTCTCAACTATGGCCGTGAAAACATCGTCGAAACCTACTACACCGCCCACGTGTGGCGCGGCATCTACGTTGCTCCGGGTCTGCAGCATATCAACAATCCCGGCTACAACCGTGACCGCGGGCCCGTGCTCGTGCCTTCCAGTTCTAGATTTATGACTCCTAAGATTATTGACCAATGTTAGCGATTGTCGCTCAGAGCAAGTGCTGTTGACGGACACTGGCTCGCGCGCACGATGCGAGCTTTGAGCTTTCTATTCTGAGGGGTATAGAGGATTACTTTGTTCTTGCTCTTGTCCAGAGTGATCTCGACGTCTTTGCCTTCGGAGGACCTCAAATCATTGATTTCGTCAACGACAACCGTTTCGTAGTCTCCGCAATAGGTTTGCTCGCCAATGCGCAGTGAAAAGAACACATCAAAATCGTGGATTCGCGAATAGCGAGTCGTACACAATGGCGTGCCGCGTAACACCCTTCGAACGCCTAAAATCCTGCCCGTCGTGCGGATGATGAAGAAGCCCGTGCCAAAGCCGGCACGTGACAACAGATAGCGAAAAATGTAGCAAGCGCGGCAAGGTACACTAGCGAGGTCCGCAGCAGTTCACCATGCCTGTTGCCAGTTGTGGATGCCAGACCTGATTTGTCTCTTCTGCGCACTCTGGTAACCGTTTGTTGCTTTAGTCGAAGTATCCCCTGCAGTCATACTCTCGGCAGTGATTCAGATCACAGTTTGGGAGTGGGCGCCGCGCCAGGGTCTGTTTGCTGTCGTTCTGTGTGCGCGGCCCGGCATTGCTTGTGGTGCCCGGTGGGACCGTTCTCTGAGCAGGTGACCGCGGCGGTAGTTGATGCCTTTCCAGATCTGGTCTCGATGTTGCTCTTAAGACGAGGCGCACAGGTAAAACGGCCTTCTCGATTATGGATGGCGATGAAGGACGTGCGTGGCGATGTCCGGCCAGAACTCGCGGAACACGTTCGTCAGCACATCTCGCCCGATGGCCCATCCGTATTTCGAGGCCAGCGCTCCGGCAGTTCGCGTACCGCTAGGGTAGTACGCCAGAGAGATACCTTGCGCGATGCCCCTACCGAGAATTTCCGAAGCGTTGAAACTGTTGTGTCCGTGATAATCGGGCGTGATCAAAATGCGGTCGGCTGCATAGATTCCGCGCTTCCAAATTCCACCCTTGCCCAGCGCATAATAGCGCTCGTCCTGATGGAAGACGGTAGGTAGTGCGAAGATCACCCAGTAGTTGCCATCGGCTTTGTCCACAAATCCCCGCCAATAATATCTTCCGTAGCCGGCCATGCCTTCCCCGAGCTGCGGATGAGCATTGGTCCATTCAGCAAACGCCGAAGTGATCCCCACAAAGATAAACGACGAGTAGTCGAAGCTGTTTTTCGTAGCTATCACGAACGCCTGCTTTGGCGTGGGAGGTGGAGGGATCGTGCCGGCGCTGACCGCCCGGAAATTGGGCATGACACCCAGAATGCGTTTCGGCTGCGGCGGTGGAGTATTCTGTGCGCCAGGCTTCGCGCTCTCAGACTGCTCCCCCGGCGCCTGCGCGCCACTAGGCTGCGTCCCCTGGCCTTCCGCGTCCGCAGCACTCTCTCCCGCAGCCTCCACGTCTGCAGCGCCAGAGACGGCAGTGCTCTGCCGCGGACCTTGCGTATCGGGCGATGTAGTCTCAGCGGATTCCGAAGATACGGCTGGTGCCAAAGATGGACTGCGATCTTGCGCCCATAGACTATCTACGAACAGGATAAGCACTAGAAGTGGAAGAAACGCAAGCAGTGCGTTCCCTCTCTCGCAGCTGAGATTTAAACTAAGAACTCTAGTCTTTATTTTCATCCGAATTTCCTTTTTGACTTCAGGAACGGCACTCGTTGCACACAGCCCTCGCCTGTGCGCAAACTGTAACCAGGGAAGGTTTGATACATCTGCCATGCGACAGGGAGAGCAATATGCCCCTTCCGCAATCCTGTTACCAGTGCTGTAGGAGCCGGCAGGTACCCGCATGAGCCTAGACCTGATCACTGCACCTGTGCATCCTGTGGACCGCGTCGGGGGAAACGGGTAGTGAATCTTCGGGCTCGTGCCGACTGTGCGTGAAACTGGCCAACCGCGACTTCACCTGCTCGAATTCGCTGGTGTCAATGATGTACTCGGCCTTGGGGGGCAGCAGCGTTGCGATTTCTTTCTGCGCTCGTCTGATGCGCTCGTCCGTCATCGGATGGGTCGCAAGAACTTTCGCAATCAAATTGTGCCTTTCTTCCTCCTTTGCTCGGAGCGTCTCGAAGAATTGCACGGACGCCTGCGGATCGTAGCCAGTTGCGTACTGATACCCAAGTCTAAGCAAATCCGCCTCCCGCTCGGCGTCGCGATTCAACTTCATGGAAGACAGGAAACCGGCGATCTGCACCGCGAAACCTGCCGGACCGCTGCAGAACGAGACAAGTTTCCAGATTCTCCGGCGTCTTTGGATTCTTGCAGCGTGCCGTGCCGCGACGTGAGCAATTTCGTGAGCGAGGATGCTCGCAAGTTCCGCCTCATTGTCGCTTGTCACTATCAGTCCCGAGTTCACGTAAAGGTAACCACCGGGAAGAGCGAAGGCATTAATTTCATCGGAGTCAATTACCTTGATTGTGAAAGGCATCTGAGCGTCGGAATGATTAACGATGCTCTGCCCAAGGCCGTTCACATACTCAGTGATCAGCGGATCGGCTACCAATTTAGTCTGTGCTTCAATGTCTCGCGCCAAGGCAGATCCCAGCCGCCGCTCTCGTTCTAGAGAGTACACATTGCTGCCCGTGCCGATGCCGCGTTGTCCGATGCGATCTACGTCATACTTTGAAGGTTTCGTCTTCAATTTTTGGGCTACGGGGGCAGTCCTTTTTGACTGTACGACTCCCTGCCTCTCCGACTGCTCCTCCCTCATGGGGTCAGGGGGGCTGTATCCACGCGGATGCCTCTGCGATCTGCTGCGCTGTGCCAACTGGAACCAAAAACAGAAAAAAGAGGAAGGCAAATGCGAGGAGAAGATAAACAACAGAACACGAACGCCGGGCCGGGAAAGGCAGCCGGAGCCATCTCGCCCGCGTGCGCCGCGTTTCCCCATGGAGTAGCATGCCGCCCTCCCCACCTCTTGCCGCACTAGAGCTGATCTCGATGTTGCTCTAGGACGATGCGCACCAATTGGCTGCGCGTCCGGACTCCAGTCTTGGAAAAGAGCTGCTGAAGAGTGGATTTGATGGAGCCTTCGGATACTCCTATCCGCGCCGCGATTTCCTTGTTCGCGAGACCCTCGAATACAAATGAGAGGACCTGCTGTTCTCGCTCAGTGAACCGTCTAGTTCCGCTGGACTGTGGCGTTGTCGATTCCGGTCTCAACGCGGTCTGCAGTTGCTCCTGGTCCAGCCAAACCTTGCCCGCCATCACGTCGCGGATTCCTTGTGCCAGCAATGCAGCAGAATCGTGTTTGCGAAAGACACCGGAAATACCAGAGCGGATCAGTTCCGACACCGCTTCAGCATCCACTCCTGCCGTCACGACGAGAACCTTTCCATTGAATCCCTGTTCCTTGGCCAATCGGATAAATTCTCGGCCGTCGCGCTCGCCAAGATCGAAGTCGAGGAGCACAAGGTCAATTAACTTTCGCCGAAGGACTTGGAGAGCCTCTTCAATCGTCCCACAGTGGGCAACAACTTCGAACCCAGGCTCTGCGCCTAGAAGCCGGCTTACACTCTCCCGAAATAAAGCGTGGTCGTCTAACAACAGAATGTGAAGCGTCTGTTCCGCAGTTTTAGGCATTTACTGCCTCCTCTGCGGCGACGTGCAAAGGCAAGACCACGGCGAAACAGCACCCTTCCGATGTCGGCTCATAGGCGAGTTCGCCGCCAAAACTCCGCATGATCGCCCGGGACACGTAGAGACCGAGACCGCTGGACTTGGCCCCTCGCTGAAATGGCCGGAAGAGGTTTTCGGGCGAGGCGACCCCAATGCCGGTGTCTTCGAATCGAATTACGAGTTTCCCATTCTCCTCGCGTGCAGAGATGTGAAGACGTTTCGTTTCGGTGGACATCATAGCCCGCTGGCTGTTCTTGGCCAGGTTCAAGAAAACCTGAACCAGCCCGTATCGGTCGGCCCAAACCAAAGGCAACCGTTCCTGAATATCCCACTGCACGTTGATCTCCGATTCGTGATAGGTGGTTTCGATCAGAATCCGCAACTCGTCGAGCACCGAAGTGAGTTCAACCACCTCCCCGTTCTGCGCGGGCGTGGAGCCTAGTTCCAATGCCGACATTCTTTCCAGGCTTTGGATCAAGCCGCCCAGAGCTCTAAAGTCTTCGTTGGTCTCAAGCTCCTTAATACGAGACAAGTTCTTGTGGACCACGAGAACCGCCCCACTCAGGTTTCGGATTTCGTGCGCGACAGTGCTCATCAGGATTCTCGTGTTCTTCAACAAATGATCGAGGCTTAGCTCCTCACGATTACGCAAGTCTTCGGAGAGGTCCACGATGATCGCAGCCAACCGAGGGCCGGATATAGCGCTGTAGGTGGAAAACCAGACCCCAGCGAGAAACACTTCGCCGTCACTCCGTTGTCCCGTGCATTGCAGAGTGGTCCGAAAAGCGCGCGAAGGCTGACTCTTGAGCACGGTTTGTAGGGCCGGGAGGTACGATCTGACCGGCTGTCCTTGCAAAGGTACCGCGCCCGGAGCGAGCAGCTGCTGCGCGGCTTCATTTGCAAGGCGCACTTTCCCGTCTGAATCAATTGTGACAATCGCTGCGGGGCTGCTTTCGATGAGTGAACGCAGTTCTTGTTCCGCGTCTTGGCGCAGCTTCACCTGACCTTCGAGTTCCTCAGCGTGCTTGAGGACAATGCGCCGGTTGCGGACCATCTCTGAGATGAAGAGCCCGGTACCGACAAATCCCGCAGAGCTGAATAGCAAGCGGATTACGGCTTCATTTTCTGGAAGATTGCTGAAAGCCTCCTGAAGGACTGCGCAAAGCAGAGCAACCCCCACAATCCAAGTGCGGGGTAGAAATCCACCTACGATGATGATCGGAAACAGATACAAGAATCCTAACGAGATGTAATGAGTGGCCCACCAGTCGACCGCCGCAATCGCGACGATGAGAAGGCTCGCGGTGACAAGCATTCGCGTGCGATTGGCCGGCGCATAGATGGGTAGGGGATCTTTCATCATCTCTCCTAAATCTTGCTCCACTCTCCGCACCACTGGAAAGTAATTTTTCCACGATTGGCCAAAAGATAGCTTCCAAACTTCTAAACGATACGCTCGCGATCTGAAAGATACGATGTGCATTCCCGCCCGACGACTTACACTCAAGCCAAATTGTTGAACTGCTGAGAGCCAGCGGAAGAAATCGTGGTGCCTGAAAGATTCAGACACGGTTGCCGGTAGTGCTCCTGCAGACTGGCACGTTACTGCCGGCACTTTGCCAGAAGACACGCAAAGTGTGGAAGTGTCGCTTCTGGCAACAGACTTCTGGGCCAGTGACACTGTCCAGTTCGTCACCGGAGCATTTAGGTGAACTATGAAGCGTGGAATCGATGCGTTTTGATGGCCATAGGCCTGTTCGCCGTGGTCCTGTATATCGGTTTGATCTACGCCGGTTTTGTTGAGTTCATGTCGCGCATATCAAAAAGAGGTAAGTACAAGAAACGTTCCCGGAATCGGGTCACGCCTGGTAGATTGCGCAACCCCAAAACTTCGGGACATTAAGCCGTAAACGTTAAAGAGTCCAAAGATGAAAGATTTTGAACACGTCAGGAAGAGAACCGTGGCCGTGGCAGCAGTTGTGACGACCGCGATAATCGTTATCGCGGCGGGTGCTTTCCTATCTGGATGTAGTCACTCTGCGAGCGCGAACACGCCACGTGAGAACAGTTCAGCAACGAACTCGCCGCAGTCCGCCCCGACGGTCGACCTAACGTCCAGCCAACTGAACTCGATCAAGATCGAGACAGTGGGCAGTCATCAGTTCCCCGTCGAAAAGGAAGCAGTGGGAACCATCAGTTTCGCCGACGATCTTTCGGTGGATGTCTTCCCAGCCTATCAAGGCACGATTATCAAAGCTTTTGTTGAACTCGGGGCCAAAGTCCAGAAAGATCAGCCCTTGTACACGATCAAGAGTCCCGACCTGATTCAGGCCGAGTCGAACCTCATTGGAGCAGCAGCCACATTCGATTTGACGAATAAGGAACTGGCGCGGGTTGAGGGCCTTCCGGGAGTCTCCGTACGGGAGAAAGAGCAGGCGATTTCGGATCAACAGACGGCAGATGGCGCGCTCAAAGCGGCCCGGGACGCCGTGCTCGTGTTTGGCAAAACCCAGGCCGAAGTCGATCAGATGATTGCCTCGCGCAAAATCGATCCCGCTTTGGTTGTGCGCAGCCCGATTGCCGGAAAGGTCACAGCCTTCAATGCGCCGGCGGGCCTGCTGGTACAACCGGGAAATCCACCCGCGCCTTACTCGGTTGCCAATGTAACGGTCAAGTGGATGCTTGCCAACGTACCTGAAAGCGATAATGCTTTCTTTCAACTGGGACAACCTGTCACCGTCAAGGTGATGGCCTTCCCTGATCGCACATTCAAGGGAAAGGTTTCGAAGATCTACGAGACGGTTGATCCAAACACGCATCGAGTGACGATCCGTTCCGAAATAACCGATCCCAAAGACGAGCTGCGGCCGGGGATGCTTGCCAACTTCATCATTCGCGTTCGGGGGCCAGTTGAAGTCACCGCGATTCCGGCTAACGGCGTGGTCCGCGAGCCAGATGGCACCATGGCGGCCTGGGTAACAGCGGATCGTCGGCGGTTTACCGAGCGCATCATCAAGACCGGGCTGCGAACCGACGGTCAGGTTCAAATCCTCGATGGTCTGCAGCGCGGAGAACTGGTGGTCAGCGACGGCGCGGTATTCCTGAGCAACATGCTGGAGGCGCCACCCTCCGACTAGATCGCGAACTAGATCGGAAGACCAGCCGGCTCGTTTTTCATAAAAGACAACAATCATGTTCAAGTCTCTT
>Ga0187802_10000148_pt1 | contig 16148 bp, 16 predicted proteins | sample NC_wetland_sal_i_FD_130584 | JGI IMG/M metagenome (GOLD analysis project Ga0187802, IMG submission 130584) | Wetland sediment microbial communities from Neuse River Estuary, North Carolina, USA - Control_2 | ecosystem: Environmental > Aquatic > Freshwater > Wetlands > Sediment | place: USA... | reverse complement strand
GCGATCCATCCGGGGTCCGAGGGAGGGGAAAATGGACAGACGGTTGTTATTGTGCTTACTTCCGGTGGCCCCTGCGGTATTACTTAGTGCTTGTTGTTCGGAGCAGGAGAGTGCCCTTGACGCGTGCAGGGAACGGGACGCGGAGATGCGGCGCAATATGACCCACGTGCAAGAAGCGCTTGATGACCACGAGAAGGCACTTGATGCTTTTCAGACGACGGACTGGCGTGAGGCACTTTCGCGGGTCAAGAGTTCGACGGGAGATCTGAGAAAGGCAGTCACAAATATGAGCGATGAGATGGGTTCCTAACTTCGCGAGTCGGCGGCGCCGGATGCCTTATTGTTTGCGGTTCCGGCAAACGGCGGGAAGATTATTACGTTCCCAAAATGGAACGAATCCCGTGCCGGACGAGCGGAGCCGTTTCATCCCGCTCTTCGAACCCCTCACCTCTAACCTCAGATTTCTGCCCTTATCGGTATTAATACGTATATCTTTCCGTTAACAAGTGTGCTACCATGGCCCGTTTTTACATGACGACGCACACGACACTATCGGACGCGGCTTTCGCCTTAGGGCGTTCTGGGGCTCTTCTCGCTTTGCCTGAATCCAGCCTCCAGCTTCGAGCATCCAGCCTCCACAAGCTACCAGCAACATTGCCCCGACTAGGATTTGAATCAACTCGTTCACAACACGCGACATACGCAAATTCTAGTAGCAACAAATTCGACCTTTCTGGAAATGCGCCCTCGCTAAGATGGGTCACACGTCTAGCCTCAGCCACTAATCACCCATCACTATTCACCGGTTTCGAGATCGACTCTCAAAACCATCTGCAAATGGTCTTAACCCTTTCAAAATCTACCGAGTGCAATTTTGAGACCGTCCGTCTTATGGCCGGCCGAGTACTATTCCTAGCGATGCGGACGGGAGAAAAGAGCCGGCGGGTTCGAGGCCGCCCCCACGGAGGCAAAAGCGAAGAGAGATCCCTCACCCAGCTTCGGCTGAGTTCGGGATGACAACATAGAGGCTGGCGACTGCCCGGCGCTAGATGCCGGGCGGCTGCAAGACGAGGCGGATGGCGCCGTTGATGGTGCGGACGGAGATTTCGCCGCCGCCGGCGCCGAGTTTGGCGCGGTAGGCGCGCGCGGCCGGGATGCTGGCGGTCGAAGTCATCGGCAGATCGGAGGTGAATTCGCCGTTCATGCTGAGGACTTTCAGATTGGCGCGCGCATCGGAGGGAAGGCCGAGGACGACCGAGCCGTTGACGGTCTCGATATTCATGGGGCCGCCTTCGAGGAGGTGGCGCAGCTCGAGATGCAGATCGCCGTTGGTGGTTTTCGCGCTGAAGCGGCCGGAGCTATTGAGGACTTCGACGTTGCCATTGACGGAGCGGAGTTCGCCGCCGCCTTCGACGCCGCGGACGAGCACGCTGCCGTTGACGGTTTCGACGCTGCCGAGCAGCACGCGGTAGGGCACGAAGACGTGATACTCGACGGCGACTTCGCCGCCCTCGCCTTTGGGGTAGCGCGTGTGGACGGAGACGCGGCCGGGGAGGCTTTCGACTTCGATCGAGACGCGCTCGAGATCCTGGGCGTCGCTGCGGGAGGTTTTGACGGCGCGGACTTCGACTTCGTCGCGGGCCCAGCCCTCGACTTGCACGGAGCCGTTGACGTTTTCGAGCAGGAAGCTGCCGCCGGCGGGGAGCGGGTAGGTGTGAAGGAAGGACGAGGTGCTGGCGAAGCCGGCGCAGGCGAAGCAGCCGGTGGCGGCGAGCAGCAGAAGCGCGCGCGCCGCTGCTCCTGACGCTGCGCGAACTGCTGCGCGAGCGGCGCCGCGAGCAGCACTGCGTGCTGCATCGCGCGCGACAGCCTGCGCCGCGTCGCGTGACGCAGCGGGCGCTGCGACGCTTGGCGCTGCGCTTGCTGCGCTGCTCAGCGCGATGCGCGCTGCGTGGCAGGCGATGAGCTGCGTGAGGCGCGCGAGGCGCGGCTGATGGGCCCGGAGCCGGGAGTCCCGTTGGTTTGTACGCATGTTACGCCCCCTCGAGTCCAATTCGTGCTGAGCTCGACTGCGCGGCCCGAGCGGAAAACGTGCCGGGCCGAAATTCGTTTCGCTTGCTGCGGGCGCCAACGCCCGGGCCGGAGCCGGGGCGCGGGATGCGGCGATGCGGCCCGCTAGGGGCGATCGTCGCGGCCGGGCAGCGACTGCTCGACCATGCGCAACTGCCACGCCAATTGCTGCTGCAACTGTTCCATCTGCTGCCGATAAATTTGGAGCTGCTTATTCGCGTCGCTGAGAACGAGGCGAATATTGCCGGCCGTGGTGCGCAGGCGGAGGACTTGGCCGCCGCCGTTGAGGGCGCCTTCGGCGCGCACGCGGCGCGAGCCGTTCGATGCGTCGTCGTAGATGACGCGGAGAGGAAAGGCGGGATCGACGATGACGCGGTGTTCGTCACCTTGCTGGATTTGCGCGTCAATGGTGACCGGGAATTGCCTGGGGAGGTAGACAACGATATCGCCATCGCCGGATTGCAGGTCGCACATGCCGGGCTGCTTGGGCGTGGGGACGAACCAGGCGGTGATGCCGCCGGCTTCGGTGGAGGCTTTGACGGCGCCTTCGACTTGGGTGAGGTAGATGCTGCCGCCGCCGGTTTCGAGACTGGTGGGGCTGGAGACGCGGACGACGCGGATGCCGCCGCCGCCGGTTTTCGCGCGGACGAGGCCGGAGGCTTCGCCGACTTCGATTTGGCCGCCGGCGGTGTCGGCGAGGAGTTCGCCGCCGGAATGCTCGAGGGTGATATTGCCGCCGCCGGTATCGAGGCGGGCGATGCCCTGGACGGCGGCGACGCGGATGTGGCCGCCATTGGTGTGGAGGGTGGCGCCGCCGGCAATGGAGCCAGTGGTGATGTGTCCACCGCCGGTGGAGGCGAAGAGATCGCCGGAGACATTATTCACGGTGATGTGGCCGCCGTCGGTCGAGAGACGCGCGGGGCCGGCGACATTTCCGGCGACGATATTGCCGCCGGAGGTGGAGAGGGCGATGCGGCCGGTGATGTCGTCGGTTTGGATGTTGCCGCCGCCGGTCCAGACGTCGAGGGCGAAATTTTTGGGGGCGTTGATTTCGATGGTGACCCAGAGGCGGCCGCGGAGCTGATGGCCGAAAGTGCGGCCGTGAAAATAGACGCCGTCGGGAGTTTCGTGGGCGCTGACCGTGAAATTTCTCAGGAGTTGCTGGGCGTCTTTTTGGGAGGCGTCGGCTTCGAGGTGGACGTGATAGTCCACTTTGCCGGAATTTTGCGTGTGGATGATTACGTTGCCGAGGTCGGTCGAGAGATGCAAGCGCTGGCCATCGTGCGCGGCGACGTTGCCATTGATTTCAAGATTCACGCGCGGGCCGGAGGCGGAGGGGCCGGGTTGAGCGGGGCGCTTGGCGGGGGCGGGGGAAGATGACGCCAGGCCAAGAAAGAGCGCGCAGGCGAGAAGGAACGATTTGAGGCGCGGCTCGGCGCGTTGGCGGAGAGGATGAGCGAGGGATGCGGAGCCTGATGGCATATTTAGAATTTTTCGCGCGGGCCGAGATCGCGAATGGCGGCGGCGCTTTGGATGCGGATGTAGGTGCTGGGATCTTTCTTCATGCGCTCGTGAAGGACGGCGAGCATGTGATCGTCGGGGACGACCTGGCCCTTGGCGGCCATGCCGCGGAGGGCATTGATGGCTTCGACGCGAACGCCGGGATTCTGGTCGTCCACGAGCGCGTCGAGAAGGGTTTGGCGAATAATGTCCTGGGGCTCGGCGCCGTTCAGGGCTTCGAGCGCTTTCAGGCGGACGGCGGCGTTGGGGTCGGTGTGGACGGCGTAGCAAAGGGCCGAGCGGACTTCGGAATCGTTGTTGCGGGCGCGGAGGAGATCGACGGCGTCGAGGCGGACATCGGGATCGAAGCGAGCGTTATTGCGGAGGACATTGATCAGGACGCTTTTGACGTCTTCGTTGTTCACCGTGCCCTGGACGCGGAAGGGCTGCTGCGTTTTCATTTGCAATTCGACTTCAGGGGGCTCGTTCGTGGCCGCGGGGAGGACGCTGATGCCGGCGACCTGGGCGGAATGAAGGTCGATGGAGGAGGCCACGGGCTCGGTGGCGTTGTCCGTTGCGCTCGCGGAGGAGGGCGGAGCGGATCCCGCGGAGGCGACGGGTTGACGAAGCAGGCGAGGCCCGAGGATGCCAACAGAAAAGCCGAGGAGCAGAAGGATTGCCGCGCTCCACGCGGGGCGCGGAGCGAGCCAGCCGGCGGGCAGGATGGCCGAAATTAAGTGGCGCAGCGAGCCGCGCTCTTCTTCGCGGTCGAGGGCTTCTTCGAGGCCAGCGCGGCAATTCGCGAGAAGCGCCGCATCCGGCTCGGAACGATGCTCTGTCAGAAGCGCGAGCAATTCCTTTTCTTTTTCGAGAGATTGCGCGCAGCGGGGGCAATGGGCCAGATGGGCGGCCGCGTCAGCCTGCTCGGCGGGATCCAATTCGCCGGCTGCGAGAAGGACCAGCGCCGGCTCAAATTCGGCGCAGGGTTGGGACGGATTAATTTGATTTGTCTCCGGTAGCATTTTCTCCGTCCTAAATTACCGCATGCCGTCCAGGCTGGAGCGCAATTTGCGCGTGGCGCGGAACAGCGAATTCTTCACGGTCTCTTCCGACGTGCCGAGCAAATCGCCGATCGCGCGAAGCCGCATTCCCTGGTAATGCTTCATCTCGAAAACCATGCGCTCGCGCGTGGATAGGCGCTTCAAGGCCGCGGCGATGTGCTCGCCCAGTTCCTGGCCGAGCAGCCGCTTTTCCGGGTTCGCTCCCGCTCTTGGTTCCGGCTGGCGATCGAAGAAATCGCGCGTCCCGCCATCGGCGTCTTCGGGTACGGGCGCTTGATCCTCGCGGCGGCTGGTTCGCCGGCGCAAATGATCGAGGGCCACATTGGTCACGATGCGATAGAGCCATGTGTAGAAACTGCACTCAAACCGGAAGCGGTGCAAATTGCGATAAACCCGCAGGAAGCCTTCCTGATAAATATCCCGCGCATCCTCGGATCGGTGGACCAAGTTCAGCGCCAAGCGCAGAACCTCACGGTCGTACCTGCGGACCAGCTCTTCAAATGCGAGCCGGTCACCTGCTTGGGCCTTGCGGACGAGTGCGTGCTCCTCGGCGAGCTTTGCCGCGGCTGCCTGGCGCGCATCTCCCTCAAGCGCGACGCTTATCCCCATGGTATGAAGGGCCGGATGGGATTCGCTAGCTTCAGGCTTTCTGATTTCCGCCCGGCGAAGCCCAACCTCTCCGGCGTCTGGCCTCTCTGCAGGTTGCGAGTATATAGACGGCTCGTGTGGCCGTTGGTGAGCATCTGCGAACGTTGATTTCCCACTATCGGACAGTTGCCCCAAGTTACACCATTTTACTGTGGCGACGAGACTGGTGGCAGAGTCCTAAAAGGTAATTTTATCATGCTCTTAGAACGCTGACCTATCCGGCCACAGCTTGCTGCAATATTCGAGAGGGAGTTATTGCAAGGGATGAGCCAATTGCCAGTCGGGAGCAAAACGGCACTTGGCTCTGTTGAGATGCCGGCTGTTCGTTAGGGTCTTGGAATGAGGATGCCGCACCGGCGCTCGTAACCATCGCGAATTGGTACCCAGCCCGACATAAAACGGCTAACTTGTGTCGCGCCTCTGGCGCTTGGTGGGGAGCCAAGAAGGCTGGACGTCAACAAAGCCACGGCATTCTTAGAGCCGAGGCGATGGTATATAAGGTGGGGCGGCGAGAGCACATACTTCGCTCCTTCGGCTGATCACGGCATGGCCATCGCTCTAACCAATCCGGTGAAATACCTGCGCGGAGTGGGTCCCAACCGAGCCGCAGCGCTCGAGGAACGCGGGATCACGACTGTCAGCGATTTGCTGAACTATTTGCCCTTCCGCTATGAGGACCGCATTCGCTTCACGCCGATCGCCGAGATTATCCCGGGACAAGTGCACACAATACTGGCGGAAGTGGCAGGCGGTGGAGGAACAGTACGATTCACTCGCGGGCACGGCCCCGTCTTTCATGTTTCGGTGCGAGATGATTCCGGGATGTTGCACGCGCGTTTTTTCCATGGCGCGTATCTGGAAAAACGGCTCAAGGACCGGCAGCGACTGGTGCTGCACGGCAAGGTGGATGTGGATTCGTATCGTCCGGGGCGACTCGAAATGGTGAACCCGCAGATTGAGTTGCTGGGAAGCAAGGAGGAGGCGCCGGCAGATTCGACGGAGGTGGGCAGAATCGTCCCGATTTACGAAGCGATCGCCGGAATCAGCTCACGCATGCTGCGGCGAATCATTTACGGCGTGCTCATCAACTTCGAAGGGGCCATTCCCGATGCGCTGCCAGCGGAAATTCGAGAGCGGTATCGCTTTCCATCGCGGCGCGAAGCGCTTCTCTACGCTCATTTTCCGCCCAAGGACGAGAGCCTGGAATTGCTGAACAATTTTCGCAGCCCCGCGCACATGCGCCTGATTTTCGAGGAATTCTTTTACTACCAGCTTGCGCTGGCGATGCGCCGCCTGGGGGAACATCGCGAGACGGGCATTGCGATGCGCGTCCGCGAGCCGAAAATCCGCGAGGCGCTGAAACGCATTTTGCCCTTCAAACCGACGGCTGCTCAGAAAAAGGTGCTCGCGGAAATCGCAGCGGATCTCGAACGGCCCTACCCGATGCACCGTTTGCTCGAGGGAGACGTGGGGAGCGGGAAAACAATCGTGGCATTCGAGGCGGCGACAATCGCGATCGAGAATGGGTATCAAGTGGCGTTGATGGCCCCGACAGAGATTCTGGCGGCGCAGCACTATCTCTCGGCGCGTCGCATTTTCCGCCCCGCGGGCTACCGGGTGGAACTGCTCGTGAGCGGGCGGAAGCGCTCAGCGAAGGACGAATCGCTCGCTTCGGTGGAGAGCGGGGAGGCGCAATTTGCGGTGGGCACGCACGCGCTGATCGAAGAGCCGGTGAAATTCAAGCGGCTAGGATTCGTGATCGTGGATGAGCAGCATCGATTTGGGGTGCTCCAGCGCAAGCGGCTGATCGAGAAGGGTGTTTCGCCGCACGTACTGGTGATGACGGCCACGCCCATCCCGCGCAGCCTGGCGCTGACGCTCTACGGCGATCTCGATTTATCGGTGATCGACGAAATGCCTCCGGGGCGCACGCCCATCGTGACACGGTGGAGCGATGAAGCGCAGCTCCCCGGCGTATGGGAGTTTGTGCGGCGGGAAATCGCGCGCGGACGGCAGGCTTTTATCGTTTATCCGGTAATTGAAGAGTCGAAGCAGGAGCTAAAGGCGGCGACGGCGGAATTCGAACGCCTCTCGAAGAACGTGTTTCCCAATCTGCGTATCGGCCTGCTTCACGGACGGCTGAAGAATGATGAGAAGGATGCGGTGATGGAAAGTTTTCGCGCCGGGGAGCTGCAAATTCTAGTGGCCACGACGGTGATCGAGGTGGGCGTGGACGTGCCCAACGCGACGATTATGGTCGTGGAGCATGCAGACCGATTCGGCCTGGCGCAGCTTCACCAGCTTCGCGGGCGCATCGGGCGCGGCGTGGAAAAGTCGCAATGCATTCTGGTGGCGCCGCAATCGATCGGAGGAGAGGCGCGGGAGCGAATCGAAACGATGGTGACCACGTCGAACGGGTTTGAAATCGCCGAGCGCGACCTGAAGCTGCGCGGCCCGGGCGAATTTTTTGGCACACGGCAGCACGGCGACGCAGCTTTTACCATTGCGCAACCCTTGCGCGACCACGAACTGCTGGAACTTGCGCGGCGCGAGGCCTTTGCGCTTGCGGAGGACCCGGCGCGGGCCGCGGAAGTGGTGGAGCGCCTGGAAAATCTGAGCCCCGCATGGCAGAAGCGCTATCATCTGGCGTCGGTGGGATAAAACGTGCGCGTGATTGCAGGCAAGTATCGCAGCCGGCGACTGAAAGGCCCGGGAAAGATGCGGCTCCGGCCGACGAGCGACCGCTTGCGCGAGACACTCTTCAACATTCTCGGCCCATCCATCGAGGATTCCTTTTTTGTGGACCTCTACGCGGGAACGGGCGCAATCGGGATCGAAGCCATCAGCCGCGGGGCGCGGGAAGCGGTGTTCGTCGAATCCCATGCAGCGGGAGCGCGGCTCGTGAGGCAAAATCTGGAATCGCTGGGAATCCTGAGCGGTATCGAGGTGATGGAATGCGACGTAGTGAAGGGCCTGGAAAGGCTGGCGTCGCGGCGTCTGATGGCTGATTTTATTTTTCTCGATCCGCCGTACGAGGGAGAGGAACATCTGCGCGTGCTCGAGTTCCTGGATGAATCGCACGTGATCGCGCCGTACGGACTGGTGATCGTCGAGCACCATCGGGACATGGAATTGCCCGACCGCTTCGAGCGGCTGGAGCGCAGCCGCCTGCACGAGCAAGGCGACGTGGCTTTGAGTTTCTACCGGCTGGCAGCCGCAGCCTAGGCTGTCAGCATCTCAGTTCGCGGGTATAATGGGTCCCCCAATGCAGCCCGCTTTGCAACAGAAGGCCGAGCCGCTCACGAATTCCATGGTCGAGCTGCCGGCGCATTCACGCCTCCCGAGACTCGATCTCGGGGTGGAATGGGAATCGCCGTGGCACGAGTTTGTCTCGAGCATTCGCGCGTCTCTCACGGACCCGCGCCCGCCGAAGAATGATGAGGCCGCGGCCGATTCTGTGCTGAGGGTCGAGTGGGTGCGTGGAAAATTTTCGCCGGGAGCGTTTGCCGCGTCGTCCCTGTGGCACGTTGCCATCGTGCTGATCATGATGCTTCCCATCTGGGGCTTTCTGCCGAGCACGAGACCGAATCTTGCGCCGGTACGCGTTGAGCTGACGTGGTACCCCCCAACGCATGACCTGCCGCCGATTGCGCTGCCTGGCCATGCTGCGAAGCCGAGCCCGCGCGGCGATCCAGCGAAACCGCTGCCGCAAAAGGGAGCGGACGCCTATCACCCACGGCAGACGATTCTTTCGATGCCCGTGCGTGTGACGCATCCGCGGCAAACCCTGATCCAGCCCAATGCGCCGGATTCGCCGCCAAAGATCGTGCCGCAAATGCCGAACGTGGTCGAATGGGCCGCGACCACGCCGAAACCGCAGCTACACATTGCGCCCACGGCGGCGGCACCGCGCGTAAAGCAACACGCCGCGCAAGATGTTGCTGTGCCGGACATCCCCAACTCCGAAAAGACTCCCGGCCCGATGAATGTTGCTTCGATGCAGGTGACGAATCCGCAACCGCAAATGCCCATGATGCCGATGACCAGCGCCGCGCCCGAGCGGCGCCAGATGCATGCGGAGGCTGCGGCTGCGCCTGAAATGGGCCCTGCGGCATCGGATGGCGATTCGAGCGGGCACCGACTGATTGCACTCTCGGCTTCGCCAGCGCCGCCGGCACCTGAAGTGAGCGTGCCGCAGGGCAATCTCTCGGCTCGGGTGGCGGTTTCGCCCGATGGGAATCAGCCCGGCGTTCCTGGCGGCGCGGTGCAAGACCCGCGCGGCAATGGTGGAGTAGGTGGAAATGCTTCTTCGATGGGCGGAACGAATGGCGCGGGGCAGGGGAATGGCGGAGGAGGAGGCGCGGGGTCGGCGCCGGCGGGCATTAGCATCAGCGGCGGCGCAAACACGCGGCCCGGGACTGGAGGGCTCGGAACGTCGGGAAATCACGGGTCGAGCAAACTGAAATTGTATCCGATGCCACCGCTGGGGGCTGGGCCGGCTTCTTCCGGGCGGCGCGGCCCGGCTGACGTGAGCCACTACGACCCATCGCTGCCGCCGGAAAAATTGCTGTCCGGCAAGGAAATCTATCCCGTTCACGTCAACATGCCGAACCTATCGAGCGCGATGGGAAGCTGGATTCTGAATTGCGCGCAATTGGACGCGGGCGACACGCCGTATAAGGTGCAGGGAGCATTCTCGGGTCCCGTTCCGATTCAGAAGGTGGACCCGAAATACCCCCCAAAGATGATTAATGAGCATGTGGACGGCGAGGTGGTTCTCTACGCGATTATCCGCAAGGATGGGTCGGTGGATAGTGTGCAATTGGTGCGCGGGCTCGATCCGGTGTTGGATAGAAATTCGATGGAAGCTTTAGCGCAATGGAAGTTCCGTCCGGGGACGCGCGATGGCGCGCCCATTGATGTCGAAACCGTGGCGCACATTCCCTTCCACTTCAGGATGTCGCCGGATTATTGAGAGGGAGCGGCGGTGCGACGGCGTTGGGCGTTGCTTTCTTCGATGAATTTGACGAGTGCTTGCAGGGTAGTGTTGACGGGGACCGGGACACCGAGTTCCGCGCCGCGCCGCGCGATGTAGCCATTGAGCGAATCGATTTCCGTGCGCTTGCCGCGCGCGATATCTTGCGCCGTTGAGGATGTGGCTTCACCGAGACCTTCCGCGTTCTTGATTCCCTTCTCGACCCAATTGATTTCCGGGAGCTGCACGCCTGAGGCTCGGGCGACTGCGACGGATTCCTCGATCGCCATGCGCATGACTTCGCGCATCTCGAGGTTTCGCGCGGCGTGGGCGAAGCTGGTCTGCGCGATGGCGGTGACGGCGTTTCCGGCGCAGTTCATCACCATTTTCGTCCATTGGTCGGCTTCGATCGTCGTGGAGAGGCGGCAAGGAACACCTGCGCCGACACAGAGCGCGGCGAAGCGCTCGGCGCGAGGTGGCTGCGTGGATATGGCGGGAGTGTGGCCGAGATATTCGCCGACGGTGAGCTCGCCGCGGCCGGAGTGCTTCACGTGGCCGGGCTCGGGCATCGCAGCGGCGACGTAAACGACGGCGGGGAGGGCGTCGATGCCGGAAGCGGAGCGGATGCGCGCGACGTTGTCGACGCCATTCTGGATGCTGACAACAGTCGCGGCGGGCGAGAGATGGGGAGCAAGCAAGCGCGCCGCGTCTTCGGTGTCGAGCGTCTTCACGCAGAAGAGGACGAAATCGGCATCGCGCGCGGCGGAGACTTCGGTGGAGGCGGCGACGGGGACATGTTCCTGGAACGTGACCGTGTCGAGAAACAGGCCGCGGCGGCGAATTGCTTCCACGTGCGGGGCGCGGGCGATGAGCGTGACATTCACACCCGCTCGCGCCAGCATTCCGCCGAAATAGGAACCGACCGCGCCTGCTCCGAGCACGACAACCCGGGCGGTTGCATTCGAGGAATTTTTCTCCATGGGCGATGGCACAGGATTCTCTCCTGCAATCATTTTAGCCAGCGGCTATTTGGATGCCAGGATTCAGAATTCGATGCAGCGTTTGGCACGAGACGGGAACACTAAAAATGTCCGCGCATTTCCCGGAAACTTGCCAGGATCAGGAGCTTGCCGGAGCCGCTCTCGAGCTCACATTTTTCGAGTTCCCAGGTAGCCGAGTGCGGAATAAATACGGCGTTGAGTCCGGCCTGAAGAGCGGGATTGATGTCGCTGCGCGGGCTATTGCCCACCATCCAGCCGTGCGTTTTTACGATTTTGAACTGCTCGACCATGCGCTCGTAGGTGCCGTGCTCTTTTTCGAGCACGATTTCAATGGCGTCGAAGTAGGGCTGCAAGCCGGAGCGTTCGACTTTCGCGGCCTGCTCGGCGGGCTCTCCCTTGGTGAGCAGAATCAGGCGGTGATGCTTCGAGAGGTAGGCGAGCGTCTCCGGGACGCCATCGAGAATGTGAGGAGGGGTGGCCTCGAGTTCAACGGCCATGCGCTCGATTTCCTGGACTAGTTCGCGGCGTGCGGAATTTCCGGCGAGCTTGAGGTAGGTGTCTTCGAGCGAGCGGCGAAAGCTGCGCACGCCGTAGCCGTGCTGGCGGATGTTGCGGCGTTCCGTCTCGTTCAAGATGTGGCGGATGTACTCGCGGGTGTAGCCGAGATGCTCGAGCTGGGAAATGAAATGGTCGACGGTTTTCTCGAAGAAGATATTGTTTTCCCAGAGCGTGTCGTCCGCATCAATCAGGAGCGTATTTCGTGCCATGCAAAATTCTCCCGTCCCTTAGCCACGTGCATGGAGAAAAATCAGTGGAAATACATTTAGTTCAGGCGGCGCCTCTCCCCCGCCGCGGGAATGCGCAACCGTGCGGCTTCCGGCCGATTCAGGAAGCGGAAGCCTTGCGGACACCCTCGGCCAGGCGCTCCAGGATTTCGCGCGCGATTTTCTGGGTTTCGCCGAAGCGAGCCAAATAATCCTGGAACTCGCGGTTCAGATCGAGCGCAGAGGTGGGCTCGAGTTTCGTGCGCAGGATCATGTCGCGCAAGTGGACCGGGTGCGGCAGCACGGCGTCGTCGCGCAATTCATCCAGCGCGGTCCTGGGATCGTAGTGGTACACATGCCCTCCTTTTCACGGGGCCCGAAAAACATTCTACTCTGTTTCGGAGAAGCCGTCAGGCGGAGGCGGGAAGAAACTCGTAGCGCTCGATGCGGGCAGCGACGCCGCGGCGTCCATTGTGCGGCTCGACGCGCAGGACGCGGGCGTAGCAGCGGATATGAACATCGCCGGCCAGAGTGATCTGTTGAGGAAGCGTGAGGACGAATTCGATCGAGCTGCCAGCCTCGAGACTCGCCTCGATGAGAAAATAGAGGCCGCGAAAACTAACGTCGCGCGTTTCTCCCGGCTTCTCGGTGACGCCGCTTTCGGCCGTGAAGCGGACTTTCACGGGAAGCATCATCGAGAAACGTCGTGCGGCGCGGCGCTCCATCACGGATTCCATAGATCCTCCCGCGGGCTCGTGCTTGAGGGTCAAAGTAGCACCGCTTTCCGGGATGCGCAATGGGTATTCGGGAGCGGAAGGGCGAGGGCATGCGAGCTGTTCTCTCGAAGTTCGCTTTCGGCACAGCGGGCGAAATCAATTGAAATCGGTGAATGTTTGACCTCAGCGGCGCCAACCGCTAGGATGGGTTCGCGATGTCACGCCTGGCAACGTACATCGAACTCCGGAGGCATCCCCGCGCACAGCTCCAGCTACCCGTGCGCATTCGATGGCGAGGACCGTTTGGAATGCGCCTGGAAACCGCGCGAACGATCGACATCGCGCGAGAAGGTTTGCTGGTGCAACGCGCCGAGGCTTGCGAGGTGGGAGGGCGCGCGTGGGTCGTGTTCCCATTTAATTCCGTTACGGCCAATTCGGCACAGCCGGAAACGCCGGCGGAGATTGTTCGCGTGGAGAAGGCGGCTGCGGGAGGGTACCGAGTGGCGCTGCGCCTGGAAATATCGCCGCGAAGCCCTGCGCGGGCAGCGGGACAAGAGCGCCGCGCATCGGCGCGCGTTCCCTTTGCGCTTCCGATTTTTGTGCGGGAAGCGTGGACGCCCTGGCCTGAGGAATCCATGACCCTGGACATTTCGCGCACGGGGGCGCGTTTTTTGACCGCGCGCATTTTCGCCCAGGGCGACGCCTTGCTGGCGACGATTTCATGGGGCGAATGGGCGCGGGAAGGGGAGATTCCGGCGCGTGTGGTGCGCGTCGAGGGACAAGAGGATTCGCCCGGCGCAGCGCCTCTCGCCGATCCCGCGAACGGATTGAGCGCCATCATGACGAGAGTTGCAGTGCGATGGGACAGGCCCGCAAAATCCCCGATTGCGATCTGACTTTGCCCTCTCATTGACACTTCGCTACACTCCTCCGGTCTGAAATCCATGGCTGAAGTATTCCATCGCAGTTTTTTTATCGCCGGTCCGGCAGGGCGGCTCGAAGCGCTGCTGTGGACGACGCCGGCGAGCGAGCCACTGTTTGTCGCGGTGGTGTGCCATCCGCATCCGTTGTACGGCGGGACGATGCACAACAAGGTTGTCTATCAGGCGGCGAAACGGCTGCATGAATTCGGCATACCGGTGTTGCGCTTCAATTTTCGGGGAGTGGGGTTGAGCGAAGGCGCCTACGACAAAGGGCATGGCGAGGAGGGAGACGTCAGGGCAGCGCTCGACTATATGGCGGGAGAATTTCTGGGAGAGCCGATACTCGCCGCCGGATTCAGTTTTGGCTCGTTGGTGGGATTGCGCGTGGGTTGCAAGGATGTGCGCGTCGCGGAGTTGATCGGGCTGGGAATCCCCGCGAATAGTTCCGATCTGGAGTTCCTGCGAGAGTGCGCGAAACCGAAATTAATCGTGCAGGGCGGGAACGACAAATTCGGTTCGCCCGAAAAAGTGGAAGCAGTCTTTGCGGCGCTGCCGGAACCGAAGCGGCTCGTGATCGTCGAGGGTGCGGATCATTTTTTCGCCGGGCACCTCGACGAAGCCGGCGCTGCAATTGATGCGTGGCTTGCGGAGAGGCATGGCCGCGCTTTGATTCCGTCCGGGCCGCCGGGCCCGGCGCGCGGCTAACCCCTCGCTTCGAATAATTTCAGAAATTGATCGCGCGGAGCGGGCTCGACGCCGACGAGCGCGAGATTGGCTTTGACGTGCTCGACTTTGCTCATGCCGACGAGCGCAGTGGTGAGTCCGGGGACGGAACGCGCAAACTGGAGCGCGAGCGATGAGTCGGTCTGCAAGTTCAGCGCGGCGCGGACGAACGGCGGCAGATTTTTCGTCAATTGCCCTTGCAGGAGCGCCGCACTGGTGAGGAGCGTAATGCCCAGAGCACGGGCCGCCTGAACCATGGGCATGGCGCGGCCGCCGACCACCTGGTTCGGACGCGTGAGGGCTTCCGGCATCGCCAGGTTGAAGGGCAATTGCACGTAGCGGAAGTGGTGATTCTCGCCGGCGATTTCGCGGGCGATTTCGGCCATGCCTTCGAGCGGGAGGTAGCCTTCCGCCTTGGGCTCCTCGCGAAATGCATTCCATGTGGCCATGCCGTAGGCGCCGATTTTCCCCGCCGCCATGGCCGATTCGAGGAAAGTGAACGCCGATTGAATTCGCCGGTGAAACTCTTCGGGGGGAACTTCGGTCAACTGCGTTTCCGGATTGTGGAGGTAAAAAATGTCCACGCAATCAACGCCGAGATTGCGGCGGCTGCGCTCGAGCTGATTTTCGAGGTAGCGCGGCGCCATGCAATGGCAACCGGCGGCGACATCTTCGACCTTGAAGATTCCGCGATCGAGAAACTCGCGCTTGAAATATACGTTCGGATCGGCGGGCATCTCACTATCCGGGGTGAGAAAACCCGCTTTGGTGCAGAGGACAAGCTCCTCGCGCGAAAAGCCTTTGGAAGCAAGCTGCTTCAGGGCCGCGCCAATCGCCCGCTCGCTGCGCTGGATGCGATAGTTGATGGCCGTATCAACGACGTTGACGCCGCCTTCGACCGCGGCGACAACCGCGGCATTGTAACGTTCATCCGTGGCGTCATCCGGTTCTCCGAGGTAGGTGCCGATGCCGATCGAAGATAAGACCAGCCCGCCCGGCACTTCGCGAAAATGTCCCGAAGCAGAGCGTCCCTGGAAGCGCGCGGCATAGCCCAGCGTTCCGTGCGGAGTGGCGGAGCCCGGGAAGCGCCCGTTATTTAGAGGAGCGGGAGAGGACATCGAGGCCTCGCTTTATCGCGGACTATTGGAAGAGCGCGAAAAAGTATAACAGAGCACCCGCGGCTGCTTTTGGTTTTGTGGCGAGCAGGCATCAGGAAATCCCCCGGGCGGACATTTCTTCCAATGGTTCGCCGCCCCCGAGGCCCTGCTGAACGATTAATTGGCGGGCCTCAAATCGCAACTTGGAAATCTTTCTCAAGAAGATGATGGAACCGACGACGGCGCCCAATCCGCCGATGGCCACCGTCCAGGGTGCGCCGATGCGGTCCGCGATTGTCCCCGCGAAGAGAGCGCCCATGGGAGCCATGCCCATGAACATCATGGTGTAGACAGCCATGATGCGGCCGCGGAGCTCATCGGGAACCATGGCCTGGATCAAGGTGTTGCAGCTCGACATCTGGAGCATGAGCGAGTAGCCGACAGGAACAAGCAGAATCATCGAAACCAGAAACCACTTCGAAAACGAAAACAGGATCAAGCTGACTCCGAAGCTCAAGGCCGAAAATCCGACCCAGCGGCCGAGTCCATGGACGCCGTGCCGAGTTGCAAGCGTCAACGCGCCGAGCAACGCACCGATTCCTGTGGCGCCCATGAGGATGCCGAGTCCGCGCGCGCCGCCATGCAAAATACGATCGGCAAAAATGGGCAT
>Ga0187802_10000147_pt1 | contig 16157 bp, 10 predicted proteins | sample NC_wetland_sal_i_FD_130584 | JGI IMG/M metagenome (GOLD analysis project Ga0187802, IMG submission 130584) | Wetland sediment microbial communities from Neuse River Estuary, North Carolina, USA - Control_2 | ecosystem: Environmental > Aquatic > Freshwater > Wetlands > Sediment | place: USA... | reverse complement strand
CGCGTCCTGCTTTGCTCTTTTCCGGAAGTGCCCCAATGCACGAGCCAGGTGGGCCGCCCGGATGACGGAACGGATACGACGGGGTTTTTCAACACCGAATACTTCGTGGACTTGAAGCCGAAGGAAGAGTGGAGGCCGGTGTTCCAGGAAGATAAGGACAGACTGATCGCGGCCATGGATCGCCAGCTGGAAAAAATTCCGGGCGTGAGTTGGGGCTTTTCGCAGCCGATTGAAGACAACATGGAAGAGGCGGTGAGCGGGGTGAAGGGCGAGCTGGCGACGAAAGTATATGGCGACGACTTGAAAGTGCTCGAAGGCAAAGCCGACCAGATCGTGAACACCATGCGGAATATAAAGGGAATCGAGGATCTGGGGGTTTTTCGCGTTCTCGGGCAGCCGAACATCAACTTCGAGGTGGATCGAGAGCAAGCAGCGCGCTATCAGATCAACGTCGCAGACGTTCAGGACGCCATTCAAACGGCTGCGGGAGGCAATGCGCTGACGCAGGTATTGCAAGGCGAGGCGCGATACGACCTCGTCCTGCGGTACCTCCCGCAATACCGGACGACGAAAGAAGCCATTGAGAACATTCGCATGCTCGCTCCTTCCGGCGAGCGTGTCTCGCTGGCGCAACTCTGCAAGATCAAGGAGCAGGACGGCGGCTCGGAAATCTACCGCGAGGGAAACCAGCGGTATGTGGCAATCAAGTACAGCGTGCGCGGCCGCGACCTGGGCAGCACGGTCGAGGAGGCGATCCGGAAGGTGAATGCGCAGGTGCAATTGCCGCGCGGGTATCACATCGACTGGGAAGGCGAATATGAAAGTGCGAAACGCGCCCAGGCGCGGCTCTTCCTGATTGTGCCGTTAACCATTCTGGTGATTTTTCTGATTCTTTACACGATGTTCCGGTCGTTCAAGTGGGCGCTGCTGATTCTGGCAAACGTGGCGCTGGCGGGGATTGGCGGATCGTTCGCGCTGCTCGTCTCGGGCACGAACTTCAGCGTTTCGTCGGGCGTCGGATTTTTGGCGCTGTTTGGCGTTTCGGTTCAAACGGGCGTGATCATGCTGGAATACATCAACCAGCTTCGCGCTCGAGGATACACGATCGAGGAATCGGCGGTGGAAGGAGCGGTGCTGCGGCTGCGTCCGATCATGATGACGATGCTGGTGGCGACACTGGGATTATTGCCGGCGGCGTTGTCGCACGCCATCGGTTCGGATTCGCAGAGGCCCTTCGCAATCGTCATCGTGGGAGGGCTGATCGTGAATCTGGCAATGAGCATATTTATCCTGCCGACGCTTTACGTGTGGTGTGCCAGAGAAGGCGACAGGCTCCCCGAGCCGGAGGAAGAGGCGGTCTGATAAGCAGAGGAAGCGTTCCCGGCCCTCGAGGGCGCAAACCTAAATCCGGTGCGCGTGTGCGCGGTGGCCGCGGATAGGCTGGGCGACGAAATGTGCGCCGCACCTAATTCAATTGTTCGATTTGAGTTTAGGCGCTCGCTTTGCGAGCTAATTCCTGCATTTCACTCTTGTCCATCCTTAATGCCGCCGCGGCGACATTTTCTTCAAGATGTTTCACGTTGGACGTTCCGGGGATCGGCAACATGACTTTGGAACGCGCCAGCAGCCAGGCGAGGGCCACCTCCGACGGAGTCGCTTTCAATTGCGCGGCCACGCGGCTGATGGGACTCTCCTTGCCCGACAATTTGCCGGCAGCCAGCGGGAACCACGGGATGAAACCCATCTTCTGCTTTTCGCAATATTCCAGGACGTCTTCCGAGCCGCGGTCGGCGAGGCTGTAGCGATTCTGGACGCTGACGATGGAAACGATCGTTTGCGCGTGCTGAATTTGGCGCACGGTCACTTCCGATAAACCGATGTGCTTGATCTTGCCTTCGGCTTGCAGGGCTTTCAGGGCGCCGAGCTGGTCTTCCGGGGGAACTTTCGGATCGATTCGATGCAGTTGATACAGATCGATGCGGTCGAGGCGCAAGCGGCGCAGGCTGCCTTCGCAGGCGGATCGCAGGTGCTGCGGCTTGCCGTTTTCGATCCAGCGGTTGGGGCCCGGGCGCTCATAACCGCCTTTTGTGGCGATGACCAAGTTGGCCGGATAGGGGTGCAGAGCCTCGGCGATGATTTCCTCGCTTACGCCGGGACCGTAGGAGTCCGCGGTGTCAATGAAATTGACGCCCAGTTCGACGGCGCGGCGGAGGACGCGGACGGCCTCGGCCCGATCGGCGGGCGGGCCCCAGATTCCACTCCCCGTGATGCGCATGGCGCCGAAGCCCAGGCGCGTGACGCGCAGATCGTTGCCGATTAGGAATTCGCCGGCTCTTGCGGCGAGATCCTGTACTTGATGAATTGCTGATTGGTTGTCTGGCATATCGGTGCTCCCTTTTTATTAGGATGCTCGACGATGGCGGCTCGCTTCGTTTTTTCTGTGGGGATCAAGCGGGGCGGCTAGGCTTGTTTGGACATGCGGAGGACAGGGAGGGAGGAGCCGTTGGGGAGGGGGACATCGATCGGTTCGAGGGGCGCGTAGCCTTTGACGCGGAAGAGCTTTGCCCCGGTGAGCGTGGCGCCCATTTCAAAACGCTGAAAGCCGGCGGAGCGGGCGGCGTCTTCGCAGGTGTCGAGGAGGAGCGAGCCGATGCCGCGGCGGGCCCAGGCGGGATGGATGAAGAAGGCGCGAATCTTTGCGGCGTCGTGGCGAGGGTCGAGAAGAGTGTCTTCGCGCCCGGTCCAGCGGTCGCTGCCATAGAGGGTTTTGCGTTTGCTCCAACCGCCGCAGCCGACGATGACGGGCGGGGAGCCGGCGGGGGTGGATTCGGCGACGAAGTAGGTTCCGTCCGCGATGAGCTGGGTATCAACGCCGAAGACGGACTCGAGCGCGCTTTCGATTTGGGAGGGAGTGTAATCATGCGCCTGCAATTCGCGGGCGGAGGCGTGGATGAGAACACGCATGGTGGGGATGTCGGCGGGAGTGGCTGGGCGGACGTGGATATCTGGCGGCATAAGGAGCCGGACGCGCCTCCTCGCGCGCGTGCACTTGCATATGCGCCGGTGTGCGGGCGCGTGTGAGGGAAAATTTTAGCGCGGAGCGGGGGGCACGCAAGAGCCAAGTTGGCTCGTCTGGCGCGCGGACGTGGATTGCTGCTGGCGGGTGGCACGGTAGAAGTGCGGGCAATATCGAGAAGTGTACAGGTGCGCGAATTGTTTCAGAACCATTCTCGGCAAAGGGGTTAAGACGGGATATCATAGGAGCGGGTGGGCGCAGAACCCTTCGTCGGTGGAAACCGCGGAGTCCTGGGAGTCGTCTTTAGAGCAAAGATTGTCCGGGAGGGGACATGAGAATCGCTGTGCTGGGGGGAGATGGCTACTGCGGATGGGCGACGGCGCTGTATTTGTCGAGGAAGGGGCACACGGTTGCGATCGTGGATAGTTTCGCGCGGCGGCTTTGGGACGAGCAGCTGGGAGTGCGGACGCTCACGCCGATTCGCACACTGGCGGAGCGCCTGAGCGTGTGGAAGGAGATTACGGGGAATGACATCGAAGTTTTCGCGGGGGACGTAACCGAGCACGAATTTTTGGCGGCGACGATTGAAGCGTTCGAGCCGGAGGCGGTGGTCCATTTCGCGGAGCAGCGATCAGCGCCGTATTCGATGATCGACCGCGAGCACGCGGTTTTCACGCAGGTGAATAACGTGGTCGGGACCCTGAATTTGCTCTTCGCGCTGCGCGAGTTGGCGCCCGAATGCCATTTGATCAAGCTCGGAACCATGGGGGAATACGGGACGCCGAATATCGATATCGAAGAAGGCTACATCGCCATCGAACACAACGGGCGAAAAGACGTGCTTCCCTTCCCGAAGCAGCCGGGATCTTTCTATCATTTGTCGAAGGTGCACGACAGCCACAACATGATGTTCGCGTGCAAGGTGTGGGGGCTGCGCGCGACGGATTTGAATCAGGGAGTGGTCTACGGGACGATGACGGACGAGGCGGCGCTTGACGAGGCGCTGATCAACCGCTTCGACTACGATGAAATTTTCGGCACGGTGCTGAACCGCTTCTGCGTGCAGGCGGCTATCGGTCACGAGTTGACGGTCTACGGCAAGGGCGGGCAGACGCGGGGATTCTTGGATATTCGCGATACCGTGCGGTGCATCGAGATTGCGTGCCTGAATCCGGCCAAGCCGGGGGAATGCCGCGTCTTCAATCAATTTACAGAGCAGTTCTCGGTGATTGAAATCGCACAGATGGTGAAGGCGGCGGCAAGCAAAATGGGATTGAAGGCGGAGATTGCTTACCTGCCGGATCCGCGCGTCGAGGCGGAGGAACATTATTACAACGCAAAGAATTCGAAGCTGATTCATCTCGGATTGCAGCCACATTTGCTCTCGGATTCGTTGCTGGATTCGCTGATGAATATCGCGGTGAAGTACCGCGAGAGGATCGACGCGTCGCTCATTCCGCCGCAGGTGAACTGGCGGAACCCTTGCAACGATCGGCGGGTGGAGGAGGGCGTGGCGGTTGGAGTGGGCGCTGCTGCATCCGGGGCGGGATTCGAGCGCGAGGCTGTGCCTGCCGGCAAGAGCAAGGGTAACGGCAACGGGAATGGAGCGCCGCATCGGGCGAACGGATCGCGGAAGAAGCAGGCCGCGTCGCAGAAGGCATGAAGACTGCGAGCTACGAACTGCGTTGCAAAATGAGTTCATGTAAATCTGTCGGATCATGGCGGGGGATTTTTGCGGCCCGCCCCTCTCCTTAGGAACCTTGGAACCATCAGAGCAAAATCGCGTGGGAGACTCGCGCGCCTCTACCAAAACTTCGCTCGGAATCCTCTTTTTGACATGGCTGCTCGTGTACGTAGGAGGGATGTTTCATCCCGGCTTGCTCGACGACGCCGATTCGGTGCATGCGGAGGCGGCGCGCGAGATGATCTTGCGGCATGACTGGGTGACTCTTTACATCAACGGCATCCGGTATCTGGAAAAGGCGCCATTGATGTACTGGGGAATAGCATCGAGCTTCAAGATTTTCGGGGTGCAAGAATGGGCGGCACGGCTGCCGCTGCTGCTGGGCGTGCTGGTTTTGATTGGGTGCATATACGCGTTCGGCTCGCGGATTTTTGGAGAAGAAGGGGGATTTTACGCGGGCCTGATCATGGCGACCGGGCCGGGCATTTACCTGTACACGAGGTTCCTGATTCCGGATGCGCTCGTCGCGCTGTGGCTCACGGCGGGGCTCTATTTTTTTTGGATGGGCTACGAAAAGAACATTTCAGCGGGCTGGGCGTGTTGGGGATTGGCGATCGCGACAGCTTTGAACGTGCTGACGAAGGGATTGATCGGTCTGGTATTTACCGGCGCGATCATATTTCTGTTTCTGTTGCTCGTGGGCGACCTGGGGTATTTGAAAAGGATGCGGTTAGTCGCGTGCAGCGCGATTTTTCTGGCGATCGCGGCGCCGTGGCACGTCCTGGCGGCGATTGCCAATCCGGCGCAGCCGAATGGGCCGGAGAAGGGATTTTTGTGGCTCTACTTCGTCAACGAGCATTATTTGCGCTACGTGAACGAGCGCATTCCGCACGATTACGACAAGGTTCCGCTGCTGATTTTCTTGGGGCTGGTGATCGTGTGGTTGATTCCGTGGACCGCGTTCCTCGTTCCAGCCATCCGGCAAGTGCCGGTGCGGTTGCGCGCTTTGCACGGGGAGCTGGACGCGCGGGGGCGCGCGTGCTTGCTTCTCGGAATCTGGGCCGCCGTGGTCGTGGGCTTTTTCAGCTTCTCGAGCCGGCAGGAATATTACACGCTGCCCGCACTGCCTGCACTGACGCTGCTAATCGGAGGCTGGCTCGAGCGCGAATCGAACTCGCCCGCGGATAGCGCTGCACGGCGCACAGGGAGGCGCATCGCGGCCGCGGTTTTTTGCGTGGGCGCGGCCTGCTTTCTGATCGCGGAGACATTATTCCTTTCCGCGAAGCCGTTGCCGCCCGGGACGGAAATTTCCGACGTGCTCAGGGATCGCCCGGGGACTTACACGCTGTCGCTCGGCCATTTGAGCGATCTCACGACGCGGTCGCTGGGAATTTTCCGGACGCCGCTTTGGGAGATCGGAGTGGTGCTCTTGATCGGCACGGGATTGAGTTGGTGGTTCCGCCGGCGTGGATCGCCCCACAGGGGAAACCTGGCACTGGGGGCGATGATGATCGGCGTGCTGTTTTGCGTGCATCAGGCGTTTGTGATTTTCTCGCCGGAAATTTCATCGAAGCCGCTGGCCATGGCGATTCGGGCGCAATACGAGCCGGGAGAGATCATCGTGCTGAACGGAGAGTACGCGTGGGGCTCGACGCTGAATTTTTACACCGGCGTGCAAGTGCATTTGATGAATACGAAGAAAAATGATTTGTGGTTCGGGTCGCTCTTCCCGGATGCGCCGGCGATTTTCGAGGACAACGCGTCGTTTGCGCGGCTGTGGAACGGGAGCCGGCGCGTGTATCTCTTCACAAAAGAGTTCAATGAGAACAAGGCGCTTGTAGGCATCGATCCCGCAACGGTGTTTTTGCTGGCGCGCGAGGGAAATAAATTGGTTTTGACGAATCGGCCGGCGAAGGGCGCGACCGGGGATTTGCCTAAACCGTTCGATTAGATGTCTGCACAGCTTTTAGATTTCCCGCCTACTCTAATTAGTTCCCAATACAAGAAAACAGAGCCGGCAGGATGCCGGCGTTACATGAAACCAGGTGTTTTCGTGGCATCTCATGCCAGGCAGACGCGTTTTATTCCTGCGCGTGGCGGGAGGTGACTGGAACGAGTGCGCCGTTGCGAATGTAGTATTCGCCGTCGCGCCAATGGATGCTGTTGCGGGAAAAGCTGACGAGCCAGATCCCCAGAGCCAGGGCGTCCCACAGTGGAATCAGCGCGAATTTTTGCCACAGTCCCGGCTGCTTCAAACCGTAGATGCCGATAATCCAGGTCATCGCGAATCGCAGCGCCAGATAAGCGCCCAGATACGCGAGCGCGACGGCCGGAGCGGGACGAATCGCGATCGCCGCGAGCGACCAGAGCAATCCTTGCGTGAGGAGCAGGCCCAGGTGTCCCCAGGGACGCATGTGGCGCATCACGACGATCCAGCGCAAGCGCTTTTGGAGAAGTTGGCGCAGGGAGCCATAGTCCGCAACGGTCAGAATCGTGTAGGGGAGAAGGCGGACTTCGTGGCCGCGATCGGCGATCAGGCGTCCGACGAGCAGATCGTCAGCGGGCTGATTTTCGATGGACTGGTAGCCGCCGAACTCGGCCAGGCGGGAACGCGTGGTGGCAATGGTCGGGCCCAGGGCGAATTTGACGCCATCCAATTCGCGCGCGACGAGGATGCCCGCGTAGAAATCCGAAATCATGCCGATGGTCTGAAGCCGGTCGGCGAAAGTTTTTTCGCTGATGGAGGCGTAGAAGCAAGTGACAGCGCCAACGTTGGGATCGGCGAGAGGCGCGATGACCGTGCGAAGATAATCGGGGCTGACGCGCACGTCGCTATCGCTGATGACGAGATATTCATGCCGGGCCTCGGCGGCCAGGCGGGCCAGCTTGGCGACTTTGTCGTTCGAGCCGGCGCTGCCCGAGCCGAAAAGCACGCGGATCGGGCAATCGGGAAAATCGCGGGCCAGCTTTTCGATGACGGGGAGAGCGGGATCGTCCGATTGGCCGACGCAGAATAGAATTTCGTATTCGGGATATTCCTGGCGGCAGAAACTCGAGAAATTTTCGTAGGCTTCAGGATCGAGGCCGCGGATGGGTTTGAGGATGCTGACGGGAGGCGTGAAATTCGAAGCGAGCGCGCCGCGTCCGGGCTGGCGGACGAAAAATTCCAGGGAGCTATAGAGGGCGATCAAATAATAGATGAAAGGGATTGCTGCGACGGCGAGGAGGACATAGCGGGCGATGGCCCAAGTCATCGCGCGTCTCCTGAAGCGCGAAGAATCGCTGCGAGGCCCGCTGCCAAGTGCTGCGCCTCAAGGCCGGGTCGGCGGGCGGTGGCGACTACACGGATGCCTGGAGCTGGATATTTCCCTGTTCTTCGACTGCTCGAGACCTTGATGTTGACCCTTTCTTTCCGGCGGGCATTAGCATAACAAAAAGCCATCCCTGTCGCCGCATGCAGACTGAATCCGGTGCGCGCCGGCATACCGGTAATCAGGCGCGTGAAAGCGGGGCTAAAGGCGTCAGGTCAGGGGTTCGCGAGGGATTTTAGAAATTTCATGCCGTGCTCGAGTCCGACGGCCGAAGTGGAAGATTGCGTCGAACGCGCGGGGTCCTTATCAATGAAGAGGGGCGGGTCTTGCAGTTTTCCGTCGAGGCCGATCTTCATGACGGAAACGTGAGTTACATAGAGGGTGCTCAACTCGATGATGTAGGTGGTTGAGCTGCCCACCGAAGCCCCGTTGGCGTCGTAGGTTGGTTCAACATGAGGCCTGGTATTTTCCTTCGATTGCTTCTCCTCGTTCCAGACAAGCGCGTAGGTTGCCTTCTGGGGGTTAAAGCAGACGGCGGGGTATTTTTTCGGCGCCTTCTCCCGGAGCCACTTTTCCTGCACTTCGGAAAGTTTATCCGCCGGAACGGCGGAGCCGTGCGGGTCAGACAGCACTACCTTGAAATAAATCTTGCAGGTGGAGGATTGCTGCCCCCAGCAGGGATTGCAAGACGCCGCCAGCAGGGCGCTGAGGATTAACGGCCAGATATACTTCACGGAAATTCTCCGGGTGGCAATCCTTGCGCGAAGTATGCTCCAAACGGCAGAACCGCGCAAGCACACTAATTGATAGGTCAAGTAGTGCAGGGGGAATGGAGAGGTGGCGGATGGACGCCCGATTTCATGTGCGGAGCATCCCAGAAGCGGACAATGGGGAATGGTGACTGGGCTGACACGCGTGCTAAGTCGTGCGGCAGCTTGCACTTGAGATTAGTCCCTATTGGGTGAGAACTTGCACTGTTGGGGGTAAGGTCAAGAGTAGGTTCGGGGGGTGCGCGATGAGTTCCTTCTGGCAAGACGTGCGGTACAGCCTGCGATTGATCGCCAAGGCGCCCGGTTTTGCTGCCATTGCCATACTGACACTTGCGCTGGGCATTGGCGCGAATACCACGATTTTCACCTGGATCAATTCGGCCTTACTAAATCCGGTTCCCGGGCTTACCAACCCGAAAGAAGTTGTGTCGCTGGCGCTGAGCAAGCCGGGAGAAAACCCCTTCCCCCTTACCTATCCTGATCTCGAAGCCCTGCGCGATGGGCAAAAGAGCTTTACGGGCATCGCAGGGTGCAACTTCGTTCAATTGAGCTTGACGGGCAAAGGCAAGCCTGAGCGCATCTGGGGCATGGTGGCATCCGCGGGTTATTTCGATGTGCTGGGCGTGCGGCCGGTTCTGGGGCGCGGATTTCTGCCGGCCGAGGACGAAAAGCCGGGAGGCGCGCCCATAGCCGTGATTAGCTACCGTCTGTGGCAAACGCATTTCGGCGCGAATCCGAATATTGTGGGCCAGAATATCGAGCTCAACCAACACCCCTACTCAATTGTGGGCGTTACGCCGGCGGTATTTCAGGGGAGCCAGACCGGAGTACGTACCGACATTTGGGTTCCGATCATGATGGGTGCGGAATTGGACCCACGGGGCGACCTGCTTCATGCCCATAACGAGTTCTGGCTGATTGTGTTTGGCCGCTTGAAGCCGGGCGTCGCGCTGGCGCAGGCGCAGGAGGAAATGACGCTCCGGCTGAAGCCGGAGGTGAAGAATTATCCCAACGAACACAGAGGGCACGATAGTGTGACGGTCTACCCGCTGTGGCGCAATCCATTTGGTTTGAATTTTTTCCTGGCGACGCTGCTGCCGATGCTGATGGCCATCGCGGGCTTGGTGCTGCTGCTGGCATGCGCGAACGTGGCGAATCTGATGCTGGTTCGATCGATGGCGCGGCGGCGGGAAATCGCCATTCGGATGTCGATGGGGACGAGCCGGTGGCGGCTGGTGCGGCAACTGCTGGTGGAAAGCTTGATGCTGGCGCTGGCCGGAGGCGTGGTTGCGCTGCTGATCAGTTTTTGGACTTCGGGATCGCTGATGGGGTTCGTGCCGGCCGGGGATTTCCCGCTTTCACTGAACACGCGGGCGGACCGCACGGTGCTGCTTGCGACATTCGTGACATCGGTGCTTACGGGAGTGATTTTTGGGATTTTGCCGGCGCTGCGGTCCTCGAGCGTGGCTCCGGCGACGGTGTTGAAGGAAGATTCAGGGAGCGCGTCAGGCGGGCTGCGGAAAGCACGCCTGGCGAGCGGGCTGGTAGTGGCGCAGATATCACTGTCGCTGCTGCTGCTGATCTGCGCCGGATTGTTCATTCGCAGCTTCCTGAGCGCGCAGCAAATCAATCCGGGTTTCAATCCGCATAATATCCTGATCGAGTCATACGATCTGTTCACCGCGGGATATTCGGATTCGAGCGGGACGGAATTCAATCGTCAACTGATGGCAAGACTGGCAGCGCTGCCAGGCATACAGTCCGTGGCCTTGACGAACCGCGTGCCGCTGGGATTTGGCGGCGGCTCGACGAGCGTGGAGCCGGAGGGCTACATAGCGCAGGCGAACGAATCGATGGAGACACAAGTGGCCAACGTGACGCCGAATTACTTCCAGACTTTGCAGATTCCGATCCTGAAAGGGCGCGACTTCACGCCCCAGGACAGCAAGAGTTCGCAGCGCGTGGCGATCGTCAGCGCAGCATTTGTGAATCGCTACTGGCCGAATCAGGAAGCGCTCGGGAAGCAGCTCAGCGAGGACTTGACGCACGAAACGGTCACAGTGGTGGGTGTGGCGCGCGACAGCAAAGTGAACAACCTGAATGAAAAGCCGATTCCATTCTTGTACTTGCCGGACTACCAGATTTACCGCTCGACCATGACCGTCATGGCGCGGACGACGGGTGATCCGCTGGCGGTGGGCAAGTCCGTCGACAAAACGATCCATGAACTCAATGCTGATCTGAGTGTGTTCGATATGACCACGCTCGAAATCCGCGAGCAGATTGCCAGTTTTCCCCAGCGCGTGGCGGGAACTTTTGTCGGCGCCTTCGGGCTGCTCGCTCTGGTTCTGGCCGCGGTGGGAATTTACGGCGTCACGGCCTATACCACGCGGCAGCGCACGCATGAAATCGGGATCCGCATGGTGCTGGGCGCGACCAAAAGGGACATTCTGCGGCTGGTGATCGGGCGTGGGTTCCGGTTGACGCTCGTGGGCGTGGGGCTGGGCATGGCGGCAGCGTTTGCGCTGACTCGTTACTTGAGCAGCATGCTGCTCGGCGTGACCAGCACGGATGCGCTGACGTTTTTGAGCGTGGCTCTTCTCCTCTGTGCCGTGTCACTCTTCGCCACCTTTATCCCTGCGCGCCGCGCGATGCATCTGGAGCCCACGGCCGCGCTGCGCTATGAATGATCGCGGTCCTGGAACAAAATTCGAGGTGGAAGCGTTTCTAGTGTCAGACAACGGAAACTCGAATCGGCCCGTGGGATCGCCTGCTTCTCCGGAGAACGCAAATGAGAACACTCATTCAGGATTTGAAATACGCGCTGCGGATGCTCCGGAATAACCCGGGGTATGCGGCCATCGCGATTCTGACGCTGGCGCTGGGGATTGGCGCGAACACCACAATCTTCAGCTGGATCAATTCGACACTGCTGAATCCCGTGCCGGGGCTGACGAGCCCGAACGAAGTGGTCGCGCTCTCGCTCGGCAAGTCGGCCGAAAATCCGTTTCCCTTCACGTACCCGGATTACGTGGCGATGCGCGACGGGCAGCAAAGCTTCTCCGGGCTCACCGTTTTTAACACCGATCCCATGAGCCTGACGGGCAAGGGGAGGCCGGAACGCGTATGGGGCGTGATGGCTTCCGCAAATTATTTCGATGTGCTGGGAGTGCGGCCAATTCTCGGGCGCGGTTTTCTGCCGGCGGAAGACGAAAAGCCGAATGGCGCGCCTGTGGTGGTGATCAGCTACCGGTTGTGGCGGACGCATTTCGGCGGCGATCCAAATATTATTGGGCGCACGATGGACATCAACCAGCTTCCCTACACGATCGTGGGGGTGACGCCGGCAATTTTTCAAGGCAGCCAGACAGGACTGCGGTCGGACCTGTGGGTGCCGATCATGATGGAGTCGCAGTTGGTGCCGCAGGGGGATCTGCTCCACGACTATCACTATTTCTGGCTTTTTTCGCTGGGGAGATTGAAGTCCGGAGTGACACCCTCGCAGGCGCAACAGGAAATGACCGCGCGGATTCAGAGAGTGGCGAAGGACCATCCGCAAGAGCACAAGGGGCACGACACAGTGAGCATATTTCCCTTGTGGCGGGCACCCTTTTCGGCGAATGCGTTTTTTTCGCTGCTGCTGCCGATGTTGATGGCCATCGCGGGATTGGTGCTGCTGCTGGCATGCGCGAACGTGGCGAATCTGATGCTGGTGCGGTCAACGGCGCGGCGGCGTGAAATCGCCATTCGCATGTCGCTGGGAGCGAGCCGGTGGCGGCTGGTGCGCCAGCTGCTGGTGGAAAGTCTGGTGCTGGCACTCGCGGGCGGAGCAATCGCCATGGTGATCACCTTCTGGACGGCCGGGTCCATGGGGAGGTTCATACCACAAACGGACTTTCCGATTTCGCTGAATATTCGCGCGGACCGAGCCGTGCTGTTTGCAACGCTCGGCTTTTCCCTGCTGACGGGCGTGATCTTCGGGATTTTGCCCGCGCTGCGCGCCTCGGGCGAGGCGCCGGTCTCGGTGCTCAAGGAGGACAGCGGGAGCGCGTCGGGCGGGCGCGGGAAAGCGCGCCTCGCGAGCGTGCTGGTGGTGGCGCAAATTTCGCTTTCGTTGCTGCTGCTGATTTGCGCGGGCCTCTTTATCCGCAGCTTCGTGAGCGCGCAGGAAATCAATCCGGGTTTCAACGCCCACGGCGTGCTGCTGACCGCTTACGATTTGTTTCAGGCCGGGTATGCGCCCGAGAACGGCGTTGAATTCGACCGGCAACTGCTGGCCAAGCTGGAAGCCCTGCCGGGCGTTCAGTCCGCCGCGCTGACGAGCCGCGTGCCGCTGGCCTTCGGTGGCGGATCGACGAGCGTCACACCGGAAGGCTACGTCGAGCATCCCAACGAATCCATGGAAACACAGGTCGGGATCGTGACTCCGAATTTCCTGAAAACGATCCAGAATCCGCTGCTAAGCGGCCGCGATTTCACGCCGCAGGATACGAAGTCGGCCCAGCGCGTGGCCATCGTGAATGAATATTTCGTGGACCGCTACTGGCCGCATCAGGAAGCGCTCGGAAAGCAGGTGCGCTCAGATCTGACCAACGAGTGGTTCACGGTGGTCGGCGTGGCGCGGAATAGCAAGGTAAACACCTTAAATGAATCGCCGACGCCCTTTATTTATTTGCCGCTCTACCAGGTGTACCGCGCGAGCATGATGGTCACCGTGCGCGTGGCCGGGGATCCGCTGGGATACGCGACAAGCGTCGAAAAAATGATCCACGAATTGAACGCCGACGTCGTGCTCTACGACGTCACCACCCTCGAGGCCCGCGAGCAGATTGCCAGCTTCGTGCAGCGTTTGGCCGGAACATTCGTGGGCGCCTTTGGAGTGCTGGCGCTCGTGCTCGCGGCCGTGGGGATTTACGGCGTGACGTCGTACACCACCCGCCAGCGCACGCACGAAATCGGGATTCGCATGGCGCTCGGCGCGGCGCGCACGGACATTCTAAAAATGGTGCTCGGCCAGGGATTGCGCTTGACGCTCATCGGCGTGGGCCTGGGGCTGCTTGTGGCATTTGGGCTTACGCGATTTTTGAGCAGCCAGCTACTGGGCGTGACGAGCACCGATGCGCTCACGTTTTCGAGCGTGGCATTCTTGCTCTGCGCCGTCTCACTCGCGGCTTGCTACATTCCCGCGCGCCGCGCCATGCAGGTGGACCTGATGGTGGCGCTGCGCTACGAGTGAGCGCCGCGCGAGGCACGCTGCCGGGCGCCTCGCCCCCGTGCCCCCCTGGTGGGCTCGCATCACTGCGGCCGGAGTTTGCGGATCTTGTCCTCCGCGACTTCGCGGAGGGCCTGAGCCGTGGGCTGGTTTGCCGGGGGATTTTCCGCGAGAACTTTCAGAGTTTTCTCTGCGTATTGAAGAGCGAGCTCGTTTTGGTGGTCGGCTAGGTAGGCGTCGCCGAGACTATCGTAAACATTGGCCGACCGCGGATACGCCAATTCATTGAGCTTCAGGATTTCAATGGCCCCCTTCGTGTCCCCGACCTGGAGATGCTGGTAACCCAATATATTTACGACCAATTCAGGAAAGAGGATAACGCCCGGGTCCTTTTTCTTGGCTTCCTCGTAAATCTTCGTGGCGCGCGCGGCGCCGCCAGGCTCGTTAAGCGTGTCCCAGAATTCCACGATGGCCGAGCGCTTCGCAGGATTCTTGGCGCTCACGGGCGCGGGCGGGCGCTCGAGTTTCGCCACGAACCATTCAAGAATCATGGGCTCGAGGCCCTTTTCGATCTTGAACATTTCCGTCCCATGGCCGGCCGCTTTATATGCAACAAGTTTGTCCTGCGGGTTGGTCGAAAATGCTGCGAGCCAGCGCATGTAGGGGAGCGTGTCACCGTCGTCTTCGCTGGCGGCCACAAACAAGGGGATGGCGGCGGCAGATTCGAGGAATTTGATGCCCGCGTTGTCGGTGCTGCCAGATAAAAGGACGAGAGTTCTGACTTCGGAATGGCGGCGGGCGAGCTGAATGGAATTGTCCACGCCGCAACTGGCGCCGCCCGCGCCGATGCGCGCCTTTTCCACGCCCGGCTGCGCGAGGAGATATTGGAACGCAATATCGAAATCGGCGGGCCATGCTTTGACTTCGACGGCTCGCTGCGCGTCCGGGATCGAGCCGTAGCGATCGCCGCCGCTTTCACCGAAACCGCGATTGTCCATGGTGAGAACGCTGATCCCGGCCTGCGCGAGCTGCTCGGCGAGCGGAGCCCAGGAGGTCCGGTCGCGGTTGCACTGATGGAAGAGCATGACGGCGGGCCCGGGCTTCCGGGCGGAATAGAAAGTGCCCTTCAGTTTGAGGCCGTCGGGCGCCGTGAGGTCCACGTCGTGCGGTGCAATTTGCGCGCGCACCGGCGCGACCGAGAAGAGCGCCGCGAAGGCCAGCGCAAGCAGTATCAGTGCATTTTTCATCTTTGTCTCCTGATGACCCTGGCGAGGCTCACTGTAGCACGCGTACTGAAATGGACGCACGATGAGCTAGAAAGGTAGCGGGGTCTTTGGCCGCGTACGGGAATTTCCTGAGGGCGAGAAGCGATTCCGTGGCCGGCAGAGAATCTTCGTTACACCTGCGCGGAAATCTGGCGCTTTAGTTTCTTGATTTGGGGTTCGTCGCGCTTGTAGAAGGTCCACTGCTTGATGCGTTTGGGCCGGAGGAGGCCCGCGCGCGCGAGGATTTTCAAGTGCTCGCTCGCGGTGGGCTGGCTGACACGGAGTTTGCGGGCGATCAAGACGCCGCAGACGCCGTCGCGGACGAGGTCGCCGTAAACCTGCGGGGGAAAGTAGGCGCGGGGATTCTTGAGCCACCCGAGGATTTGCAGGCGGGGTTTGCTGTCCAGTGCGCGGATGGCCGTCGATATTTCAATAGACAATTAGCTAAGTCCCTTAGTACAATCTACGCGATTCGGCCGGGAAACGCAAGAGGTGCATGCGCCGTCTGCGGGCTTCGAGTAGAAAAGGCGAAGAGGGGAACCAGGACACGAGAGACACTTTGGCACTGGTAACTTCTCCCGATGTCCCGCGTAATGGTCGCAGCGCGCCCAAGTTCTCGCTGCCGGCGCTAGGCGCTTCGAGCGCCGGGTGCGGCCTCGCCGCCTGAATCAGAAAATGAACCGCACGGACGGAGGCAGAATGGAAACCATGTTTTCAACCGGAATTGATCGTAGGGAGATTGCGCAGACCGCGAAATTGATTCGGCCGTACATTCGGCGCACGCCGATCATCGAAGCAGACGGCCGGGACTTTGGCCTCGATTCGCCGCCGGTGGTATTGAAGCTCGAATCCCTCCAGCACGCGGGGTCGTTCAAAGCGCGCGGAGCGTTTGCGAATCT
>Ga0187802_10000145_pt1 | contig 16199 bp, 19 predicted proteins | sample NC_wetland_sal_i_FD_130584 | JGI IMG/M metagenome (GOLD analysis project Ga0187802, IMG submission 130584) | Wetland sediment microbial communities from Neuse River Estuary, North Carolina, USA - Control_2 | ecosystem: Environmental > Aquatic > Freshwater > Wetlands > Sediment | place: USA... | reverse complement strand
CTCAAATAGTGCGCCAAAACCCAACACAACAGGAATCGCAAGCCCGCTGTTTGGTCATTGATGAATGACAGCCGCTAAGTCCGCCGGCTCAGCAAGAACACCGCCTGTTCGCCGAACAGATTCCAGAACCACCACGGCATTTTCAGCCGCATGCGTCCGCCCCAGGCGTTGAGCGCCACCGCCTGCTCCATCTTGGCGCCGGCGGCGCGGCACAATTCGCGGAAATCCTTGATGCTGCAGAAATGGATGTTGGGCGTCTCGTACCAGGCATAGGGCAGATTGTCGGTGCGCGGCATGTGCCCGCCGAAAAAGATCTGCAGCCGGATGCGCCAGTGGCCGAAATTCGGAAACGACACGATGCCGTGACGGCCAATGCGGAGCATGTGCTCGAGGACGACGCGAGGCCGGCGCGTCGCCTGCAGCGTCTGCGACAGGATGACGTAATCGAACCCATCGTCGGGATAATCTTCGAGGTCGGTATCGGCGTCGCCCTGGACGACGGCGAGGCCTTTGGCGACGCATTCGTTCACGCCCTCGCGCGAGAGTTCGATGCCCCGGCCGTCGACGCCGCGGCTTTCCAGAAGCCGCAGCAATTCGCCGTCGCCGCAGCCGACGTCGAGCACGCGCGCGCCGCGCGCCACCATGTCGGCGACGACCAGCAAGTCGACGCGCGAGCCGCCGGACCCGCGCGCGGCCTCCGCCATGGTCAAATCGTATTTCAGGCGGGACAACATCGTCACTTCCTCCCTCTCCCCAGAGGGGAGAGGGTTGGGGTGAGGGAGATCGAGCGAGAATTATTTTGCAACATCCGAACCCCCTCACCCGGATTGAATCCGACCTCTCCCGGCCGGGGAGAGGTGAAGATAACGTCGCTTCGCAGGAACAACATTATAATCACCGCCCCGGCAGGCCGCGCGCCTTGGCGGCGCCGTCCAGAAAGCCGCGCACGATCGCGAACAATTCCGGCTCATCAAGCAGGAAAGCGTCGTGGCCCTTGTCGGTGGTGATTTCGGCAAACGACACCCGCGCGCCGGCGGCATTGAGCGCGTGCACGATGGCGCGCGACTCGGAGGTCGGAAACAGCCAATCGCTTGTGAACGAGATGACGCAGAAGCGCGTCGGCGCGCCGCGAAAGGCTTCGGCCACGACGCCGTCGTAGTCGGCGGCGAGATCGAAATAGTCCATCGCGCGCGTCAGATAGAGATATGAATTGGCGTCGAACCGCTCGACGAAGGTGATGCCCTGGTGGCGCAAGTAGGATTCCACCTGAAAGTCGGCGTCGAACGAGAAGGTCGGGTTGTCGCGATCCTGAAAGCGGCGGCCGAATTTGCGGTGCAGCGCCGCATCGGAAAGATAAGTAATGTGCGCGCCCATGCGCGCGACCGCGAGCCCACGGCGCGGATTGGTGCCTTCGGCAAAATAGCGTCCACCGCGCCAGTCCGGATCGGCCATGACCGCCTGGCGGCCGACCTCGTGAAAGGCGATGTTTTGCGCCGAATGCCGGGTCGAACCGGCGATCGGCAGCGCCGCGAACACCCGGCGCGGATAGCTCGCGGCCCATTGCAGCACCGCCATGCTGCCCATCGAGCCGCCCGCCAAGGCGAACAGTGATTCGATGCCGAGATGATCGAGCAGCATCGCTTGCGCGCGAACCATGTCGCGCACGGTGATGACCGGAAAGTCGAGACCCCAGGGCATGCCAGTCGCCGGATTGGTCGAGGCCGGTCCTGAAGTGCCCATGCAGCCGCCAACCACATTCGGGCAGATGACGAAATAACGTTCGGTGTCGATCGGTTTGCCCGGCCCGACCATGGTCTCCCACCAGCCGGGTTTTCCTGTCACCGGGTGATCGTTGACGACATGCTGGTCGCCGGTGAGCGCATGGCAGATCAGAACGGCGTTGCTGCGCGCCGCGTTAAGGGTGCCGTAGGTCTGATAGGCGATCTGGAAAGGAGCGAGGTCGACGCCGGCGTCGAGCCGCAGCGGCTTGTCCAAGCCAAAGCGCACGACGGGCGAATGCGGGTCATCCGCTTCACGCGTGCGGTCGGCAAGGTCAAGTGTTGCGCCGATATCGGCCATTGCTGCTTTCCGAAAAACGTCGGACGTCGCCTGGCAAACTGCCAGGGTCGGGTCAAAACGGCGTAAATAGGCCCCTTCGCCCCGGAGTCAATGTTTTCTTTGCTTTCGGCCTTAACGACACCTATCAAATGGGCGAAAGCCAGGACTTAAAACGATGGCGAAATCGCCGCGCCAAGCCACGCCGTCACTTGCCGATCTGCGTCGCGAGATCGATCGCATCGACGCGGACATGCATGCGCTGTTGATCGAACGCGGCGAGATTATCGATCGGCTGATCGCGGTGAAAAAGACCGAGGAGACCGGGTCGGCGTTCCGGCCGGCGCGCGAAGCCGAGATGATGCGCCGCCTGGTGCAGCGGCATCACGGCAGCCTGCCGCTCGATACCGCCGAAAGCATCTGGCGCGTCATTATTTCGACCTTCACCTATGTGCAAGCGCCGTTCTCCGTGCACGCCGATCTCTCGGCCGGCGACGCCTTGATGCGCGATTCCGCGCGTTTTCACTTCGGCTTCACGGTGCCGTTTGTGCCGCATATGGGTGCAGCGAGTGTCGTCGAAGCGGTTACGGAATCAAAAGGCGATCTCGGCCTGGTTCCGGCTTTTGCCATCGCCGGGTCCGGCCCGTGGTGGACCGCGCTCGAATTCGCAAGCGCGCCGAAGATCATCGCCCGGCTGCCCTTCGTCGAACGCGCCGATCATCCGGCGGCATTGCCGGTCTTTGTGATTTCTCGTGCCGCTGCCGACACCATGGTGGTCGAAACTGAGACATGGAGCATGCGGGTGTCCGGCTGGAGCGCCAGCGCAGTGCGGGCCTTGGCCGAATTCGCCGACGTCATTGCCGTCCCCGACCGCGCCTTCGATGGCGCGGCCCTGCTTGTCTCGGTAGCGCACGGGGGCGTCGATGCGGTCGCCGCGGCTTTGGTTAAGAGCGGCGCCTCGATCCGCTCGTCCGCCCTCGTCGGCAGTCACGCAACCCGCTATACGATCCCCAATAAAGCGGACAAGACGTGATGGCGGCTTACGTACATGCGGACATCGCGAAGGTGATTCACAGCCCTGACGGCGCGTTTAAGATCGAATTTCTTAGACGCAACGATGGTCTCTATGAGTATCGAGGCTTTGAGCGCCGCCTAGAAGAGAGCCCTTTCAGGAACGGCTAGTATTGGTCGCCGTGCGAATATTCTGGCCTTTACGAGACGATAGAAGAGCTCGAACAGACGGCGCGGCAGATGGTGGCTTGGCTGCGCGTGATTTCTACTTGTTAAGTATGCAAATCCCCTTTCAGGGAGAGGGATTTATGAGACCTCTGAGATGTAAGAAATAAAATGACTAGCGTGCGTCCCCAGCCGCGCCCCGGCGTGCTCGACATCGACGCCTATGTGCCCGGCAAGAGCAGCGCACCGGGCGCGGCAAAGGTATTCAAGCTGTCCTCGAATGAGACGCCGCTCGGGCCGAGCCCGCGCGCGATTGCGGCCTATAAAGCCTGGGCCGATCACCTCGAAGATTACCCGGATGGCGCGGCCGGCGATCTGCGCGAAGCGATCGGGCGCGCGTTCGGGCTCGATCCCGATCGTATCGTTTGCGGCGCCGGTTCGGACGATCTCTTACACCTCTTGGCGCACGCCTATCTGGTGGATGGCGACGAGGCGATTCACACCACGCACGGTTTTTTGATCTATCCGATCGTGACGCTGGGCGCAGGCGCAAAACCCGTCGTCGCCCCGGAGAAGGATTACACGGCTGACGTCGATGCGATTCTCGCCGCGGTGACCAAGAAGACCAAGATCGTCTTTATCGCCAATCCGAACAATCCGACCGGCACCTGCCTGTCGTTCGACGAGGTCAAACGCCTGCACCGCGGGCTGCCGCCGGATGTGCTTCTGGTGATCGATGCCGCTTACGCCGACTATGTCCGGCGCAACGACTACGAAGCCGGTATCGAACTGGTCGCAACTTCCGAGAACGTGGTCATGTGCCGGACGTTCTCCAAAATCCACGGGCTCGCGGCGCTTCGCCTCGGCTGGATGTTCGCGCCGGCGCACATTGTCGACGCGATCAATCGCATTCGCGGTCCCTTCAACGTCACCGGACCGGCCATCGCCGCCGGTGTTGCTGCGATCGAGGACCTCGAACATCAGGAGCGCTCGCGTGAACACAACACGCGCTGGCTCAATTGGCTGACGCAGGAAATCGGCAAGCTTGGGCTGAAGGTGACGCCGAGCGTCGCCAATTTCGTGCTGATCCATTTTCCGGAAAGTAAGGGACGCACCGCCAAGGATGCCGACGCCTTCCTCACTGCGCGCGGACTGATTTTGCGGCAGACGACGGCCTATAAGCTGCCGAACGCGCTGCGCATGACGGTGGGCACCGAGGAAGCCAACCGCTTGGTCGTCGCGGCACTCAAAGAATTTTTGGGGCAGACATGACGCGAAGCGCCGTCGTGAACCACCTCTCCCCAGTGGGGAGAGGTCGACTTGCGAGCAAGGCGAGCAAGTCGGGTGAGGGGGATCGGATCTTTCGGTCCCCCCTCACCCGGCTCGCAGCCGATGCTGCTCGCCGATCTCTCCCCAACGGGGAGAGGCAAGGCTGGCGTCATGGCTCCTAAAACACCTTTGTTTAACCGCCTGGCGCTGATCGGCGTCGGATTGATCGGTTCGTCGATCGCGCGCGCAGCGCGCGCACAGAGCGCGGTGCGGGAAATTGTCGCCACCGCGCGCTCGCCGGCGACACGGCGGCGCGTGGCCGAATTGGGGCTGGCGGATCAAGTCGTCGAGAGCAACGGCGCCGCGGCGGCGGGTGCCGATCTCGTCATCGCCTGCGTGCCGGTCGGGGTTTGCGGCGAAGTGGCCAAAGAGATCGCGCCGCATCTCAAGCGTGGCGCGATTGTTTCCGATGTCGGATCGGTGAAGGGCGCGATCGTGCGCGACATGGCCCCGCACTTGCCCGCCGGAGTGCACTTCGTGCCGGCGCATCCAGTCGCCGGCACCGAGCATTCCGGCCCCGACGCCGGCTTCGCCGAACTCTTCGTCGGCCGCTGGTGCATTCTCACCCCGCCACAAGGGACCGAACCCGCCGCCGTCGACAGGCTGGCGGCGTTTTGGCGCCTGCTCGGCGCCAATGTTGAAACCATGGCGCCGGACCATCATGACTTGGTGCTGGCGATCACCAGTCACTTGCCGCATCTGATCGCCTATACGATTGTCGGCACCGCCGACGAATTGGCCGAAGTGACGCGTTCGGAGGTCCTCAAATTTTCCGCCGGCGGCTTTCGCGATTTCACCCGCATTGCCGCTTCGGACCCGACCATGTGGCGCGATGTTTTCCTCGCCAACAAGGATGCGGTCTTGGAAATGCTCGGCACCTTCAATGAAGATCTGGCGCAATTGACGCGGGCCATTCGCCGCGGCGACGGCGAGGCGTTGTTTGAACATTTCAAGCGGACCCGAGCTATACGGCGCGGCATTGTCGAAATCGGCCAGGATTCGCCTTCACCGGATTTCGGCCGGGCCCATCCCGGCCTGCCTGCCGCTCCCCTGCCGCGGCCTTACGCGGCTTCAGACGACAATTGAGCCTAGAGCATGATTCCGAAAAGTGGATACCGGTTTTCGGAAAAGATCATGCTCAAACAACAAGCTAAAGCGAAACAACGAATCAACCTAAGATCATTTCGCTTTAGCGGGTCGATCAGAAAGTATTTTCGCGATCGATGAACCGGACTACGACGTCGCGCGTGTCGGGCGGCGGCAGAGCAAGTTCGCTGTGGAACGCCAGCCTGTGGCCCGCGGACAAGCGTCCGCGCGCCGGCGCGGCGGTCCAGGAATAAATTTCCTGATGCTCCGCGTTGCGGATCGCAAAGCGCAAATGCGGCACATCCGCGCTCTCCGTTGTGCTATTGCCGATCTCGCCTTGGACGATGAGGATCGGTTCGCCGTCATGCCGCTCAGCGGTTGCGGCAAGGCGGTCAAAATGGATGCCGCGAAGGTTCACCGGCAAACCGAGCGTGGCATAAAACGATGCGGTTTGCGGCATGGCCCAGACCAGATCGGCACGCTCGCCGATAATCGCCGCGTCAGTAAGCGCAAGTCCGAGAATAACGCACTGCAAGCGTGACAGTGACGGGCGCCACAGCCACCAAGACTGCCGCCAAGACAGGCGCCAAGACAGCCACCAAGATGGGCGCCAAGACAGCCACCAAGACCGGCGCCAAGATCGGCGCCAAGGTTGCCGCCTGACAGCGCCAATGACCCGCGCGGCGATAGCTGAGATGCCTGCGATCAGCGGGGTCACCGTTGCGCCTGCGAGGTCAGCGCCGGCCGGCTCGGCATGAAAGCCCGCAGGCTGGATGGGCGCGCGGTCCGCCCGGGTCCTGGCGGCTTCCAGCTCCTCAGCCAAAACCGCCGTTGCCCGCCGCAAACGCGGTAGCGCCGACCACGCCGCATCGGCCGCAGCTTGCGCAATGGCGGCCATCGCGCGTCGTACCGGCGGCACTGCATCCGCCGTGGCCAGGAGCTTGTCGGTATTGGAGAGCGGCGCTTGCCAGACCCAACGGCAATGGTGGCAACGAAGCTTCCGGGTCCAGCCTCTGGCCGGCCGCAGGCTTGCCATTTCGACGCCATAGGATGTAGCGCAGTTTGGACAGACGATCAGCATTGGCGTATCGGCAAGCGCGAAAAGCGCGCCAAAATGCGCGCCCTTGGACCCTAACAGCCGTCTGTTAAAGAAGGGGTAACCACGCCAGCCCCGGCGCGCCGCCGGGCCACGGCTTTGTTCGCCTGCTAGGGTCAAAATTCGTTATTTACGCGGCTCGCGCAAATGAATGAGTTTTGGCCCTAGATTGCGGGCGGCAGGGCGAATCACGACGCCGGCTTGGTGGAGGACCGCGTGATCCGATTTGAGAATGTCGGCTTGCGCTACGGCTTCGGTCCGGAGGTCCTGCGCGACCTGAGCTTCCATATCGACAGCCATTCTTTTCAGTTCCTTACCGGCCCCTCGGGCGCCGGGAAAACCTCGCTGCTGCGTTTATTATTTCTATCGCTTAAACCCACGCGCGGTCTGATTTCCATGTTCAATCGAGATACCGCCACGCTGACGAAGGACGACCGCGCCACGCTGCGCCGCCGCATCGGCATCGTTTTTCAGGATTTTCGTCTGCTCGATCATCTGAGCACTTATGAAAATGTGGCGCTGCCGTTCCGCGTGCTGGGCAAGGAAGAGGCTGCGTATCGCAGCGAAGTCGTCGAGCTCTTGCAATGGGTCGGTCTCGGTGAGCGCATGGACGCGTTGCCCCCGGTGCTGTCGGGAGGCGAGAAGCAGCGGGCCGCAATTGCGCGCGCCGTGATTGCACGGCCGCAATTGTTGCTCGCCGACGAGCCGACCGGCAACGTCGATCCCAATCTCGGCCAGCGGCTGCTGCGGCTGTTCATTGAGCTCTATCGATTGGGGACCTCGGTCGTTATCGCCACGCACGACATAGCGCTCATGGACGAGTACGACGCCCGGCGACTGGTGCTGCACGAGGGACGATTGCATGTCTACGAGTGAGCCCCTCGACACTTCGGCGCGATCATGGGCCGACCGCGAAGCGACTTCGGCCATTGCCGCGCGCCGCGGGCTGACTCCCATCGTGCCGGGCGATTCGATCGCCGGGCGATCGCTCAGCGCGGTCGTGGCCATCATGACGTTCCTTGCCGCGCTCGCCGCCGGCGCGGCCATGTTGATCGCCGGCACAGCGAGCGACTGGCAGTCAGAGGTGGGGCGCGAGGTGACGATCCAGGTTCGCCCCGTTTCCGGGCGCGATCTGGAAGCCGATGTCGCCGCCGCCGCCGCCATCATCCGCCAAGCCCCGGGCATTGCCGACGTGCGCGCCTATACCAGGGAGGAATCCGCAGAGCTCGTCGAGCCGTGGCTTGGCTCGGGCATCACGCTTGGTGACTTGCCGATCCCACGCATTATCGTGGTCAAGCTGCTGCCGGGCGGCGCGGCCAATTTCGCCGATTTGCGCAAAGCGCTCGCGGCGCAAGTGCCGGGAGCGAGTCTCGATGACCACCGCGGCTGGATTGATCGCATGCGGACCATGGCGGAGACCGCGGTCGCCACGGGCATGGTCATTCTCGCGCTCGTTATTGCCGTCACCGTCCTGTCCGTCACCTTTGCCACCCGCGGCGCCATGGCAACCAATCGGCCGACCATCGAAGTGCTGCATTATGTCGGCGCGACCGACGGCTTTGTCGCCAGTCAGTTTCAGCGGCATTTCTTGGTTTTGGGTCTCAAGGGCGGCGCGATCGGAGGCGGCGCCGCCATGGCGCTGTTCGGAATTCTGCAAGCAGCCGATGCCTGGCTCATCGGCACGCCGGGAGGGGAACAGGCGGCAGCTCTGTTCGGCAGCCTGGCGATCGGGCCCGCCGGTTATATCGCCATGTTTGTCGTTGTCGTGCTGATGGCGCTGGTCACCGCCGTGGCGTGCCGCCGGACCGTCGGCCACACCCTGGAGACGATCGAGTGAGGCACGCCACAGGTGCCGATGCGCGCGTGGAGTATAATTCGCGGCCTGGTGCGGCCGCTAAAGCATGATCCCGAAAAGTGGGGAACCGGTTTTCGGAAAATATCATGCTCAAACAACAAGCTAAAGTCGGCGAGGGAGCGCTGGAATGCCGAGCCTTAGAAAGGCGGTGAGAAGGCGCCGGATCGGTTCAATCGGCACTAAGCTCATTGTCTTTGCCGCGATCCTGCTGGTCGGCGGCTTCGGCTATTTCATTTGGCAACTGCCCGACCAACAAATCGAGCTTGATCGCAATGCCGACGGCATCGTGGTGCTGACCGGCGGCGACTCGCGCGTCGCCGACGCGCTTGCACTGCTCGCCGCCGGGCGCGCCAAGCGGCTTTTGATCTCCGGCGTATATACCGGCACCACGACAAACGACATCGCCCGTCAGGTGGTCGACTACAATCGCCTGCTGACCTGTTGCGTCGATCTCGACTATTCCGCGGTCAACACGCTGGGCAATGCGGTGGGGACGCGGCAGTGGATGCTCAAGAACGGCTTCCATTCTTTGATTGTTGTGACTTCCGCCTATCACATGCCGCGTGCACTGGCTGAACTGTCGCGCCAGCTGCCGGAGGTCGCTTTGATTCCGTACCCGGTCGTCTCCGACCGATTGCGTGTCGAGCCATGGTGGTCGAATGGTGCGACGACAAAAGTCGTGGTGTCGGAATACTTCAAATACCTCGCCGCCAAGCTGCGTATGCAATTCGAGGCGGCTCCGGCCTCAAGCTGATCACGAATGAGCTGCCAACAACTCTGCCTATTTTCGGAAAAATCTCCGTGTCCCGATTGTTGATTCTTGCCCGATCGCTTGTGTTCAACGCGCTGTTTTACGCCAATTTGCTCGTCCATATGATCGTGGCGCTGCCGGCGCTGGTACTGCCTTATCCGGTCCTCCGCGCCTTCATCCGCTCCTATGCGCGAAGCAGTCTTTGGCTGCTGCGCGTCATCTGCGGCACCAATGTGTCATGGCGCGGCACAGAAAATATCCCGCGAGGCTCTTGCATCGTGGCGTGCAAGCATCAGTCGGCCTGGGAAACATTTGCGCTTTACGCAGTGCTTGAGGACCCGATCTACATCCTCAAGCGCGAATTGATGTGGGTCCCGCTATTCGGCTGGTACACGTGGAAAGCGGGCCTCATCCCGGTCGACCGCAACGCCGGCATGGCCGCCCTTTCCCGCATGACCGCGCGGGCGCAGCGGGCGATCGCGGGACCACGACCGCGACAACTCGTGATCTTCCCGGAAGGCACCCGCCGCGCGCCTGGCGCCGAACCGAGCTACAAACCCGGTATCGTGCATCTTTATGCTAGGGCCGGCGCGCCCTGCGTGCCGGCTGGGCTTAATTCGGGTCTGTTTTGGCCGCGCCGATCATTGCTGCGGCGGCCGGGCACGATCATCGTGGAATTTTTGCATCCGATCGCACCGGGATTCGACAGGACCGAGTTCCTTGCGCATCTGCAAGACACAATCGAAGAAGCAAGCGCACGCTTGCTACAGGAATCAGGAATCAGGAACCAGGAACCAGGAAACAGCAATCACGGATCGGAATGACTGATGCCGGATTCCTGACTTCCCGATCCCTGATGCCTGCTACCTGACCCCTGGCTTGCCAGCCGCTCTGCCAGCAAATGCAAATCGCTCTCGCGATAACCGAGCGCTTCGAGCGCGCGCACCGTGCCCAGCACATAATCGCGGTTGGCACCGGATTGGCCATGGCCCTGCCGCACATGATGCAAACTTTCCAAAAGCGTCAGCCGGCCGGCATATTGCACGTGGCTGCGATCGACGACGTAGCACACCGCCCGCACGCGGCGCCGCGCGTGCTCTTCGAGCTCGATCTGCCGCATGGTTTCGACATAGACCGTCGTGACCTGTTCGCGCGCGCGCAAATAGTGCAGCGTTTCGGCGCGCGCCGGCGCGGCGACCCGATAGGCGATGCCGCGGCACATTCCGCCGCGATCGAGCCCGAGCACGAGGCCGGGCCGCTCCGGCGTGCCGCGATGGACAAACGAGAACACGCAAAGGGCGCGATGCAGCCCGATCAGCCGGGCCGGGACCCGCTCGCGATAAGAAAATCCCGGCCGCCACATCAGTGAGCCGTAGGCGAAAACCCAAAGGTCTTTGTTATCGTGTTCAGCGGTCTTAATCATTGCCCCTGACGTGTCTTGGAGTCCTTTTGGCGGTGTCTGGCGGTGGGGACGTTTTGGCCCGCGGTGGAGGTCGCGTGAAACTATGGCCGAACTTTGCGCCGGTCCAAAATAGGATCGCTAGAGCATGATCCCGAAAAGTGGATACCGGTTTTCGGAAAAGATCATGCTCAAACAATAAGCTAAAGCGAAATACCGATTCGACCTAAAATCATTTCGCTTTAGCGTCCATCTTCGAAATGCCATGACGAGAGGCGACGAAGGGTGATGTCTGCGCAATCTCCGCTGAGCATGATGCAGCCGCGGCGGCCTCCGGCTCGCCCGCGCCGCAGCCCTCCCCCGCGCCGACGTCTCTTGCGTTTTCTCGTCCTGGCCGCCGTCATCGTGGCGCTCCCGATCGGCTGGAACGCGCTGTGGTCCTACGCAGCCTCGATTGCCAACGAGGCCTTGGCGGGCTGGATCGCTCGCGAGGCCACGCTTGGCCGCGTTTATGCCTGCGGGTCACAGTCAATCGGCGGCTTCCCATTCGGGATTGTGATCCATTGCGATAAGGCGAGTGCCGCTTTCAACAGCAACCGCCCGCCGTTCGATGTCAGCGCCGGCGACTTCACTTTTTCTGCGCAAGTGTTTCGTCCGACCCTGTTGAATGGCGAGATCAGCGCCCCGGTCACGCTCGCCGATCCGGGCCAGGGTCCGGCTTTTGTCGCCAACTGGTCGGCCGCGCGGCTGACATTGCTCGGGCTGCCGCCGGAACCCGAACGCGTGACTGTTGATTTGACCAAGCCCCGGCTCGACCGCACGGCCGGCGCCAATGCCGGGATGATCTTTCAGGCCGATCGGCTCGAGGTCGATGGCCGCATCATCGCGGGTTCCGCGCGCCGCAACCCAGTCATTGAAGCGAGCGCCAAGGTCACTGCGGCGCTGGCGCCGAGCTTTCATCCGCTCTTTGCCGAACCGCTGGCCGGCGAGATCGATGCCGTGATGCGGGGATTTAAGGATTTCCTGCCCAAGCCGTGGTCCGTTCTGTTCCGTGACATGCAAGCCGCAGGCGGCGGCATTGAGATCAAAACCCTACGTCTTGCTCGTAGTGATGCCGCGCTCCTCGGCACTGGCACGTTCACGATCAACGCCTCTGGCCGGCTCGAGGGCGAGCTTCGCGTCACCGTCGCCGGGGTGGAGAACATTGTGCCGCTCCTCGGCGTCGATCAATTGATCGGGCAAGGGATCGATCGGCTCACCGGCGGGAGCGGATCGCCGGCGCAAGGGCTCGGCGCGCTCGATCGCTTGCTGCCGGGCCTGGGCGGTGTTGTTCGGGAAAGCGCCAGTACCGGTTTGATCGAGACGATCAAAAGGATGGGCGAACCTACGAAGTTGGATGGAAAGCCGGCCGTCGCCCTGCCGCTTCGCGTCACCGATGGCATTGTTTATGTCGGAATCATCCCGGTTGCGGCCGTGCCGGCGTTGTTCTGAGCGAGAAGCGAAGCTGGATTGCTGCGGTGCAAATTTCGGTGCGGGACAGTTCCGTCACGTGCGCTTGACCTGAACTATGCCCGGTCACAAACGTTTTCCCAATGCGAGAGCCGCGCCGTAGCGGCACGAAGATCGGTTCCCGGTTCGCAGCGAGGAGCTGGCGATGGCCTGGATCGATGACGACGACACACGGTCGAAATCCGACGAGATCGAGCTGAGCGTCGGCCGCGTTGTTTATTGGCTGGCGACGATGATCGCTGCGGTCATGGTGGTTTTCGCGGTCGCGGATCTCTTCATCGGCTGGGCGCAAGGCGCGCCGATCCTGCGGATCTTCGCCTTCATCGCCGCGGCGGCGGTATGGCTGATCGGCCGCGCCTTGCGTGCCCTTCTGACCTAACCGTCACTTTGGCCAACGAATCTTGGCCAACGAAAGCACATCCATGCCGTCACCTGATGTCGTCAATCGAAATAGCGCCAAAGGAGGACTCGTGACCGATCGGCTGCATTCACGAGTCTATGCAATCCTGATTGGGCTCGCGCTGTGGACGGCGCTCTGGGTGTGGAGTTTCGTGGGCGGCGGCGAAACCGATTACCTTCTCTTCATCGTGACCGGGTTCATTGTCGTCGTGGTGGCGCTGCAGCTTGTTCTCATGCGCGTCCAGCGCGCGGACAAAGCGGCTGATGCCGATAACAGTGCCGACGACAGCAAGGACGGCGCACTTTCATTCCGCCAATGGGCGCGCGGAGAATTTGAGACCGAGCGCGGCCGCCTGCGCGCCGCCGAAGCGGCGCTATTGATCCTGCTGCCGATCGCGGCGGCGGCAATCGGGATGATGGCGTTCGGCATCGAATTTCAGATCGTCGAGCATGGGCTGTAGGGGTGTCGCCCGTTGGGCTCCTCGCAATGACCCTAAATCGGCTTCCCACGCCGCTTGAGCATCAAGACGTGCATACCTTCGAGCACCACTTCATTGCGCTGATTGTGGAGCGTGATGGCGAGACGGACGATGCCGCGGTCGATGCCCTTCGGCTCGACCGACACGACGGTAAATTGCGGCGTCACGGTATCGCCGATGAAAGCCGGCCGCTTGTAGCGCGCCTCGTTGCCGAGCATGGCGACCATGGACTCGGTGAGCTCCTGGCTGATCGGCGCCGCACCGAGCGCGCATAGGCCGAAAAGCAAAAGCCCGTGCGCCAGCGGCGCATCCCAGCCTTTGGCTCGCGCGTAATCGGGGTCGTAATGCAGCGGATGCGCGTCGCCGGTCATCGCGGCGAAAGCGGCAAAGTGTTTATCGCTCAAGGTTTGCGGCAGCGACTTGAAGACTTCGCCGGGCGTGAAATCGTCGAGATAACGCTGCGGCATTGTGCTGATCCTTTGCGACAACGGCCGACCTCATTCTATCCTTTCGTCACCACCGGGCTTGACCCGGTGGTCCATGCTGAAGAGTCGCACGAAAAATGGTGCAGTGAGCAGATATAGTCCAGTGGATTTTCAGGCTAAAAATCAGCATGGATTGCCGGGTCAAGCCCGGCAATGACGATTGAGAGATGCGATGGGAACTACGATGGCCAAGTCGACAAACTATTTCCAGCGCCTATTCGACCCCCGTTAAAGCGGCAGATAGGCAAAGCGCTGCATCTGTTCGTGATTGGCGTCGACGATCCGCTGGATCTGCTGCGGCGTGAGAACTTCTTTCCACTGCTCTGCCCGGCCGTCGCGGAACGGCTCAAAGGCGTAAAACAATTCAGCCGCTCACTTGCACAAATTCGCCGCGCTGACGCCGACTTGCACGATCCGCGGTTTGTCGACGCCGGCGACGCCGACAAATTTGAAGATCTTGTTGTCGATCTCGCGCTTGCGCGCGTTTTGGACGACGACTGTCTTGGCGCCGGTGATGAGCGGCCAGAACGCCGAAGCCTGCGGCTGCTTCCTCGCATCGGAACTGAAGGTGAAGTCGATCCCGGTATTGGTCAGATAGGCATGTCCAGACGAATCGGTGATCCAGAACTCTTCGATGGCGGACTTGCCGGCGATGTCTTTGAGAATTGCTTTGATCGCATCCACCGTCATGCCGTTCTTTTCCGCCACCGCGACGAACTGCGCAGCCAGCATGGCTTCGCCGACCATATGGCGGGCGATCGTGTCTTCGCAGCCGGCCGCCCGCGACGGCGACGCGGCACTGAACAATGCGAGATAGACGCAAATAACCGATCCGAGCAATCGAGATTTCAGCATCGCGCGCGGCTCCCTATTTACATTCCGTGTTAAAGACGTGGATGGCCGGAACAAGTCCGACCATGACGAACCCTCCCCGCCACCACCGGGCTTGACCCGGTGGTCCATGCTGCGGCGCGGTCCCATGGATTGCCGGATCAAGTCCGGCAATGACGAACTATCGAGACGATCTGATCTCATCCAGCTCAGTCCCCGCGTCGCGCGTGCCAGCCAACGACGGCACCAGGCACCGAGTCGGTCGAAGCAAAATACGGCTTGATGTCGAGGAGCGGCGTTTCGTCGAGGCAGTCGACGCCGACAACATAAAGCGCATTGCCTTCGATGCGGACAAGACGCGCCACCGAAACCGCAATCGGGTTGGGACGCGCAGGGGATCGTAATGCAAACGTGCCGCGTTGCTCGCCGTAGTGCCGCGGCACCTGCAGCACCAGATCGCGGCGGGTGCGATCCATCCAATAGAGCAGCAGAACGTGGGTGACGGTCTCCAGCCCCTTGAGCGCGAGCGTCCAGCGCGGATCGAGCTCGACGGTGCAGATCGCGTCGGACTCGCGCGGGTTCTTCGGACATTGCTCGCGGCTTTGCCACGGCGTGCGGATCCGCCCGATGAAATAGAGCGAGGCGTCGAACTCTTCCGGCGGCGCGACGGCGACCTCGCCCTCGCGTAGCGCGAGGAATTCGTCATCGGAGGCAGCAGTGCCCGCTTGGACCTTCGATCTGGTTTCCTTCGTCATCGCTCGGACGGTGGCACGCGCCAGGCAAGATCGCCAGTGCAGAAAGCGCGTAGGTTCTCGTCCCGACAGCGAAATTGCTGTTGTCCGTCATCCTGAGGTGGCCGCGAAGGGCACCCATCGCGCTTGCGCGATGGGATCCCGCTGCGGCCCTCGAAGGATGCGACCGCGGCGTTCAAGCCGTTCATCCTTCGAGGCTCGCTGCGCTCGCACCTCAGGATGACGAAATTTCGTGTCACTGCGACGTTGACGTTTGTCTCCTTTTTAGTTACATTCGGCTCCGAATCTCGCCCTTCTCGGACGTGACCCGGCAGGCATAGCCGGGTCGCGCGGGCGAGTGCGGTGCCCGCGGGCGGAATTGCAAACCGCTCCCGGGCGGCTTTGGGCATCATCTCTCCGGCACTACGACCGGAGCGCGAGGTGCAATCGCTGGACTGGGATAGGCAGGGGCGGCTAACACCCGCTTAGCGACGATCGAGGCCGCGTCCCAGGAAGCCTGGCCTGAGGCTGAGTCCCTCGCGATGAAACACTCCTTGGGGCGAGAACCGCGGTGGAACGCCGACAGTCGTGCGCCTGGCGATCCAGGCGCGGCCGTGCCCGTCGGCACGGCTGAATACTGAAATTGCGTCTGTCGGCGTTTCGCCTCCGAATCTTTTCTTTTCGTTCTTTCGTCCGTCATGCCCGGGCTTGACCCGGGCATCCATGCAGAAGCTTCGCTGGCACAGGCGCTTCCACCGGCGCTTGGGATCAGTCCCCTTGCCTCCCACTGCTTAAGGATATAAAGATATCCTTATATGAAATGATAGGCTCCGGATGGACTATCAGGACTTAACTTTTGCCGGCCTGACCGCCACGTTGAAAGCCGCCGGCGAGGCGACACGGCTGCGCATCCTGGCGCTGCTCGCCGAGGCCGAACTGACGGTTTCCGATCTCACCGAGATTCTCCGGCAGTCGCAGCCGCGGCTGTCGCGGCATTTGCGGCTCCTCACCGAGGCGG
>Ga0187802_10000137_pt1 | contig 16553 bp, 7 predicted proteins | sample NC_wetland_sal_i_FD_130584 | JGI IMG/M metagenome (GOLD analysis project Ga0187802, IMG submission 130584) | Wetland sediment microbial communities from Neuse River Estuary, North Carolina, USA - Control_2 | ecosystem: Environmental > Aquatic > Freshwater > Wetlands > Sediment | place: USA... | reverse complement strand
GGCCGGATCGCTTGCGCTGCACTTTCCTGCATGCCATGTTGACGCTGTAGAATTTCATGGCGCCAGATCGCAATCAGCGCGGGCGGCGGAATCGTAGCTCGTCGGGAGCGGACCGCCTGAGGAGTGCTCGCGCGAGGTCTCGCCGGGCTTCGTCGGTCTCTCGCCGCTGCATTCTAAATCGACTCTCGTGTCGGACAAGAACAGCGGTTAACCCAATTAAAATCAGTCGAATGCCATTTTGAAATCGACTCTCAAATGGGCGTTTTCAAGCGGCACCCTCCCGCCAAACCGTTCGGAACTCAGACGGCACGACGAGGGAGCGTCAGGGGGCGAGGTCGGCTAGGAGGGCTGAGCGGAGGCGGGATTCGTGATCGGGGGTTAGTTTGGCGCCGGCGGAGGTTAGGTAGAAGACGTCGATGGCGGTTTGGCCTTCGGTTTCGACGAGGGCGATTTCGATATTGCAATTTTCGCGAGAGAAATTGGAGCTGATGCGATGGAGGAGGCCGGGCTGGTCCTGGGCGACGACTTCGACGAGGGTGCTGTGGGCGGAGCAGGCATTGTCGAACTGGATGCGCGTGTCTACTTTGATTTTTGGCGGGCGATTTTTTTCCGAGCGGAGGCGATCGCGCAACATGCGGGCGAGATCGGCTTTGCCGAGCAGCACGTCGTGGATGCTGGACTTGAAGCGCTCCCATTCGGGGATATTCAATTCGAGGGTGCGGAAGCGGTCGGTGAAGTAGAACGTGTCCACGACGATTCCGGCCTGATTCGAGAACGCGGCGGCTTTAACGATGTTCATGCCCCAGGCGGCGAGGACGCCGGCCATGCTGGCGAAGAGGAAGGGGCGGTCTTTTGTTACGAGGGTCAACTCATACCAGTGGCGGCCACGGCGGAGGCCGAGCTGGACGGGATCAGTCGAGAGATGCGCGGCCATCTCGAGGTGGCCGAGAACTTCACCGGCAGCATGGGTGAGGAGATAGCGGCGCGGGAGGCCTTCGAGAAAAGTTTCGAGGCCTTTTCCGGCGGCGGGGGCGAGGGTGCGCAGGTGGGTCATGACTTCGTCGTGGGCGTCTTCTTGCTGGGAGGGATGGACGCGCTCGTCGAGATTGCGATTGAGGTAATTGGAAGCGGCGATGTAAAGCTGCCAGATATTTTCCGCTTTCCAGGGAGTGAGGGCTTCGGGGTTGACGGCTTTGATATCGGCGTAGGTGAGAAGACAGAGCATTTTCAGGCGCTCGGGTGTGCCTACTTTTTCGGCGAAGGCGCGGATGGTCTGCGGATCGAAAATATCGCGGCGTAGAGCGGCGCTCATATCGAGATGGCTGGAGATCAGGAAGAGGACAGTCTCGCGGTCGGGCGCATCGAGATCGAGGCGTTCGAGCGAATCGGCGGCGATGATGACGCTGGCGCCGACGTGATTCTCGGTTTTTGCGCCTTTGCCGGTGTCGTGGAGCAGGAGAGAAAGATAGAGGAGGTCGGGCTGTTCGAGCTCCTCGAGGAGTTCGGCGTAGCGCTGGTCCCATTTGGATTGCGATTGGCGTAGGGCGTGGAGATTTTCGATGGCGACGAAGGTGTGCTCGTCCACGGTGAAGCGGTGGGAATAGTCGCGGACGACGAGGGCGTCGATGGCCTGGAATTCGGGGAGGAGGAGGGTGAGAAGACGGAGCGAGTGCATGGAGCGGAGGGCGTCGGCGGCATGAGGAGCGAGGAGAATTTCCTGGAGCATGTGCCAGAGCTCGGCGCCGCGGGGTGGATCGGCGAGGAGCGAAGGGAGGGCTTGCTCGATTTGGGATTCGGTGGTGGAGCTGAGAATCAGGCCGTGGCGCGCGAGGAAGCGAAAGGCGCGGAGGAGGAGGTGCGGATCGCTGAGCGATTCTGGCTGGCGGAGGAAGACGAGATTGCCGACGACGGAGAATTCCGCATTCGAGAGGCGCGAGCGCAGGCTTTGAAACTGGCGATAGAGCGAGGGGCGCGCGGTGGGGAGCTCTTCGAGGAATTGGGTGCAGACGCGATGAATGCGGCGGGCATGGCTGAAATAAATGCGCATCCAATCGGCGGGGCTTAGGGGCTGCGGCTCGGACGCGGGAGCTTGCGCGGGCGCGGGCACGGCGATTTTTCGAGCGGCGGCGTCTTCTTGCGCGTCCCAGGTGAGCGAATTATCGTCGCGGGCGTGGCGGAAATGCAGGAAGCAGCGGACGGCCATGAGGAAATCGAGAGCGGATTCGAAGGGCTTGCGGACGGAATTGGGGAGTGGAGTTTTTTCTTCGGGCCACGCACGGATGGAATCCATGGCGGAAATGAGAGCGAGCCAGCAGGCGACGTTGTAATCGCGGAGGCCGCCGGGGCCGTCTTTGACATTGGGCTCGAGATGGAAGACGGTGTTGCCGAATTTTGCGTGGCGGGTGCGGGTGAGCTCGACGAGATGCTTGACGATGAGGGGGCAATCGCGCATGACGAGACGGGGAATGACGGCGTCGTGGAGGCGGGAGAAAAGTTCGCGGTCGCCGGCGAGATAGCGGCAATCGAGGAGGGAGATGGCGAATTCGAGATTATCGGGGTCGAAGCGCTCGCATTCGGCGAGAGTGCGGGTGGCGGGGCTGAGCTTGAGGCGGAGGTCCCAGATTTCCTGCGAGAAAGAGCGGATGGACAGTTTGAGTTTTTCGTTGGCGGCGCTGCCGGCGTGGAGAAACAAGATGTCGATATCGGAGTAGGGGAAAAGCCAGCCGCGGCCGAAGCCGCCGAGGGCGACGAGCGCAAAATCGGCGGGGCCGTCGGGCTGGGGCGAGATGAGCTCGCGCCACAGGCGGAGAGCGATGGATTCGACGAGGGCGGTGCGGCCGCGGACGGCAGCGCGGCCGTCGCTCGTGGCGAAAAACTCCTGCTGGAGGCGCGCGAATTCCTTCGCGTAGAGATCGCGAAGATCAGCGGCGAGAGAGGGTTTCGTGGGCATGGGGGCGCGGCTGCCCTTTTACGGCGAAAATAGCGGCGCGCGGGAAATGAGAGTGCGCGCGCGAGTGTGCCGGGGAGGCGGGCGCCTGTGGGCTAGAGTGCGCTATCGCCCCGGTCATCGTTGCGAATCCGGATGGCGTCATCCACTTTGGTGAGGAAAATTTTTCCGTCGCCGATTTTGCCTGTGCGGGCGGCGTTGACGATGGCTTCGACGGATTTTTCGACGAGCTCATCGGCGAGGACCATCTCGATCTTGATTTTGGGGATGAGGTCAACCGTGTATTCACGGCCGCGATAGACCTCGGTGTGTCCTTTTTGGCGGCCGTGGCCGCGGACTTCGAGGACGGTCATGCCCTCGACGCCGATTTCGTGGAGGGCGTCCTTGACGGCGTCGAGCTTCGAGGTTTGGATGATGGCTTCGACTTTGGTCATGGTCGTTCTTCTTGTGGGGACTCTGCCGAGGTGCGGCGTGCGCGGTTCGCGCGAATTTTCGACGCAACGCGCACGCTAGCCGGAGGTCTCCCAGAAATATCCCTCTTCACCGTGTTGCGAGAGATCGAGGCCCTGATTTTCGTCGTCCTCGCTGACGCGCAGGCCGATGAGCTTATCAACGATAAATAGAATGATGAGCGTGCCCACGATGGCGAGGACCCAGGCAATTACAACACCGACGAGCTGATTGAGCAATTGATGCGCGTTGCCATCGAGCAAGCCGGAAGGGAGCACGTTGCCGTTTGCGTCTTTGAAAATTGGATTGATGACGCTCCTGGCGAAAACTCCCGTGAGCAGGGCGCCGATGGTTCCACCGGCGCCGTGAACGCCGAAGGCGTCGAGAGAATCATCGTAGCCGAAGCGGGATTTCACCGTCGTGACCATCCAGAAGCAGAATGCGCCGGCGATGAGGCCGATGACAAGCGCGGCGCGAGGGGTGACGAAACCAGCGGCGGGCGTGATGGCGACGAGGCCTGCCACACATCCTGAAATGGCGCCGAGGGCGCTGGGCTTGCCGTTGCGCAGCCATTCCGCGCCGCTCCAGCCGACGGTGGCCGCGGCGGCGCCGAAATGCGTGGCCACGAAAGCGCTGGTGGCAAGGCCGCCGGCGGCAAGAGCACTGCCAGCGTTGAAGCCAAACCATCCAACCCAGAGCAGACAGGCGCCGATGAAACTGAGAACGACGCTGTGCGGTGGCATGGCAACTTTCGGATAGCCGAGGCGTTTGCCGAGATAGAGCGCGCAGACCAGAGCGGAGACGCCGGAACTGACGTGGACGACCGTGCCGCCGGCGAAATCGAGCGTGGGGAAACGGCCGCCGAGGGAGGCGTTGAGGAGGCCGCCTTTGCCCCAGACCATGTGCGCCATGGGATCGTAAACGAATAGGGCCCAGAGAACGAGAAAGAGAAGCATGGCGCTGAATTTCATGCGTTCGGCGAAGGCGCCGGTGATGAGCGCGGGCGTGATGATGGCGAACATCAACTGATAGACCATGAAGGTTTGGAGCGGGATGGTGGCGGCGTAATCGGCGTCTGGTTGCAAGCCGACGCCGTGCAAAAGGAAATGATGGAAGCCGCCGATAAAGCTATTTCCCGGGCCGAAGGCGAGGCTGAAGCCGATGACGGCCCAGACGACGGTGATGACAGCCATCATGGCGAAAGATTGCATCATGGTGCCGAGGACATTTTTTTTGCGGACGAGGCCGCCATAGAAAAGGGCGAGGCCGGGGCCGGTCATCATGAGGACGAGGGCCGAGCTGGTGAGCATCCAAGCGTTGTCCGCGGAGCTTTTCGCGTCGGCGGCTTGTTGCTCGAGAGCGGCGATGCGCTGGGTCTCTGAGGCGGGGGCGGAGGAGGCGGGAGAAGATTGCGCGACAAGAGTGAGAGGGGCGAGGCAAATGAGGAGGAAGAGGATTGCGGTCCACAAGAGCAAGTGTTTTGACATCTGGTCCCGTTTCGCTCCGACGGCGCCAGCGAATGAAAAACGGAATACTCTAACTGTGGCGTTGGCGTCAAGGAAATTCAAAATAGTTATGGGCCGTATCAGGAGTTTTGATTTGCGGGAGGGGTGCGGTTGCTCTTGCGCACTTGGACGGAACAGTTGGCGCGGTGACGCGTGCAAACGATCGAGGTCAACGTCAGCAGCAATGAGTCGGCCTAATAATTTAAGATGACCGAACGTCCTCGCGACCTCAGGGGTTAAAACCCCTGAATACGTGGGACATTTCGGCACGGCTGAAGCCGTGCCCTGACGTAAAGCATTTACGAGATGACTTGATTTGGGAAACTGTGTCCACCGGGACAGAAAAGGGCCCCGAACGGCTCGGGGCCCTATCCTTGAGCGATCTTAAAACGCCGCGGTTTGGTTGCCGGAGGGTGTGGCGGCTGTGGAAGTATCGCGGGTGAGTTCGAGATTCAAGGCGATCTTCACGTTGTCGCGGACAAGGGACATGGCAGGGTCTGGTCCGGGATAATCCTCACCCACCGTCAGTGCAACCGGCGGATAGGAAGAGGTTAGAACCGGGGTACCGGTGCAATGGGCTCCTTGATAATCCTCACCGGCGGCCGAGGGGTCCTCGCATTCCTTGTCTTCGACGACAACTGGCCAATTCGCGTCAGTTACGGCCCGGAAAAGTCCAGGAAAATCCTCAGTCTTGATTTCGACGGAAGCGACCAGCTTCAATTTTCGACTGCTTCCCGCCTGGACAGCAGCGGCTGCCGCGCGATCAAATACAAACGTCACTTCGCGAGTGGCACTGTGGACTTCGGGTTCGCCGTAAACCGCGCCGGAGTAGGCTTCGTTGTAGGTGATGGTGACAGGCCGCTCGAGATGCGAGAGCGTCAAATCCCCCGTGACCGCGAGATTTCCGTCGCCGATCGATTTCACCTGTTTCGACCGGAAGTTGATGACGGTCGAGCGAGCCAAGTTCGAGAACTCACGGGCATTCAGGGTGCCGTCCTGATTGATTGCGGACGGGTCTTGATCGGCGGGATAGATTGTGAAATTGAACGAGGAATTCACCGGAGAATTCGCGTCCAGTGTGACGGAGCCTTTTACGCGGGCGATGCCGGCATCGAGTGTGGCGGCGGGGTCGGCGGTGGAACTGAGAGAAAGGCGGCCGGTGGAATGATCGGAGTTTAATTTCCAATTCATATTTTGCGCGAAGGCGGGTGCTGCGATTCCTGCTGCGAGCGCGGCTGCGAGCGCTAGCGGTATGAATTTGTTTTTCATTTTTTCCTCCAGCACCATTGGATTCTGCGATGGCGCGTTGGATACAAAAGATTTTTGCGGTTGATTAAGGGGCTATCTTGTTGGAAGGCAGACGGTTCGGTGGAAGTCGAGGAACAGGCTCGAAAATTGTTTTGGACTGGGGTGCGCGCGATTGGAGCGAGCATCGCGGGTGCGGGCATTTCGATATGAGACACGGAAGGCGGCAAATCTTGCCGCGCGCAGGTGGGCTCGAAGCGAACGCCTTTGCCCACTCTGGGGATCGCAGGCCAAGGAGCGGGAAGGTCCCCCCGGATACGTGCTTTGCATTCATGCGGTTGAAGGAGCCGAGCGGGAGCGGCTATCTGGCCAAGAAAATGCGGAGCAATGGGCGCAACACGATCCGAGGAGGTGAACCATGGCAGTCGCGGGGATATTGAACAACGTGCTTTTCCATGCCACGAACTTGCATGCGATGACCCAGAAGAGCGGGGTGAGCACGCCGCAGCAGGCGGGCGGGATCGCCTTGTTGCAGAATGGTGTGAGGGCTTCGCAGCAATCGGGCGTGAGCGCGTTTCAGCAACTGGGGCAGGATTTGCAGGCGGGGAATTTAGCGGCGGCGCAGACGGAATTTGCCGCGCTGACACAGAGCGGATCGAGCACGCAACTCAGCGCCAACAATTCGATCAGCCAGGAATTCAACACGCTGGGGCAAGCCTTGCAGGCGGGCAACCTAACGGCTGCGCAGCAGGACTTCACGGCGCTGCAACAGAGCGTGCAGCAATCCAACGGCGCGCAAGGGGCGCACCATCACCACCATCACCATGGCGGCGGCTCTTCCAGCAACTCCTCGAGCCAGCAGACCGATCCCATCTCGGAAGCGTTTGGGTCGCTCGGCAGCGATCTGCAATCGGGGAATCTCAGCGGGGCGCAACAGGCCTATTCCACTATCCAGGCGGACATTGCGCAGTTCGCGGCGAGTCAGGGAGTCGGCGGGAGCGCCACGAGCAGCACGCCAGGCCAATCGACGGATAGCGGATTCAGCGTGAGCGTGTAGAAGCCGCCTGGCTCTGTTGCAATGCCTTCCATGGCTCTTTGAATTGGGCGGAGATTTGCACAAGGCGCTCGAGGGAGGATGCTCCAAGCGCGGCATCAAGGGCCTCCCGACAAAAACCGTCCGGACCCTCCTTCGGCGGGCAGGCGCATAAATCGCGAAAGCCCGCTTGGTGGCGCGATTTACGGCGGGGAGTCCCGATGCAAACCATCGGGACGCAGAAAACGCGGAAACCCCGCCGTTCAACTCTGTTTGCTGTTTCAAATTGGAGCATTTCCATCCCGAGCCGACACCGATGGCTCGAATTGGCAGCAAATTCCAACGTATTTGCTCTCCCGGCCCTTGAGGCGCTGGTGACCGCAAAGTGCGCCCATGCATCGGATTCCCTGTTGAAATCTCCTAGAACTGGTCTCGCCTGTTGACGCGAATTGGCCGATAAGCATTTCAGAGGGCTGAGAGGAGGCCATTCGCGACGATGAGTGTCGAGGTGTGTCATCGGGGCAGGAGCGTTCGCCTGGCTCTTGCTTTGATATTTGCCGCCATGCACGTGCAAAGCGCGCGTGCCGGGAGCGCCGTCGGCGACAATCGGCTTAAGCCCATTGCTGAATACGTTCACAGCGTTTGGGAAGCCGCCGACGGCCTGCCGGAAAATGCCGTGCAAGCGATCGCGAAGACCGCGGACGGATATTTGTGGCTGGGCACGGAGGAGGGGCTGGTGCGGTTCGATGGGGTGCGATTCACGGTTTTCGACCGCAAGAACACAGACCAGATGAAGGACCAGGATATCCGCGCGATCTGCGTGGCGCACGACGGAAGCCTCTGGTTCGGCACGCTGACAGGGTACCTGGTGCGGCTCAAGGATGGAAAATTCGAGTCCGTGGCCACGAAGAACGAACTCGGAGGAAACAGCGTCGGGGCAATCCACGAAGACAAATCGGGGATCATTTGGATTGCGACACATGGAAGCGGGCTATTGGCGTACAAGGACAGAAGATTCACGCATTACGGCACGAATGACGGGCTGGCAAATAATTCCGTGTCTTCGATTGCGGACGACGGCGAGGGCGGGCTGTGGATTGGGACCGATGGGGGCTTGTCGCGGCTGAGCGAGGGAAGTTTCAGGAGTTATACACGAAATGATGGGGCGTCCATCGGAGCGATCTGGAGCCTGTATCGGGACGGGAGAGGAGACTTGTGGATCGGCACAAACAAGGGCGGGCTCGATCTTTATTCAAATGGGCGATTCGTTTCCTACACGAAGAGAGATGGGCTGCCCAGCAATTCCGTCAGCGCGATTTATGAGGATGAGCAAGGAAGCCTGTGGGTCGGGACGCTGGACGCAGGACTCAGCCGCTTCCGAGACGGGAAGTTCGAGAATTATGAGGCGCGGAATGGACTGTCGGACAATGGCGTTGCATCCCTGCTCGGGGATTCGGAAGGAAGCATTTGGATTGGAACGTCGAACGGGGGGCTGAACCGGCTGAGGGAAGGAAAATTCAGCACGTATTCGACGGCGGAGGGGTTATCGGTCCCCGCAGTTTGGACTGTGTTTGAGGATCACGCTGGAATCATTTGGCTGGGGACAAACGGAGGAGGCGTGGGCCGGCTCACAGATGGCCGAATCACGATGATGACCGGACTGCGAGAACCCTCGGGAAAATTCGTGGGCCCGATTTATGAAAGCAAGGATGGGAGTATGTGGATTTCGACCGACGGGGGGCTTGGCCGGCTCAAGAACGGGAAGGTGACGGTGTACACGGCCGAAGAGGGGTTGCCGACAGCCACAGAGAGCTCGGGCTTTCTGCCGCCGTTGCTAGTGAAGGCGATTACGGAGGACACGAACGGAAGACTGTGGTTTGGCACAGACGGCGGCGGACTGGCGCGCTTTGTGAACGGGAATTTCACGACGTACACGACGGCTGATGGATTGGCGAGCAACGTGGTGTTCGGGCTCACGGCGGACCCGGAGGGCGGACTGTGGGTGGCAACGAATAAAGGGCTGAATCATTTTCAGAATGGCGTTTTCTCGAAATTCACGACGACGGATGGGTTGGCGAACAACGTGGTTCTGACGTCGTACGAGGATAAGGAGGGGGCGCTGTGGATTGGGACGCAGGACGGGCTGAACAGGTTTAAGGACGGGAAGTTCACCTCGTATTACAGCCGCGATGGGCTGCTGGATGATCTGATTTTCGTCATTCTGGAAGACGACATGGGGAATTTGTGGATGAGCTGCAATCAGGGAATTTTCCGGGTGAGCAAGAAGGAGTTGAATGAATTTGCGGACGGCTTGATGAAGACCATTTCCTCGACCGCCTATAGCGAAGCCGACGGAATGAAAAACAGGGAGTGCGACGGGGGCGTGCAATCGGCGGGCTGGAAATCGCGGGATGGCAAGCTGTGGTTTCCGACGATCAACGGAGTTGTGATGGTCGATCCGAATCACCTGCCGTTGAACCAGCGCGCGCCACCCGTGCACATCGAGAAATTCACGGCGGGACATATCATGATGCAAAATCCAGGGCCGGCGCTGCTGCCAGCCGGGCGAGCGAGCATGGAGATTCACTACACGGCTCTCAGCTACCTGGCGCCGGGGAAAATTCAGTTCCGCTACAAGCTGGAGGGGTTTGACAAGGAGTGGGTGGACGCGGGGAATCGCCGAACCGCTTATTACACGAACGTTCCGTCGGGCAAATATGTATTTCGAGTGATCGCGAGCAACGAGGATGGGATTTGGAACAAGACCGGGGATTCGATGGCCATCGAGATCCCGCCGCGCTTTTACGAGACTTATTGGTTTGCGGCGCTGTGTGTGCTGGCGATCGGATTATCGGCGGCGGGGGCCTATAGGGCGCGCGTCAGCGGACTGAAGAGACGCGAACGGCAGCTTGCGAAGCGAGTGGATGAGCGCACGCAGGAATTGCGGCAGGAAATCACGGAACGAAAGCGAATCGAATGGGCCCTGCGCCAGGCAGAGGAAAAATACCGGAGCATATTCGAGGAGTCGATCGTGGGAATATTTCAAACGACGCCCGGAGGACGAATCATCAGCGCGAATCCGGCGCTGGTGCGAATGTACGGATACGATTCCGCCAAGCAGATGATGGCGGCGCGCGACGACATCAACGTGCAGGCGTACGTGGATCCGAAGAGGCGGGAAGAGTTCAAGCGGCTGATGGAAACGAACGGAATGGTGGAGAATTTCGAGTACGAAGTGTACGGAAAGGACGGGAAGAGGATCTGGTTCGCGGAAAATGCGCGAACCGTGCGAGATGCGAGCGGCGCGGCGGTGAGCTACGTGGGCACAGCCCAAAACATCACCGTGCGCAAGAACGCGCTGGCAAAGCTGGAGCAGGAAATCGCCGAGAGGAAACGCGCGGAGGAGGCGGCCGACGCGGCGAACCGCGCGAAGAGCACGTTTCTCGCAAATATGAGCCACGAAATCCGCACGCCCATGAACGGAATCATGGGGATGACGGAACTTCTGCTGGACACGGATTTGACGGCGGACCAGCGCGAAAACCTGAACATGGTGAAGATTTCGGCGGAATCGCTGCTCGGGGTGATCAACGACATTCTGGATTTTTCGAAGATCGAGGCCGGAAAGCTGAATTTCGAGCGCATCGGATTCTCTCTGAGAGAAAGCCTGGAAGAGACGATGAAGACGCTCAGCTTCCGGGCGCACCAGAAAGGGCTGGAATTGATTGATGAAGTGGACGCGGGAGTTCCGGACGCGGTGATCGGAGATCCCGGGCGACTGCGGCAGGTGATCGTGAATTTGATCGGGAACGCGATTAAGTTCACGGAACGAGGCGAGGTGGTGCTACGTGTGGAAAAGGAGTCGCAATCCGGCGACGAAGTTCACTTGCACTTCAGCGTGATGGACACCGGAGTGGGGATTGCCGCCGACAAGCAGCGCTTGATCTTTGGAGCGTTCGAGCAAGCGGATGATTCGACGACACGAAAATTCGGCGGCACGGGACTGGGATTGACGATTTCGTCGCGACTGGTGGAGATGATGGAAGGGAGGATCTGGCTCGAAAGCGAGCCGGGCAAAGGGAGCACCTTCCATTTCACGGCGCGGCTTGGATTGCAGCGGGACGTGAAAGTTCCCAGTTCACCTGTTGGCGTGGAGAAACTGCGGAATCTGCCGGTGCTGATCGTGGACGACAACGCGACGAACCGGCGCATCCTGGCCGGAATGCTACATGGGTGGCAGATGAAACCGACGGAAGTTAGGGGAGGAAATGAGGCCCTGAGGATGCTGCGGGAGGCGAAGGCGGCGGGCGGAGGATATCGACTGGTCCTCGTGGACTCACAAATGCCGGAGTTAGATGGGTTCAAGCTTGCAAATCTCATCAGGCAGGATACGGATCTCGGCGGATCCACGATCATGATGCTGACGTCCGTGGGGTACTCGGGAGACGCGGCGCGCTGCCGGGCAGCGGGAATCACGGCTTACTTGACCAAGCCCATTCGTCAAAGCGAGTTGATGATGGCCATCCGGTTGGCGCTCGGGGAGAAGCAGCGGGCCGAGGACGGCCAAACACTGGTAACACGGCATACGCTGCGGGAAAGCAAGATGCAGCTGCGGGTATTGCTGGCGGAAGACAATGCTGTGAATCAGAGGCTGGCAGTGAAGCTGCTGGAGAAGCGCGGACACGAAGTGGTGGTCGCAAAAAATGGCAGAGAGGCGCTTGCGGCGATAGAGCATGGGAAATTCGACATCGTGCTGATGGATGTGCAAATGCCGGTGATGGATGGGTTCGAGGCCACAGCGGCCATCCGGGAAACCGAGAGGCGCAAGGGAGGGCACATTCCGATCGTGGCAATGACGGCGCACTCACTGAAGGGCGATGAGGAACGCTGCCTGGCCGCGGGGATGGACGGGTACGTTTCGAAGCCGATTCGAGCCGAGAAGGTGAATGAGATCATGGAAAGGCTGGCGCAGAAGAGCCGCGAGACCACGACAACCGTGGCGTGAGAGGACGAGGAGAGGACTACTGTGAAGACTCGGTGAAAGTGGCAACGGGATGTCCGAGCCCGTAGGGGCCTTCGGCCGTTACGTGGGCCGTGCCCATTGTTGGGGGGAGCGTGAGAGTGACGGTTGCGGCGCCAGTCGAGTCTGTGGTGACGATGCGCGACGAGAGCACGCCGGAATCGGTGGTGAAAAGAATCGAGGCTCCCTGCGCGGAACCGCCCGATTGGCCGGGATTGAGGAGCACGGAAAGAGTGACGGGGGTGCTGGGCGGAGCGGATTGCGCGTCGCCCTGCTTCGTGAGAGTTGCCGCGGGATTTCCCACCAGCAGCCAGCCGCCCTGTGTTTGCGTGACGCCGGAAGAGTCTTTGGCTGTGATTGTGAAATGAAAGAAGCCGGGATTGGCGCCAGCGACGATGGAAATGGCACCGCTCTGGGTGGGAGTTACCTGCGCGCTTGAAATTGAGATTGTTCCGCCGCCGGAATCAAATTGCGCGGAGGTGAGTGTGACGGTGCCGGTTCCGGAAACGATTTGGGGCGCGAGCGTTACGGGGCCGTTCGCCGGGGCCTGGAGCGTGTCGGGATTCAAGTCCCATTCGGCGGCTGTGGCCGTGCCGGTTCCCTGGATGACGAGCAGTGTCGCGGAGTAGGCCGGAAAACTTTGCGTCGAATTCCAACTTTTTTGCGCGGAGGCGACAATCGAATTCGGCGAGGCCTGCGAGAGCGTGTAGGCCGTGAACTGCGAGGCTGTGAAGCCATCGAGCGAGAGGCCGACTTGTGCGGAGTTCACGGGGTCTTTATTGATGATCAGAAGCGTCAGGATCTGGCCTGTGGAGTCGAGCGCGGCGTAGGAACTGAACAGGCCGGGATCGGCGTTATTGGATGCGGAGACGGAAGTGATGCCAAAGCCGTGATGCTGACCATCGTAATTGCGGAAAAGCTTCAGCGATTGATAGGCGGGTGCGGTCGAATCCGCCGCGGTCCAGCGGGAAGAAGCCCAGACGCGTTCACGGCCGAGGATGCCCCAGGCGTCAGCGTCGGAAAGCGCGGTGGAAAAATCGGTTTCGCCAGCGAGGGCGACGTTCCATTCCGTGAAGCTGAGGGGTGTGCCGGGGTAAATGGTATTGGCGATGGCGCGGAGCCGGGGGATGCGGAATGGAATCGTTTTGAGCGGCTGGATTTGCGTGACCCAGGGCTGATTGATGTCGCTTGATTCGCTGACGTAAATAGGGTCCCACCAGTCGCGGAGAATACGGAGGGCGAGAGCCTGTTTTTCAGCGAGCGTGAAGCTGGAAGTGTCGGGCGTGTTCGGGTAGGCGTGAATATCGAACACGTCGATCGAACGCGTACCCGTGACTTCGTCGGACCAGGCTACTTCATTCAGCCACCACGGTAAGAAATCTTCGCCGGCGTTCGCGGCCTTGTCCGAATTCCCTGCCGCGGAATTCCAGTAGAACCACCAGCAGCAGCTGACCGGGCCAAAGCGGACGGCCTGCGCGTCCCAGCCTTTCAGTGAGCGAGCTTCGGTGAGGAATGTATCGCGCAGCTCCTGATAGGTGGCGGGATTCGGGTGCACGTCGCGGTGGGTCGAGCCCCAGATGTCAATCTCATTGTCCATGTCGTAGAAGTGCGGTGCGGTGCCGAAACTGGAGCTGAGGGCGGCGGCCCACTGATTGCGGTAGACGCTGCCGGCGGGATCGCTGTTGCCGGGCGCGTCGAGGAGTGGGACATCGGCATCTGTCGGGTCGTTTCCTGTGATGTTGGTGGCGCAATCGGTTTTTTGGCCGTTACCGTCGTCCGAGTTGTAGGGATTGACTTGGCATTGGGCGCCGTATTTCGCGACGGAGAAGCTGTAGCTCGAGGCGTCTTTGGCGACCCAGGGGAGCATGGGCATGGTCATGATCGGAAACGCGTTGACGTTTTTCAGGTTGCTGACAAATTGAGTGGAGTCCTGATAGAATGGGGCGCTGCCCATGGAGCGGTTGCTGAAAAACCAGTCGGCGGCGGCGTTGGTATCAAAATTTTTCCAATTGTAGCGAGAGCTGGCGTTGCCACCCCAACGGATCAAAGTGGCGCCCGAATCCTGGACGTAGCTGGTGTCGGAGGGGAAATTCACGCCGTAAACGTAGGGGCTGATGGCGTGGCGGTCGCTCAGCGTGTTTACGGTGACTTGGATGGCGGCCGTATTGGCGACGGGCGTTGCGCTTGCTTGCGCGGAATTGGGGCTTTCGCCGGCGGAGTTCACGGCGGAGACGACGTAATAATAGGTTGTGCCGTTGGTGAGGCTGGTGTCGTTGAAATTTGTTGCGGTGGGCGCGCCTACTTGGGCGTAGCCACTGCCGCTGGTGATGGAACGCTTGACGTGGTAGCTGGTTGCTCCGGTGCTGGCCGTCCAGACGAGGCTCACAGTGGCGTTGCCTGGCGTGGCCGCGAGGCCCGTTGGCGCGGGAGGAATTGCGACGGAAGCCGCGGGGGTGGCGCTTACTTGCGATGAATTTGCGCTTTGTCCGTAGGAATTGCCGGCGGAGACGACGTAGTAGTAGGCGGTGCCGTTGGCGAGACCTGTGTCGGTGAAATTGGCGGCTGTTGGTGCGGAAATTTGTGTGTAGGGGCCGCCATTTGTGGTGGCGCGCTTTACGTAGTAGGTGGAGGCGCCGGAGCTTGCGTTCCAGGAGAGGGTGACTTGGGCATTCGCCGCTGTGGCCATTAGACCAGTGGGAGCAGAGGGAGCCGAAGTGCCGCCTCCGCCGCCTCCTCCATTCGAGGAGCCTGCGCTGGAATAGCCGCCGCAGCTTGATAGCGCGGTGACGAGCGCGGCGATCAAGAGTGCGGACGAAAGGCGAGTGTGGGGAATCGAAATCGGCATTGCGCAGCCCTCCAGAGGAAAGGGTCGGCTGGGAGTGGCCACTTTCTTCAGATAAGGGTAGGAGCGGAACGGGTGGAGGACAAGCTGTTCAAAGGACCAGAATTGGGGCCTGTACTTTGGGGCGAGGAACCAGCGGCGGGGCCGGGACCGGACGGTTGGAAAAGGCGAGTATAGCGGCGCCGAGGATTTTGAAGGGGCTTTGCTTTTCACCGCGAAAGGGTTTCAACACAGAGTTCACTGAGAAAAGAGGGAGGGCACGGAGGCGTTGCTTGCCGAAGCTTGGCGGCGCTGTTTGGGGCGAGGGTAGCTCGGAAGAGGACAGCCAGGACCGGCCGACCCACGGAATGAACTACAAGGAGCCGGCAATTTGTGCGTCGGAAGCGCAAAAGCAACTGTAGTTTTTTCGCGAGTCGCTCGCGCTATTCCGTCGAGCCGTCTTTCGGGGGGACGGATTTAGCGGCAGCGATGACCTGGGCGATGTCGTCGAAATAGCCGGCGCCGGAAAAGCGGGCTTGCTTTGCGGCGCGGTAGCCGTGTTCTTTGGATGCTTTGGTGCCGCGCTCCTGCAAATCGGCGAAGGACTTCACCCCTTCGTGGAGGAAGCCACGCGACAAATCAAACATGGACATATTGAGGGAGTGGAATCCAGCGAGGGTGATGAACTGGTATTTGTAGCCCATGGCGGCGAGTTCGCTGTGAAAGCGGTCCATATTGGCTTCGCCGATGACTTTTTTGAGGCTGAGCGGGGAGGCGCAATCGATGGCCAATAATTTTCCGGGAAATTTTGAGTGAATGGCATCAGCGAAGCGGCGGGCTTCTTCGAGATCGGGCTTCATGGTCTCGCACCAGAGCATGTCGGCGTAGGGTGCGGCGGCGAAGCAGCGGATGATGGCGGCGTCGAGGCCGCCGCGAAAAAGGAAGTCGCCTTCGGCGGTGCGCTCGCCGGTGATGAAGGGTTTATCGCGTTCATCGAAATCGCTGCGAATTAACTTGGCGCCGTGAGCATCGGTGCGCGCGATGAGGACCGTGGGGACGTCGAGGATATCCGCCGCGAGACGCGCGGCGACTAGCTTATTGAGCCATTCACCGGTGGGGCCGACTGCTTTGCCGCCCATGGCGCCGAACTTTTTCACCGAGGAAATTTGATCCTCGAAGTGCACGCCTGCGGCGCCGGCTTCGATCATGGACTTCATCAGCTCGAAGGCGTTGAGCGTGCCGCCGAAACCGGATTCCGCGTCGGCGACGATGGGCGCGTACCAATCGGTGCCGGTCTTGCCGTCGGCGTGATCGATTTGATCGGCGCGCTGGAGCGCGTTATTGATGATGCGGACGAGCTTCGGGACGCTATCGGCCGGGTAGAGGCCCTGGTCGGGGTAAATCTGGGCCGCATTGTTGGCGTCGGCAGCTACTTGCCATCCGCTGGCGTAGACGGAGGGAAGGCCGGCGGAGACCTGCTCGACGGCTTGATTTCCGGTGGTGGCGCCGAGGGCCTTCACGATGCCATCGGC
>Ga0187802_10000136_pt1 | contig 16592 bp, 13 predicted proteins | sample NC_wetland_sal_i_FD_130584 | JGI IMG/M metagenome (GOLD analysis project Ga0187802, IMG submission 130584) | Wetland sediment microbial communities from Neuse River Estuary, North Carolina, USA - Control_2 | ecosystem: Environmental > Aquatic > Freshwater > Wetlands > Sediment | place: USA... | reverse complement strand
TTTGGGATCCCAATTGACGAGCCGCTTGTCCTTATAGATCAGGCCTTCGCGGTACAGCGCGACGAAAACCTTCAGCACCGCGCGCGATAGTCCTTCGTCCATGGTGAAGCGCTCGCGCGACCAGTCGCAGGATGCGCCAAGCCGCTTGAGCTGGCTCGTGATCGTGCCGCCGGATTCCGCCTTCCACTCCCAGACACACTTGATGAAAGCCTCGCGGCCCATTTCGCGGCTCGACGGCTGTTTGCGCTCAGCGAGCTGACGCTCGACCACGGCCTGGGTGGCGATGCCGGCATGGTCCATGCCCGGCTGCCACAGCACGTCCTTGCCGCGCATGCGCTCGAAACGGCACAGGATGTCTTGGAGCGTGTTGTTGAGCGCGTGGCCCATATGCAGCGAGCCGGTGACATTGGGTGGCGGAATGACGATGCAATACGGCTCGGCCTTGGCGCGCTCGGGCCGTCCCGCACGGAAGGCGCCCGCGGCTTCCCAAGCGGCATAAATGCGGCTTTCGACCTCGCTCGGCTGGTATCTGCTTTCGATCATTGTCGTTTCACTTTGGCGCGGGTTAGAAAGCCTGTGCCCCGCAGAGTGTCAACGCCGGCGTTCCTTCCGCTGACGCCGCAAAGCGAATTCCCCGTGCTTTTTTCGCCATCCAATTCGCCGCGATCGCCAACGCGCTCCATCATTCTGCTGGCGGTCGCGGGCTTTGCCAGCCAAGCCCAGGTCCGGGTCATGGACTCGCTGTTGCCGCAGGTGGCGGCCGATCTGCATACCACCGTCGGCGTCGCGGCCATGGTGGTCACCGCCTATGCGGTGACCCACGGTTCGATCCAGCTGATCATCGGTCCGATCAGCGACCGTTTTGGCAAATACCGGACCGTGGCGCTTACCTGCGCCATCGGCGCCGTGCTGGTGGCGATCTGCGGCATGGTCTCAACCCTGCCGCAGCTCGCGCTGGCGCGCCTTGCCACCGGCGCAGCGGCCGGTTGGGTCATACCGATCTCGATGGCCTATGTCGGTGACGTCACGCCGCATGACCGCTTGCAGCAAATCCTCGGGCGGTACATTTCGGGACAGATTCTCGGCCAGCTGTTCGGTCAGGCCGCCGGCGGGGTGCTCGGCGACCTGCTTGGCTGGCGCAATGTCTTCTTTGTGCTCGCCGGGCTGTTCGCTATCGCCACGGCCGGTCTGGTCTTCGAGCTCGCGGTCAATCCGCAGACGCGCAAGGCCGGCAGCCGCGGCACACGCGGCGCGTTCGGAGGCTATGCCGCGGTCCTGACCAATCCGCTCGCCCGCATCGTGCTGATTGCGGGCTTCTTCGAAGGCGGGCTGGCCTGGGGCGCCTTTGCCTATATCGGCGCCTATCTGCACCTGCGCTTTGGCTTGAGCTTCTCACTGGTCGGAGGTGTCGTCGCCTGCTTCGGCATCGGCGGCTTGATCTATGTCGCGATGGTTAAACCGCTTGTCTATCGCCTGGGCCAAAGTGGTCTCGCGGTGACTGGCGGGATTGTTCTCGCGGTTGCCTATCTGTGGCTCGCGATGGGCCCGGTTTGGTGGCTTGCGCCTATCGCCACCACCGCAATCGGGCTTGGCTTCTACATGCTGCACAACACGCTGCAGACCAATGCCACGCAGATGACGCCACAGGCGCGCGGCACCGCGGTGGGTTTGTTCTCGTCGGCGCTTTACGTTGGTCAGACCGCGGGCGTCGCGGCCGGCGCGTTGGTGATCGACCGCGCCGGCGCGAAGCCATTGTTTCTGGCGACCGCGATCGCGCTGCCGGTGCTTGCCGTCTGGTTTGTGCGGGAATTGAAACGTTTCCGGCGGGCAGATTGACCACCCGCCGCAACAAACTGCGTCAGGCTTTTACCAGCGGCACTTTCGGAACGATGCCGCGCCGTGGCGGACCGTCGCCGCCGCCCGGCGGCTTGCGCTTGGGCGAAGAGCGCCGCTTGGCTTTGGCGCGGCGGGGCTCCGGCAGCTTCTCCGGCCGCGGCTTGACCGGCCCATCCGGGTAATCGAAGCCGAGCTTGCTGTTGCCGGCTTCGTCGGTGACGACGATGACGCGGACATGGCCACCGCCCTTGAGCCGGCCGAACAGAACCTCGTCGGCAAGAGCCTTCTTGATATGCTCCTGGATCACCCGCGCCATTGGCCGGGCGCCCATCAGCTCGTCGTAACCGTTCGCGATCAGCCATTTGGTCGCTTCGTCGGTCAGCTCGATGGTGACATCGCGGTCGGCGAGCTGCGCTTCCAGCTGCAGCACGAATTTCTCGACCACCATCTTGATGATCTCGGGCGACAGATGCGCAAAGGTAATGATCGCGTCGAGCCGGTTGCGGAATTCCGGCGCGAACAGGCGCGTGATCGCCTCCATGTCGTCGCCCTCGCGCTTGGTTCGCGTGAAGCCGAACGCCGCCCGCGCCATATCCGAAGCGCCGGCATTGGTCGTCATGATCAGAATGACGTTGCGGAAGTCGACCTGCTTGCCGTTGTGATCGGTCAGCTTGCCGTGGTCCATGATCTGCAGGAGCACGTTGAACAGATCCGGATGCGCCTTCTCGATCTCGTCGAGCAGGAGCACGCAGTGCGGATGCTGGTCGACGCCGTCGGTGAGCAGTCCGCCCTGATCGAAGCCGACATAGCCGGGCGGCGCGCCGATCAACCGCGACACGGTGTGGCGCTCCATATATTCCGACATGTCGAAGCGGATCAGCTCGACGCCGAGCGACGCCGCCAGCTGTTTGGCCACCTCGGTCTTGCCGACGCCGGTCGGGCCGGAGAACAGATAACATCCGATCGGCTTTTCCGGCTCGCGCAGACCGGCGCGGGCAAGCTTGATCGAAGCGGCCAGCGCTACGATGGCCTTGTCCTGGCCGTAGACCACGCGCTTGAGCGTCTCCTCAAGGTTCCTGAGCACCTCCGCGTCGTCCTTGGAAACCGCTTTCGGCGGAATCCGCGCCATGGTCGCGATCGTGGTCTCGATTTCTTTTAATCCGATGGTCCGCTTGCGCCGGTTTTCCGGAAGCAGCATTTGCGCCGCGCCCGACTCGTCGATCACATCGATCGCCTTGTCGGGCAGCTTGCGGTCATGGATATAACGCGATGAAAGCTCGACCGCCGCCTTAATCGCCTCGCTGGTATATTTGAGCTTGTGATAATCCTCGAAATAAGGTTTCAGCCCTTTGAGGATCTCGATGGCGTCGGGGATGGTCGGCTCGTTGACGTCGATCTTCTGGAAGCGGCGGACCAGCGCCCGATCCTTTTCGAAATACTGCCGGTACTCTTTGTACGTCGTCGAACCGATGCAGCGCACCGTGCCGGACGCCAGCGCCGGCTTCAGTAGATTCGATGCATCCATCGCGCCGCCGGAGGTTGCACCGGCACCGATCACGGTGTGGATCTCGTCGATGAACAGGATCGCGCCCGAATAGGCTTCGAGCTCCTTGATGACCTGCTTCAAGCGTTCTTCAAAATCACCGCGATAGCGCGTCCCGGCGAGCAGTGTGCCCATGTCGAGCGCGAACACGGTGGCGTTGCGCAGCACGTCGGGGACTTCGCCGTGCACGATGCGGCGCGCCAGTCCTTCCGCGATGGCGGTCTTGCCGACGCCGGCTTCGCCGACGAACAGCGGATTGTTCTTTTGCCGCCGGCACAGCACCTGAATGGTGCGATTGATCTCGGCCTCGCGGCCGATCAGCGGATCGATCTTGCCCTCGCGCGCCTTCTTGTTGAGGTTGACGCAATAGGCGTCGAGCGCGTCGCCTTTCTTCTTCGGCTCGTCGCCGGATTTGCTGTCGGCTTCCTCGTCGGCGCCACGCACCGGCCGCGCTTCGGACATGCCGGGGCGCTTGGCGATGCCGTGGCTGATGTAATTGACCGCGTCGTAGCGGGTCATGTCCTGCTCTTGCAGGAAATACGCGGCATGGCTCTCGCGTTCGGCGAAAATCGCGACCAGCACATTGGCGCCGGTCACCTCTTCGCGGCCGGACGATTGAACGTGAATGACCGCGCGCTGGATAACGCGCTGAAAACCGGCGGTCGGTTTCGAATCGTCGGCGCCATCGGTGACCAGATTGTCCAATTCGGATTCCAGATAAGCGATAAGACTGCGCCGCAGCTTTTCCAGATCGACGTTGCACGCGCGCATGACTGCGGCGGCGTCTTGATCTTCGATCAGCGCCAGCAGCAGGTGCTCGAGCGTCGCGTATTCGTGGTGGCGCTCATTGGCCAGAGCCAAGGCCCGGTGGAGCGACTGTTCAAGACTGCGCGAAAACGTAGGCATTTCCATTTCTCATCGTTTGTATTGGACGTTTGTATTGGACGCTATCTCCCAGAATCACTTCTTCTCCATAATGCATTGCAAAGGATGCTGGTGTTTGCGGGCAAAGTCCATAACCTGCGTCACTTTGGTTTCGGCAACCTCATACGTAAAAACACCACACTCGCCGATGCCGTGCTGATGCACGTGCATCATGATCCGATGCGCCGTCTCGTGATCCTTGTTGAAGAAACGCTCGAGGACGTGGACCACGAACTCCATCGGCGTGTAGTCATCGTTGAGCAGCAGCACGCGATAGAGGTTTGGCCGCTTGGTTTGCGGCCTTGTCTTGGTAATGACCGCGGTCCCGGGCGAGCCATCGCCTTTACGCTTGCGATCGTCGTCCGCCAGCCGGGCTGGCACATGGGTAGTAACGTCAATCAGCGGCATTGGTTCGTTCGACTTCCGAACTGCTGGATCATCCGCGGCCGGCGTTGCTGCCGACCGTTCGCCTGCGAGAATCCCCACACAGCGAGTAAAATTAGCGCGGATCACGCGCCGAATCGATAGAGCAACTTCCACAGAGGAAACGCCTATCGGCAGCGCGCCAACGGTCACCGCGCACAATTTCGAAGTGCTGGCGAGAGGGTGAGATAGTTCGCCTGTCGCGGGGCACAAGATGACAGAAAGCATGCACGGCTCGCCCAAATTGCTGTGGCGCGGCGCAACGGCCATGACGCGCCCCTTGGGGGACTCGCGAACGGGGCTAATTTCGGTAGCGCGACACATCAGCAAATCCGTCGCCCGCGTGCGCCCGGACGGCATGGAGGGCGCCGGCGACAGCCGGCGCCGCCGGTGACCGGTGCAGGCGTCAAATTCAACGCGTGGGGCATTAACCGGTTTGCCATCAAAAGGCCTTTTGCAGCGGTGATTATATATATGTTGCGCCGCACAAAAGCGGACACATAAACGATTTTTTGGGCGGCGGCGCGGCTGCGTTTAACCGTTTTGCAACTGCGTCTTCCTAACCTGCTTGACCGTGTTGTTGGGGTAACGACCGAGTTGGGGTGGTGTCCGTCTCCCGCGCTGAACGGCGGAAAATCCGGCCTTAGCGGGCCGTACACTGTCCCGGAGCAGCAAACAGAGTGAGGGGCCGCCTTACGGGGTGAGGCGCGTTCAGGGACGGGGGTTATCAATGGCATCGGTGGAATTCGAAGCCCGTTCCGGGCTTCGTTACTGCCTGTTGGCGAGTGCCGCGGTCGCTGCGGCCCTTACCATCACCGGCGACGTCGCCGACGCACGACGGCATCATTATTCCCGTGTGCATCACGCCCATGCCGGGCACGGTCACGGTCACGCCCGTGTCGAAGATTATTCACCGCCTTCTGCGTCCATCGTTGTTGACGGCAATAGCGGGGCGGTATTGCAGGCCGCCAGTCCTGACGCTTTGCGCCATCCCGCTTCGCTGACCAAAGTCATGACGCTCTACCTTTTGTTCGAGCGTCTCGAATCCGGCAGGCTCAAGCTCGATAGCGCGCTCAAAATCTCCGAACATGCCTCAGAGCAGGCGCCGACCAAGCTCGGGCTCAAACCCGGCCAGACGATCAGCGTCGAGGACGCAATCAAAGGCATCGTCACCAAGTCGGCCAACGATGCCGCGGTCGCGGTCGCCGAAAACCTAGGCGGGGATGAAGACAGCTTTGCCAAGCTGATGACGCAGAAAGCGCATGCGCTTGGCATGGCACACACAGTTTACGTGAATGCGTCGGGTTTGCCGGACGACGACCAAGTTACGACCGCGCGCGATCAGGCCGTGCTTGGGCGCGCCATCCAGGAGCGGTTTCCGCGCTACTACCGATATTTCTCCACAGAATCTTTTGTCTATCACGGCGAAGCAATGCGTAATCACAACCATTTGCTCGGCGCAGTCGATGGAGTGGACGGCATCAAAACCGGTTTCACGCGCGCTTCCGGATTCAATCTACTCACCTCGTTACATCGTGACGGCCGTTACCTCGTCGCCGTTGTGATGGGAGGTCCCTCGGCCTCCGAACGCGACGAGCGCATGCGCGAGCTCATCGGCGCCCATATCAAGGAAGCTGCGGTGCGCCGCACCGCGCCCATGATCGCCGAGGCGGCCGAACGTCGTGAGGAGGCTTCGGCTAAATCACCGCCGACCCGGACCGACCGCACCGCTACGGCGAGCGTCGAGCCAAGCGCGGCGCCAAGTATGACGGCACGTATGGCCGCTGGATCGAACGATCCGATCCGCCCGCTCCTGGTGAAGACGATTTCCTACCGAACCGCCCCGGTGCAAACCGCTTCGCTGGCGCCGATGCCGGCCTTGGTTCCGGTCGCGGCGGCGGCTCCGGCTGCGGCTCCGAGCGCGGTTGCGCCCGCCGCTCCTGCGCGGGCGGGGACCCGCGCCAGTTCGCCGACAACACGAACTGACATCGCAGCTGCCGCGCCAAATGTCGATCTTAAGGTGGCCCAAGCCGAACCGTCAGTGCCGACGGCTGCGGCCAGCGAACCGGCGCCACTAACATCCGTGGAGGCGGCGCCGGCACAAATTCAAGTGGTGCAGACACAGCCCGCACAGACACAGCCCGCACAGATGCGGCCCGTACAGATGCAGCCCGTGCAGATGCAGCCCGCGCAGATGCAGCCCGCGCAGATGCAGCCCGCGCAAATCGAACCCGCACCGATCGAAACGCACACAGCGGCAGCGAATGTGCAAACCGTGCCTGCGTATTCCGCTCCGCCGGCTCACGCCCATAGCGGCTGGCTGATCCAGATCGGCGCATTCGATGACGAGGCTGAGGCAAAGCAGCACTTGACCGCGGCACAGAGCAAGGTCCACGTCGCGCTTGCCGCGAAAGATCCATTCACCGAACGCGTGCAGAAAGGCGATAAGGCGCTTTACCGCGCCCGCTTTGCCGGATTCGACAAGTCGACCGCGGAAGCCGCCTGCCGGGCGCTCAAGCGCAGCGACTTCGAATGCATGGCGCTGAAAGATTAAGAAGAGCCCGTTCAAACGGGCCGAGTGATCGCGAAGGTCATCACCGAATACAGGGAAGCGCGACGGAGGACGGAAGACACGCGAGGTCCGCAACGAGTACCTTAGCGATGGCTCCGAAGCAGCAAGTCCTTGGCCTCATTGATGCGGACCGCCAAATACGTCGTCCCCCCTTGGTCGGGATGCAGTTTCTTCATGAGCGAGCGGTGCGCGCGGCTGATCTCGGTCATGCTCGCACCGGGCTGAACGCCAAGGATCTGATAAGCCTCCTGTTCAGTCATTTTGCTGCCAGTCGCCGGCCGCGCCCCGAAGCCCGTATCCGCATCAGCTTGCGTGTGCTCACGCCGGCCGGGTCTCCCGCCGTCAAAATAAGCTGCCAGTGAGCTGAGCGGCCAAGGAAGAGCTTCGCCTAACAGATAGATTCCGAAAAGCCCGAGCCCCAGGCCGAGCCCCCAATCCCCGCGGACCAGTAGAAGCGCGCCGATCAAAATCGCGAGCGCGCCGCTGAGGCGCTGCTGGGCGAAGTTGAGGATACCCCGCGCGCGCGACCGCTTTGCCGCCCACAGCAAAACCAAAAGGATGACTACGCCAAAGAGGCCAAGCATCCGAGCTTTATAGCGATTTTGCCGGAGTTGGCGATTTCAGCCGGCGGGCGCAGCCTGGCTCAGTCGGCAAGGAGATCGTGCGTGTCGAGCGGCTTTCCCGCAGCCGCGATCCATTCCGCACGCGCGGCGGCGCGGCGTTTACCGCGTTCGTCGATCGGCAGGCGGAGCGAATCGATCAGGATCTTCACCTCGTCGCGGGCGGTGACGTGTGAACTGGTTGGCCGTAGCCCAAGCGTATCCTCATTGAGGTCGTCGAGCGCGGTGAGGCCGCGTGGGAAGAATTCGCGATAGACCACCCGCTCGGCAAAACCATCGACGGTGCGGAAACCGAGCTGCTTGGCGAGGCTGTCGACCCCCTCGCCGACCAGACGGCGGTTGCGCGAGCCCAGGGTAGAAAGCCGATTGCGGAGCACCACCCAATCGGTGAGACCGCCGTCAACCAAGCGGCGCTGGCGGCGGGCTTCGCGCACCATGTCGGCATAGTAGCTCACTCCCGCCACTTCGAAAGAGACTGGATCGAGGGTGCCGAGCACGTCAAAGTCGACGAAACTGTCGTTCAATGGCGTGATCAGGGTGTCCGCCATCGAATGGGCCAGACGCATCATGTAGGAATCGGTGCCTGGCGTATCGATAACCACAAAGTCGTGGCTTTGCTCGACCGTACTTACGGCTTGAGCAAACGCGGCAAATTCCTCGGCTTCGATTTCATCGAGACGCACGCCACAGCCGCGTGCAATGCAATAATGCACAGGGATTTCCAGTTGAATCCCGCTGCGCGCAGCCCACCCGCGGCGGTTGTCGATATAGTGGGTGAAACTCTTTTGGCGCGAATCGAGATCGATCGTGGCGACCCGCTGGCCAGCTTGCAGCAGTGCGACGGCAACATGCATCGCCGTGGTCGACTTGCCGGAGCCACCTTTTTCGTTCCCAAGGACGATGACATGCGCCGAGAACGGACGGCCGAGCTCCGCCTGCATCAGCATAGGACGCAACCCCTGCGTTGCGACTACTTTCTGAATTTGCAACGCGCCACGTCAAGATACAGCATCTATCGAAATAAGTTAATCGTAAACGAAACGCTGCATCGACGAAACGCGCCTGGGTGTGCTCACGCTGCAACGTCATCATGAAGATTTCCAAGCGAGCGAAGCGTCATCCGCGCGTCATCGGCACCCTACCTGCGCTGCGCCGCGCCATCGCGAATTTCCGCAGGCGCGGCCGCACAATTGCCCTGGTGCCGACGATGGGAGCGTTGCACGAGGGGCATTTTTCTTTGGTACGCCGGGCCCAAAGCCGGGCCGATTGCGTGGTTGTCTCGATATTCGTTAATCCGACGCAGTTTGCTCCCCACGAGGACCTGACCACCTATCCGCGCACCTTGGCGGCCGATGTTGCGGCTTTGGCCGAACGGCAAGTCGCTCTCATCTGGGCGCCTTCCGTGCGAACCATGTATCCGGACGGGTTTGCCACGCGGGTGGTGCCGGAGGGACCGGCCAGGGCCGGATTGGAAGACGCCAGCCGTCCGCATTTTTTTGCGGGCGTGGCGACCGTGGTGGCGAAGCTCCTGATTCAGTGCGAGCCCGATATCGCCCTGTTCGGCGAGAAAGATTACCAGCAGCTCAAAGTCGTCACGCAGCTTGGCCGCGATCTTGGCCTGAAATCCCGGATCGTCGGCGCGCCGATCGTGCGCGAGCGCGACGGCCTCGCTCTTTCTTCGCGCAACCGCTACCTCACTCCAGCGGAGCGCCAAGCCGCACCGATGCTCTACCGCGCGCTTAAAGATGCCGCCGCCAAGATCGGCGCCGGCGCGCCAATTGCCGAAGCACTCAAGCAAGCGCGCGAAGCAATCTCACGCGCAGGTTTGCAACTCGACTATTTCGAAGCGCGCAATGCCGACACGCTCGAGCCGCTTAAACACTCGGTCGGCGAACCGATCAGGCTTCTCGCCGCAGTGCGGATCGGCACGACGCGGCTGATCGACAATATCGCGGTGTAGAGGGCGAGCCCCTACTTCACCGCCGCCACTTTCATCGGATCCTTCACGCTCGGATAAGTCTCGAATTCCTCACTCCAGAGTTGGCCATCCTTCTTCACCACTTTGCGGATGTAGATGTTGCTGACGATGTCGCGGGTGGCCGGATCGATCGAGATCGACCCGCGCGGGCTTTCGAAAGCCATGCCCTTCATCGCGGCGATCAAGGCGTCGCCGTCGGAATTGCCGCCGGTCTTCTTGAGCGCCTCGTAGATCAGGTGCAGGCCGTCATAGGCGCCGAGCGAAACAAAGTCCGGGCGGAAGCCATTCGCCTTCTGCATTGCCGCCACATAGGTCTTGTTGAGCGCGGAATCGTGGGCCGCCGAATATGGCCCCGCGGTGATCATGCCGAGCATCTGATCGCCCATATTGTTGAGATCGTCATCATCGGTGAGATCGCCCGGCCCGATGATCTTGATACCTGATCGGCCCAAGCCGCGTTCGGCGAATTGCTTGGCGAAGATCGGCGCCTGCGTGCCCGGGAAGTAAATAAAGGCGGTGTCCGGCTTTATGTCGCCGATGCGTTGCAGGAACGGCGCGAAGTCCGGATTGGCAAGCGGAATGCGGATCGATTCCACGATCTCGCCACCAACCTGCTTGAACCGGGTCGTGAACGAGGTTTCCGCTTCGACTCCGGGCGCCCAATCGTTGACCAACGTGACTATTCGTTTGCTGCCATTCTTGGCCGCCCATTCGGCCAAGATCCAGGACTGTGGCGGCAGGATGAAACCGGCGCGCACGAAGTACGGAGATTTTGTCGTCGTGATCGAAGCGCCCGAACTCATCACCAGAGTGGCTTTCTTCGACTCGGTCGCGAGCTGCGCAATGGCAAGCGCGGTCGGGGTGATCCCGATGCCGAGAATGTCGACCTTTTGATCGACGATCATCTCCTGAATAAGACGACGCGCATTGTCGGCGATACCGCCGTCATCCCGGATCGTGATCTGAATTTGCCGCCCGGCAACGGTATCGCCGTGTTGCTGCATGTAAAGCTTCAACGCGGCCTGTAGCTGACGGCCCACCGCGTTGAAGCCGGCGCCGGTGAGCGGAATACTGATGCCGATTTTGAGCGGCGTCTCCGCGGCCGCGCGGCGGGCGAGGAGCCCGGCCGCAGCGGTGGCCGTCATCCCCTTGAGCACTGTCCGACGCTGCATGTGATTACCTCTCCTTTTTGTCGTCATGCCCGCGCTTGTCGCGAGCATCCACGTTTTATTTTTCTGGCGCGATACGGTGCGAAGACATGGATGGCCGGAACACGTCCGGCCATGACGTCCTCAAAATCATTCCGCCGCCTCGAGATGCGGGATCTCGGGTCGTTCTCCTTCGGCCTTTCCGGTGATCGGCGGCTTGGGCAAGCGGGCCTCGCCGCTTTCCATCACGAAGGTATGCTCGAGCGAATACCACGGCGGTTTGACGTCCGCCGCGCGCGGGCAAGGCTCGTCGTGGCGAATGTAATCGCCGATCAGATGGCGCGTGACGCCGAACTGCACGTCCGTCTCGATGTGCTTGTCGTCGGGCACGTAGAGTTGCGAGATCAAAGTTTTGAAGCCCGGCTTGTAAACCAGAAAATGCAGGTGAGCGGGGCGCATATTGTGGCGTCCCTGCGCGCGCAGCAATTCGCCGACCGGGCCGTCGATCGGGATGGGATAGCCCGCCGGCTTGACGCTGCGGAAGCTGATATGACCGTCCGCGTCGGTCGTGAACTTGCCGCGCAAGTTCATGTCGGCTTGCACCGGGTCCTGGTTTTCGTAAAAACCTTCCGGCGAGGATTGCCAGATGTCGACCTCGGCGCCGCCGATCGGCTTGTCATTCACATCGCGGAACCGGGCGTCGACAAACAGCGCCGGACCGGGCGTTGGCGAACGCACGATCGAGCCGCCATTCGGGGTGCGCGGAGAATTCATGCGCCAAAACGGGCCGAGAAGATTGGCGTCGGTTTCGGTCTGGCCGCGATTGCCGTTGTTGAGGAGACAAATCAGACTCGAGAAGCCGAGCGAACCGGACATCAGCACGGCTTCGTTGTGAATCTCATTGGTATGCTTGCCCAACGCGACGATGTAGCCGATCGCCGCCTGAAATTCCGCCTCGGTCAGTTTCACCTCACGGGCAAAATCGTGCAGGTGGTGGACGAGCGCAGACAGGATCTCGCGCAAGCGCGGATTTTTGCTGCGCGCAATCTCGCTCAATACCGCTTTCGTGACGTCTTTCTCGTTTTCAATGATCATCGTGCAGCTCCGGGAGGCCGCCGGGCGTTAGCGGTCCGGCGCTTTGGCCGCGGACTTTACGTGATCGCTTGCGGGGATGCCATGCGGCAATTCCGGTAATGGCCGGCGCCGGTCACATCAGACCAAGCTCACGAAGCTCGCGCCGCAGAGTCTCGGGCATGGCGGCGGCGCCTTTGACGGCTTTGTCGAGGTCGCGCGGAGCGTCCTTGCAAGCAAGATAGCGCCAGCCTTGAAATGCGCGATGCGCCCGCGGCTCGACCAGAACCATTTTAGGATCGAGCACGACGCCGCAACGCCCGATGCCATCCTTATCGACGAAGGGACGGATCGCACGTATGCGCTGGCGGCACATGATTTCGCCGCGGATGACCCAATACAGTGATCCGCCATCGACCAGCTCCGCCGCCCGCTTAGGTACCATGCGGGTGCGGTGAATATGCTCGGGCTTCTCACCGTTCTTGCGCTTGGCCTTGAGCTTCTCCTTGATCCAATCCTGAAGCTCGCGAACGGAATCGCAACCGACGCAAAGCTTGATCAGATGCACGGTCATCTTTCTTTCTCACTCTGACGAAGCCTCAAGAGCCTCGATAGGCTCTAGCACCATAATCGGGGCGCCTTCTACAACCTGCGCACCGGTACTCACAGGAAGCTCTTTCACCACGGCAGCAAACGGCGCGCGCAGCGTATGCTCCATTTTCATCGCCTCGATCACGGCAAGTCTTTGCCCGAAGACCACGCGATCGCCGATGCCAGCAAGAAGTTCCAGCACACGCCCGTGCATAGGCGCCTTGATCACGTTGTCGCCGTCCCCGGCGGCGGCGGTACTCGCCGCAAAGTCCTTGATGCGGACGCGGGTCTGGCGGCCGCCACGCAATACGTAAGCTTGCGCGCCCGACCGAAACAGGTGCACGTCAGTAGCCGGTTCGACGCCGTGAACCGTAAGGCGCGGACCGTCGTTCCCACAGGCGATGACCGCTTGGGCGTCCTCGCCGTCGACCAGGATTGGCAGCGAGATTTCGCGCCTGCCGCCGAGTTGAAACCCGTCGCGCGCTGACCAGGCAGAATAGTCTTCCGGGGCGTCCGCTTCATGCGCCGACGCCTCCTCCTGCGCGGCAATCGCATCAACCAAAAGTGTCACGCCGCGCGCGGCGGCGCCCCAATCGGGCTCTCGAGGCGCTGCGCCCAAAGCCGTGAGGTTACGGTCGATAAAACCGGTATCGACTTTGCCCTGATGAAAGGCAGCGGCTCGGCACAGATTGGCCAGAAAGAGCACGTTGGTTCGCACTCCGGCGATCATCGTTGCATCGAGCGCTTGCGCAAGCCGATCGAGTGCGCCATCGCGCGTTGGCGCATGGGCGATGAGCTTGGCGATCATTGGATCGTAAAATGGCGACACGTCGTCGCCGGCTTCGATGCCGCTATCCACTCGGATCTCGCCCGGAAATTCCAGCGCCGCGATCGTTCCGGTGGACGGCAGAAAGCCGTGTTCGGGATCTTCTGCATAGACGCGTGCTTCGATCGCGTGTCCCTCAAAGGGGATCTCGTCCTGGCGCAGCGGCAGCTTTTCGCCGGCGGCGATCCGGAACTGCCACTCGACCAGATCGAGGCCGGTAACTGCCTCGGTCACCGGATGCTCGACCTGGAGCCGCGTGTTCATTTCGATGAACCAGAATCCGTCGGCGCGTAATCCGGCCGTGCCGTCGGCGACGAATTCCACCGTACCGGCGCCGCGGTAGTCGACCGCCTTTGCCGCGGCGACCGCCGCTTTGCCGATCGCCGCGCGCAAGTCCGGCGTCATACCCGGCGCGGGCGCCTCCTCGATCACCTTCTGGTGGCGCCGCTGCAGCGAGCAGTCGCGCTCGCCAAGATGAACCGCGTTGCCGTGATTGTCGGCAAAGACCTGGATTTCGATGTGCCGGGGCGAGGTGACAAATTTCTCGATCAAGACCCGGCCGGTTCCGAATGCCGATTGGCTTTCGCGCACGGCACCTTCAAGCGCGGCATCGAAATCGGCATGCTTGTCGACCCGCCGCATGCCGCGGCCGCCGCCGCCGGCCGCGGGCTTGATCAGCACCGGATAGCCGATCTGGTAGGCTATTTCACGCAGGAATTTCGCATCTTGACGCTCGCCGTGATAGCCGGGGACAACCGGTACGTCGGCTCGCTCCATGAGCTTTTTGGCATGGTCCTTGAGTCCCATTGCGCGGATTGCGCTTGCCGGCGGGCCGACAAACACGAGGCCTGCTTGCGCGCAGGCGTCAGCGAAGTCAGCGTTCTCCGACAGAAAGCCGTAGCCAGGATGAACCCATTCGGCGCCGGCTCGCTTTGCCGCCGCGATCAGACGTTCGATCGCGAGATAGCTTGCGCGCGGCTCAGGGCCTCCGATCAGATAGGCCTCATCGCATAATCGGGTATGCAGCGCGCCGGCGTCCGCTTCGGAATAGACCGCGATGGTACGCATGCCGAGCCGCGTGGCGGTGCGCGCGATACGGCAGGCAATTTCGCCGCGGTTAGCGATGAGGACGGAGCGCAGCATCTCGCCGCATCTGAGCGGGTAACGGGCGCGCGTTCAACTCATTGCGCGGCCGGTGTCTGGCCGGCGCTCGCCTGTGGCGGGGCTGAGGATTGTGGTGGCGGCGAGGGTTGCGCCGCCGGACTTGGCGCCGTGCCGGGCGTCCAGACGGGATCGGCCTGCGGGACCAAAGTCGCTGCCGGCGATGTCGTGGCCGGCGGCGGCGAATTGCCGGCTTTGCGTGAAGATCGGCGCGCCGACGCCGCCGCGCGCGCGTCGCCGGCCACATTTGCCGGTGCGGCTTTCGGCTCGGGGTTCATGATGCTGATGGCCGGAATCGAGGCAGCGCTTGGAAAATCGGCATCGATGACAACTTTTTTCTGGGCCTGACCCGCCGGCAGCTGGCTGGCGGCGAGCGTAGCGGTCGAGGATGGGGCCGCATCCGCGACCGGAGTCTCGGGCTGCCCCCATAGTGGCAAATAACGGTCGAGGTACCGATCGAAGGTTTGCTCGCTTAAATTGGCTCGCACTCGCTCCGGATCGCGCAGCAGTGCCAAAGCCTCGCAACGACTGCTCGTGCAGCCGTCGCGTATTGCGAGCGCATGGGCGACGAAACCGAATCGATCCGCCTCAAGCGCGCGGCGCAGCGAGGGTAAGACCGAATCGAGATTGCCGCCGGCCCTGATGTGAGCGGCGATATCGGAAAGCAGCGTCAATCGCGCAGCGGTATAGGACGAGGCAGCCGCCACCGTTGCCGGGGCGGCGAACAGCGCTTTTTCGCACGCTGCTTCGACGTTTTCCCCGCCGGTGGCATCCAGGCAGGCAAGCGGCGAACCGGGTGCAAGCACCTGCGCCATTAGCTGCGCGGCGCGCATTTCGAGATTGCGGCGTTCGACGCTGAGGTCGCGTGCCGCGGCGCCGGCCAGGAAAGCCCAGGCCAATATCGCGCCAAACGCGGCCCCGAGCCCACCCACGGCGAACCGCGATATGATTCTCGAGCGCGTCCAATCGAGCGCCAGCGCGCAGACAAGTACGAGCAGAGCCGCCGCTCCGGACGCGACCCAGAAACGCAAATGTCCGACGTCCGGATCAATGCCGAGCATCGAAAAGCCTATGCGGGACGATGTCGCTTCCCCCGATAAGCGAGTATGGCGCAGTGCTGCCGTGCGCGCCAGTCGCCTGTTGCGCGACTAGTGCTCGACCTCGAGCTGGCTCTCTTTCGCCACGCGCTCAAAGGCCTCGCCCGGATTCTTGATGCGATACTGATAGTCCTCCCCGTCGGATGGCAGCAGCCTCACAACCTTGTAGCTGCCACTCGCGCCGGGGCGACTGATCGGGCTTGAGGTATAAAATACGGCTTGGCCGACTTGGAATTTGTGCGTCCGCAGTGAATGACCGAGCGCGGTCACCTGCGCGACCGTGACCGTGGTGGAGGCGTCCGAGGCCGTGATTTTCCTCGCCGAAGGCGGCCGCAGCGCGCTGATCGGTAGCGATTTCCGCGCGGAAAACCGCGAAGCAGTGGCCGCCTTGGCCGCAGCAGCGCGTGCGGCGACCTTGCGAGGCGCAGCTTTTCGGATCGATTTGGAGGCGGCTTTGGCGGGACGCTTGTTTTTCACTGAACGCTTATTCATGGAACAACTATAGCATCCAAAAACAGCACGGAGCAAAGAATATAATCGCGACAAACCGCGCTTAAAGTGGCTTAAAATCGGTCAGTCCGAATACGAAAAAATATTGTCTTTTCAGTATTATACAAGGAGCAGCTTTCCCAAAATGAAAACTGCTCTCATGCCCCCATTTGCCGCTGCCAACGGCCGTTCTCATCGGCCTTCCAATAGGTAACCTCGGCGCCGTTAGTCTTGGCCTCATTCCACCGCATGCGTGCCATTTCAACAGCTTCGGGATCATCGCCATCGAACAGCAGCACGATACGCTGATAAT
>Ga0187802_10000133_pt1 | contig 16854 bp, 21 predicted proteins | sample NC_wetland_sal_i_FD_130584 | JGI IMG/M metagenome (GOLD analysis project Ga0187802, IMG submission 130584) | Wetland sediment microbial communities from Neuse River Estuary, North Carolina, USA - Control_2 | ecosystem: Environmental > Aquatic > Freshwater > Wetlands > Sediment | place: USA... | reverse complement strand
TTCTGGCGCTTTCGGCCTCTGCAAGCCGGACTTCGTCCCCTGCGCCAAAAACCTCGGGAGGGTTGTTCGTGGCGACTCCATTGGAAAGCTGGGTCGAAGAGTCGGCTCGTCTGACGAAGCCGTTGAAAATCGTCTGGTGCGATGGCTCGCAGGCCGAAAACGAGCGCTTGACCCAGGAGATGCTGCGCGACGGCACCTACATCGAGCTGAATCAGAGGACCTACCCGCGCTGTTACCTGCACCGCAGCAATCCCAATGACGTAGCGCGCACCGAAGGCGTCACCTTTATCTGCACCCGAAAGAAAGATGATGCCGGGCCAACGAACAACTGGATGGCGCCCGATGCCGCGCGCCAACAAGTCCAGCCGCTCTTCGATGGCGCCATGAAGGGCCGTACCTTGTACGTAGTCCCCTACATCCTGGGTCCGGCCACCTCGCCCTACAGCAAAGTGGGCGTCGAGATCACCGACAGCGCCTACGTGGTCGCGAACATGTACATCATGTCGCGGATCGGAAAAGTGGCGCTCGATCGCCTGGGAAGCTCGACGGATTTCGTCCCGGGGCTGCATTCGCTCGGCGACGTGGATCCCAAGCGCCGCTTCATCCTCCAATTCCCGGAAGAAAAATTAATTTGGAGCATTGGCTCGGGCTACGGCGGCAACGCCCTGCTGGGCAAGAAATGTTTCGCGCTGCGCATTGGAAGCTGGATGGCGCGCGAGCAGGGCTGGATGGCCGAGCACATGCTCATCATCGGCCTCGAGGATCCCTCGGGGAAAGTGACGTACATGGCGGCGGCATTTCCGAGCGCCTGCGGCAAGACAAACCTCGCCATGATGGTCTCGGCGCTTGAAAATCAGGGCTATCGCGTCTGGACGGTGGGCGACGATATCGCCTGGATGCACGTCGCCGCGGATGGCTCGCTGCGCGCCATCAATCCCGAGACCGGATTTTTCGGTGTCGCGCCGGGAACGAACGCGAAGACGAATCCAAACGTGATGAAGGCCCTCCAGCACGATTCCATCTTCACCAACGTGGGGCTTACGCCCTCGCGCGAGCCCTGGTGGGAAGGCATGGATAGCTCGCCTCTCGACGGCATGATTGATTGGAAGGGGCAGCCGTGGTCGCCGGGGAAAGGCCCCGCCGCGCAGCCCAATTCGCGCTACACCGTTCCGGCGAAGCAGTCTCCTTCGATTTCCCCGCATTGGGAGGACCCGGCAGGTGTGCCGATTTCCGCGCTGATTTTCGGCGGCAGGCGCGCGCGCGTGGCTCCGCTCGTCTATGAATCCTTCAATTGGCAGCACGGAGTTTTCGTCGGCGCCACCATGGCTTCGGAAACCACCGTGGCCATTACGGACAGCCTCGGCGTCACGCGCCGCGATCCCATGGCCATGCTTCCCTTCTGCGGTTATAACATGGCCGATTATTTCGCCCACTGGCTCGCCATGGGTCCGCGGCTGAAAAAGCAGCCAAAGATTTTCAATGTGAACTGGTTCCGCAAAGACTCGAGCGGCAAATTCCTCTGGCCCGGCTACGGCGATAACGTGCGCGTGCTGAAATGGATGCTCGATCGCATCGAGGGCCGCGCAGATGCCGCCGAGACGCCCATCGGTTTCGTCCCTACGCCCGAATCGCTCACGCTTGATGGCCTTTCGATTTCGCGCCCGGCGCTCGAAGAGTTGCTGCGCGTCGACCCCGCCGACTGGGTCGCGGAAGAAGAAGCCACCGGAAAATTCTTCGAGAAATTCGGCGCCCGCCTCCCCGCGGAAATCCGCAAGGAGCATGCAGCCCTCGCCGATCGCTTGCAGCGCTCGACGGTGGCCACAAAGTAGCGTCCCCGCCGGGCGCTAATCAATGGCCTCCTCAAACCCCCACCGCTAGAGAATCGTCTGGATTGCAGAGTCAATCGAGATATGCGTTTGCGGGAAGCCGTTGATCCGGTAGCTGGCGCCGACGGCGTTGCTGAAATGGAAGAAGCGGCTGATGTGGTAATCCTCATCGAGGACGTCGAAGACGCGCTCTGTCTCTTCGCGCGAAAGCCCGAGCGACGTGAGCGGCACAGACCTGCCGTAACCGCCCGCAGCCGCAAGATATTTCTCGACAATTTCGCGCAAGGACATCTTCAGATCCAAACGTACGCCCCGGATTCACCGTACGGGAGATTCATATAGAACACGTTGGCCTCGGCAATGTTTTCAAACGCGTCACAAAGTTTCCGCGCGCCGTGCGCAGCGCAAAACCACTCGCCCGCCCCCTCGGCAATCTTCTCGAATTCATCCAGACTCCCAACCGTCGCGCGCGAGAACCACAGCCATTTCGCCGGCCGCGCGCATTCTGCGCAGTCCGGAGCCGCTTGTGCCAGCCGATTCGCGAGCGCCGCGGCAACTTCCGGCCGCAGCCCGGCCGCCTCAAAATCAGGCGCGGCAACAAAAAAATACTGCGTAAAGGTCTCCGCGTCGGGCTCGAAAGCCATCACGCGCCCGGGAAATGCCGCCAGCTCATCCGCCGCGATACTCAGCAGGCACTCCCGGCAGAGCGAAACTTCCGGCCGCACCGGCTCGCGCCTCAATGCGCGCTTGCCGCGCAGGTAGAGCGTATCGGGCAGGAGCGTCGCCATCCACCGCGAATCGCCGTCTAGGTGAATGCACTCGGCCGGCGTTCCCTTCAGCCACGCCCACCAATTGCGGCTCCGGTGCGATAGCTCGATTCCGGGATAGGCTTCTTCGTACGAGATCCGAGCCAAGTTCTTCCGCCCGCTCCGCTCCCCCGCGGCCGTATGGTAGCAGATTGCGATTCGCTTGGCGCACGCCGGGGCTCTCCCCAGCCTGTTTGTTTGGTCCGGCGGCTTCGGCTATGATGGTGCCCGCAAGTTCTTCACGTTTTCGGGCGCATCCATCGTTGCGCCGGCAATTTTCAAATTCAACGCGCGAGCGAAGAGGGAGGATCGGGCATGGCAATTTCTGTGGGAGCGGCGGCGCCGGATTTCACGCTGAAGGATCAGGCGCAAAAGGAAGTGAAGCTTTCGGATTTCAAGGGCAAGAAAAATGTGGTCCTGGTCTTTTATCCGCTCGATTGGAGCCCCACCTGCACGCAGGAGCACGCCTGCTTCGTCAACGACATGAAGCGATTCGAGCAGCTCGATGCGCAGGTGCTGGGAATCAGCGTGGATAGCGCGTGGTCGCACAAAGCCTACGCCGAGAAAATGGGCATTCATTATCCGTTGCTCGCTGATTTCCAGCCGCGCGGCGCCGTCGGCGACAAATTCGGCGTCTTCATGGCGGACAAGGGCATCACCGGGCGCGCCATCGCCATCGTGGACCGCTCGGGAAAAGTCGCCTGGTTCAAGAATTACGATATCCCTGTTGTCCCGGACGTGAAGGAAGTGGCCGACGCGCTCGCAAAAGTGAAATAAATTCCGCGGCGAGGGGCGCGGCCGCGAAAATCAGGGCCGTGCGGCCGCTCCCGCCGCGGACTTTTGCGCAAACGTCCGAATGTAGACCACGGTCTGCCAGCGCTGTTCCTCGCTCAGCTTATCCTTGAATGCGGGCATGGGTTTGTGCCCCTCCGTGATTTTCCAGAAAAGCTCCCCGTCGGTGACGTGGCTCATCTCGCCGGCGTTTGTGAAACTCGCCGGCGCGATAGAAAGATCCCCGGCTTTCGGCCCTCTGCCGTCGCCGTTTTCGCCGTGGCAGCCCTGGCAGCGCTTCATGTAAATCATCATTCCCGCGTTGATGGACTCGCTGTTCGCGGGGACGGGATTTTCAATTTTCTTCACCGCCGCCGGAACGCGCCAATCGCTCTGGTAATACAGGAAGGCCGCGCCGCCCGCCGCGACAATCAAAAACAATAGGAAAATCCAGAGAATTCCCCGCTGATTTTTCGGCCTCTCTGGTGCGGCTGGCATATTTGCTTTCAGAAGCTCCCACGTTCGGCCACCGCGCGAATCCATCGCAAAAAATTCTCGCATAGCAGAGCGCAAACTCCAAACAGTCTGGAATTTTCGGGGACTTGAGAAACTCCGAATCTGGGAGATTTTCTCCGCGCCGCCGCGCCGCATCACGGCGCCTGCGGTCAGCGCGCCGCTTGCAATGCCTGGATGACGGAAACGAGGACGATCACTAGCATCAAAACTACGTAAATTCGCAAGCCCCACAGCAATGCGCGCACTCCCGCGGAGAGTCTCCGGGGACCGAAATGCGATTGTGTCTTGGCTGCGACCACCTGGTCGGCTTCGAGCAACGACAAGACTAGGCGAGGGTCCGCCAAATTGGGCTTAGCCGAGTTTGCGGTGAGCGTTCCATTCGCCTCCACTGGTGCGAGGCTTCGCTCGCTCCCGCCTCCCTCCACCGGCTTGCTATCCAGCTCCTCGCTCACGAATGCGCTCCCGTCTTTGAAATCATCCACTGGCTCCCGGCGAGCCTATCCGCCGAGCAGCTTCGGAAAAACCGTCGCGATGCCAAATCCGATCCCCGCGATGATCAAAAGCACCGTCACTCCGACCCCGGCGACGTTCGCCCATAAGCCATTCACATGTTCTCCCATCACTTCCGGGTCGTTCACCAAAAGCAGCAGGAACGCGAGCGCCGGAGGCATAGCAAGAACCGCGATCACGTTCACCGTGAGCACCACGAATTCCAGCGGAAAGCGCGGAATCAGCACCAGCGCCGCGGCGGCCGCTGCCGAACCTACCAGAATCATATAAAACGGCCACGCGTCCCGCACCGGCCGGTTCAGGCTGTGCCCCGTTTGCAAAACTTCGCCGAACGCATACGCGGAGGACGTCGAGATGGCCACCGCGGCCACGATGCCTGCTTCAAAAATCCCGAGAGCAAAAAGGGCCGCGCCGGCCTGCCCAATCCACGGGCGGAGCGCCTCGGCAAATTGCGCGCCTTGAAAATCAGCCGCGTTGATCCCGTGATGAAACAAGGGCGCCGTGGCCAGAATCGTCGCAAGAGCGCAAACCGTGGCGAGCACGGCGCCCAGAATCGTGTCGAAGCGGCCGGCGTTTATATCGCGAGGCTGCATTCCTTTGTCCACCACCGCGCTCTGCTGAAAGAAAAGCATCCAGGGCGTCACGGTCGCGCCGATATCAGCGAGAATCAGCACCAGAATTTCATAGCGGCTGCCGGTCGGAAAAGGCATCCAGGTGACGAGCGCGTGCCCAACGCTGTGCCAGTCCGGCCGAGCCAGCAGCGCCGCGGGAATAAACAGCATATTGAACATGGCCAGGCCCAGCGTGATTCGTTCCCAGGTCCAGTAACGCCCGGTGGTAATCGCGCCCAACACCAGCACAAGTGCGCCGCCAATGGCGATCCCCGGCCGGATGCCAAAAAATCCAAGCCCGGCGCGCACGCCGATGAATTCCGTCACCAGCGTCAGAAAATTTCCCAGCATCAAATCGCCCATCGCAAAAAAGCCCCAGAATCTTCCGAAGCGGTCGAAGATGAGTTCCGCGTGGCCGCGGTGGGTCACGGCCCCCAAGCGCACCGTCATTTCCTGCACCACGAAACCCATCAGAAACGTGAGCACCACGAATGGCAGGAAAAATCCGATCCCGAATCGCGCCCCTGTGGCCGCGTAAGAAAGCATGCTGGGCGCATCGTTTTCGCCCAAAAACACCAGAATGCCCGGCCCAATCAGCAGCCAGAGCACCCGCACTCCCCGGAACGGATTCGAACGCCGCGCTTTCGTCCGCGCCCGCGCCACCTCCCAGCGGTCCCGCGCCCGGTCCACATCTTCATGCGTTAGCAGGCGGACCAGCTCGGGCGCTTCTGCCGATGCGGCGGCGGATTCCGTCGTCGGATGCGCTATGTGCTCCAGCGGAGCGACGCCGCCCTTCTTCACATGATCCATAGGTTAACCACGTTGAACTTACGAGATAAACTACATTTAACTTGCTTCGCCGTCAACCGGCATCCCTCCCCTCTGTAGCCAAAAATCATCCGGAAGCCCGCCGCTGCTCTGCTATAGTGGCCGCACGAGGAACTTTAGGAGAGATGCGATGGCAGAAGCGCCGAAACAGCAAGTTCAAATCAAGGCGGACGAGAAGGAGTTGCTGGGCCAGTATTCCAACCTCGTCGTCGTTCACCACAACGCCGAGGAATTTACCCTCAATTTCGTTTACGTCTTCCCCACCCTGCCCCAGGGCAAGCTGGTGGCCAGCCTGATCATGAGCCCCGCGCACGCGAAAAGATTGATGCGCGCCCTCCAGGAAAATGTGGCGCGCTACGAAGCGCAATTCGGGACGCTGCCGGAAGGACCCGGACCGGGCCCCGAGCCAAACGTTGGATTCATTCAGTAGAGAAGGGTCTTCTAATTTCCAGGCGAGTCGGCGACAACCCATTTCCCATTGGGCTCGATGAATTCCAGACCCACGGCGAATCCGGTCTCAGGCACCAATTGGCAATACGCCACGCGCGCAATCGAGCGAAAAGAACCGGTAAGAGTGGTGATCGTCAGGCGGTCGCCCGTTTTCCACCGGCGCACGCTCAAAACGCGCGCTCCCCGCGGGCTCACGTTTTCCGTAAAGGTGGTTTCGGTTCCTGGCAATGCGGGATGCCCGGTGATGTGAACCCCCACTTCCATGGGAACGCGCGTTTCGCGGCGAGGCGCAACCCCGCCCTTTGGGACCCCCATCCCAAATCGCATCTCTGCTGACCCCCTTAGGTCACAGACAGGCCGCTACATGTCCCAAGCGAAACTTCTTATCCCCTCGCCCTTTCATACGATATAACGCGCTGTCGGCCGCCCCTAAAAGTTTTTCGATGGTTGTTCCATGCGCGGGATAGACCGCCACCCCGACGCTGACGGTGATGGGCGGTTCCTGGCCGTCGCGCGCCAGCCGCTCGCAAATGCGGATCGCGGCTTGCGTCGCTTCCGGCTCACCCGACTCGGGAAGAATCAGCGCGAATTCGTCGCCGCCGTACCGCGCGGGCGTATCAATCGTGCGGCTGCCGCTGCGCAGCGCTACCCCCAGCCGCTTGATCGCGCGGCTCCCTGTCAGATGCCCGAAGCGGTCGTTGATTTTCTTCAGGCCATCGAGATCGAAGAGCAGCACGGCAAAACTTCGCCCCGTGCGGCGCGAGCGCTGAATTTCGTTTTCCAGCACCTCGAGCAAGCGGCGGTGATTGGCCAGCCCTGTGAGTGAATCCGATGCCGCCAGCCGGCTCACCTGGTCGAAGAGCTGCGCGTTATCCAGCAGCGTTCCGCCGAGCACCACCACGTAGCTCGTCACCATCAATACGTGCGCCAGCGTGAACGGCGCATCCAGCACGCGCTGCGACTGGCTGATGGTGATGTGGCAGAGCACATTCAAAAGCGCCGCGGCAAATAGAGCCTTGTCGAGCGATGTATTCACGCGCCGCAATCTCCATCCGTATCCCACCGTCGCCGCCACGTAAATCGCCGCAGGCACCAAATCCCACGGGCGCGGCACGATCCACCCCGGATGCATTTTCGGCGCATTCGGCAGCATGAAATAGAAGACGCTCGTCAGATAGGCGACCGCCCCGACCATCAGCGTCGCGCCCGCCATCTCCTTCGCCGGCTCGCGCGACACCGGAATGCGGCGCTCCACAGCCAGCGCGACCAGCAGCAGGAATCCCAAAAGCGTTCGTCCCGCCAGCCAGCCCATGGAAATGTGCGTGCCCTCGATCCGCGAGACGAGCATCCCGCGATAAAACGTCATGCTCGTTCCAGCTTCGATCAGCCCCGCCAGGACAAACCCGAATGCCAGTATCAGGGAGATGCGGTCATGGATGCCCCGGAAATGCACCAGCGCATTGGCCGCAAAAGTAAATGCGATCAAGCTGCCCGACATCTCCAGGTACGTATCCAGAAGCGGATCAGCCAGGTAGGTGGAGTTCCTCAAGATCCAAAGCAGGAGGAGGAAGGACGCGCCTGCGATCGTCCACAAAAGGACGAGCCTAAAGCGGTGGACTACCCCCCAAAATTTGCTCGGACGACCCACACTTCCCCCAATAAACGTACATGTGCCTACCTACTTGGATGCAACTGATATGCCGTTTTGGCACATAGTTTTAGTACTATTTAACTCGCTCTAAAATAAAGTCTTATTGTGAGATTGGCACAGCGTAGGCAAGCAGACGTCAAATCAAGAATTGAGAATTGTGGGTAGAAATGTTACATGCGCGGCCAAGCGTTACCTAGCAGCCTGGCTAGATCTTCGGCTTCGGCGGGGGCAGTTCGTGGGCCTGCACTACGCTTTGAAACGGGGCCTTCTTGTGGCTGCCATCGCAGAAAGGCTTGTTGTCAGAATGGCCGCAGCGGCACAGACTCAATTTGGTCCGCCCTGCAAGACCGAATGGCTTGGCTTCCTGATCTAAAATCTCGAAATCGCCCTCCACCACCAAGGGGCCGTTGTTGGCAACGGTGATTTTTGTGCCAGCCATTCAAATCCTCCCGCAGAAATTCCAGTTTGTGAGTGAACCTTCCAAGCTCCGGTCCGAGCAGTTTCCCTAGGAATTAATAACGGCGATCAATTCCAACGTTTAATACTTCGGCACCTTCGGATCCACCTCGTCGGACCACGCAAGGATACCACCCTTCAGGCTCAGCGCCTTGCGGAAGCCCGCCTGCCGCAAAAATTCCACGGCCTCGGCCGAGCGCTTACCGCTGCGGCAGTGCGCCACGATTTCGCGCGAGCTGTCGAGTTCGCTCACGCGGCGCGATAAATCGCCGAGCGGAATTAAATGCCCGCCGAGATTGCATATCTGATATTCGTGCGGCTCGCGCACATCGAGAATAAAGAGATCGTCGCCCCGATCGAGCCGCGCCTTCAGCTCGCGCGGAGTAATCTCCGGCACATTCGTCTGTGCGGCCGGCGCTTCCTCGCCGCGAATGCCGCAGAATTCGGCGTAATCGATCAGCTTCGTCACAGTCGGATGCTCGCCGCAGACCGGGCATCCCGGATTTTTCCGCAGCTTCAATTCGCGGAAGCGCATGGCAAGCGCATCGAACAAAAGCAGCCGCCCGATCAGAGGCTCGCCCTTGCCGATGGCGAGCTTCAGAGTTTCCGCCGCCTGAATCGCGCCGACAATCCCCGGTAGCACGCCGAGCACCCCTCCCTCCGCGCACGACGGCACGAGGCCGGGCGGAGGCGGCTCGGGATAAAGGCAGCGATAGCAAGGCCCGCCCGGAGCACCGAAGACAGTTACCTGTCCCTCGAATCGGAAAATCGAACCGTACACGTTCGGCTTGCCGAGCAGGACGCTCGCGTCATTCACCAGATAGCGCGTCGGAAAATTGTCCGTGCCATCCACGATGATGTCGTAATCCTTCAGAATTTCGAGAGCGTTCGCGCTCGTGAGCTGCGTCTCAAACGTATCAATCTGAATATCCGGATTCATGGCTCGCAGGCGGTCCGCGGCGGCTTCGATCTTCGGCCGGCCCACGTCGGTAGTGCTGAAAAGAATCTGCCGCTGAAGATTCGTCAAGTCCACGGAATCGAAATCCACCAGGCCAATCCGGCCGACGCCCGCCGCGGCAAGGTACAGTCCCAGCGGCGCGCCCAGCCCGCCTGTGCCGATGCACAGCACTTTCGCGGCCTTGAGCTTCAGCTGACCCTCCATGCCGACTTCCGGCATGATCAAGTGGCGGCTGTAGCGCAGCACTTCTTCCTTGGATAGCGTCACCGGCGGATTCCCTGCCGGAGGTGCCGGTGTGACTCCAGTTTTCGTTGCCATGGAATAAATCTCCCCGAATTCAAATGCGCGCGCCGCCCGCGATCGAAGGGACGATGCTGATGATGTCGCCTTCGCGCACGCGCGTCTGGTCCTTTTGCAGGTAGCGGATGTCCTCGTCGTTCACATACACGTTGACGAAGCTGCGCAAGCGGCCATCGTCCGCATACAGATGCTTCTTCAGCTCGCTGAATTTCGTGGTCAGCGCGTTCAACGCTTCGCCCACCGTGCCGGCCTGCAATTCCACGCTTTCCTGCTTGCCGGCGTAGGCTCGCAGCGGCGTGGGAATAATCACCTTCACTGCCATTCGCTTTCCTCCTCGCTTACGGTGTTGCTGAGTGCGCCGCGGATTCAATGGCCTCGGAATCGTACGCGGAGCGGTCGTCGCGCAGCCGCCATGACGTCGTATCGCGCGGCTCGCGCTTCTGCACGCTCACGATAATGTAGCTGTACCACGGCCAGGCGTGCTCACGGTCGAATTCGCTCGGCCGCGCCGGCGCATCCGGGTGCGAGTGATACCATCCGAGCAGCTCGAGATGCTTCCCACCCGCCGTCTTTTCGGCCAGCCGCACATCATCCGGCGTCACTTCAAATCGGTTTCGCGGCGAATCATTGCGCCGATTCTCGAGCGGCAGCAGATCCACCACCTCTCGCGAGCCGTCGCCGTCGCGTCCGAGCAGCGCGCCACAGCACTCGTGCGGATATGTCTCCACGCCATGCGCCTGGATCCGGCGAAGCAGCTCTTCGCGAATTTTCAGCCCCGCGCCGCTCATTCCTCGCTCCAGAATCGTTCGGTCAAATATTTTTCGCCGGAATCCGGAAACACCGTCGCGATGACGGCTCGTTCGCCGCGCGGCACCCGCCGCGCCACTTCGAAGCAGGCGAAAAGCGCCGCGCCGGAGCTGACCCCGGCGAGGATCCCCTCCTCGCGCGCAAGCCTCCTCGCAATTGCTTGCGCATCCTCGGTGCGGATAGCGAGATCTTCGTCCGCGAGCTCCGACTCGTAAATTTTCGGAACGATCGCCGTCGCCATGTGCTTCAACCCCTCAAGCCCATGGAACCCCGAATCCGGCTGGAAGCTGATGCAGCGAATCCGCGGATTCAATTCCTTCAGCCGCCGCGTCGTCCCCACGAAAGTTCCGCTGGTGCCCAGCCCCGCGACAAAATGCGTGATCTGCCCGCGCGTTTGCGCCCAGATTTCCGGCGCCGTGGTCGTGTAGTGCGCGGCAGGGTTTGCGGGATTGCTGTACTGGTCCGGATAAAAATATTTTTCCGGCTCCGCGGCAAAAATTTCCCGCACCCGGCGGATGGCTCCGTCGGTGCCCTCGTGGCCCGGCGTGATCACCAACTCGACGCCATACGCAGCCAGAATGTGTTTTCTCTCCGGCGACGCGCTCGATGGCAGGCACAGCTTTACGCGATAGCCCAGCGCCGCGCCAATCATGGCGTAGGCGATTCCGGTATTGCCGCTGGTCGCATCCAGAATTATCTTGCCCGACCGCAAATCTCCGCTGCGCTCGCCCGCGCGAATCATCGAATAGGCCGGGCGATCCTTCACCGACCCGCCTGGATTGAACCACTCCGCCTTGGCGTAAATCTCGACGTGCGGAAATTCACCAGCCATGCGTTCCAGGCACAGCAAAGGTGTGTTCCCGATGCGCTCGGTCAAATGCTCGCCCAGCTTCGAGCCCGCTACAGGACGCTCCTGGGTCGCCATCGGCTTGTTGATCGCGCTCACGGATTCGCCTCTAAAAGAGCCTCGCCCACCGGCATTCGCATCAACGAATGCCCTCTTGGTGCCTTCTGATGCGTGGGAAACTCTCTCGTATTCAAATAATTTCACGCAGTTTAGCAGATTCGCGGAGAGCTTAATAGACGCCTGCAAACCGAGGCTGCCGGAGAGAGCGGCGGTAACTCTCGCCGCCCCTTCGATTTACGCCAGCCAGGATCCCACACGCCATTGGATGCGAAACGGCCGAATTCCGCGTCACATTTTTGCCTTTACAGGAGCATGGCGGAATTCATATCCTGAGAGCCCATGTGGTACGTGGACAAACTTTTTAGCCAATCGCAGGTGGAGTCGCTTTCCTCCAAGGGCTTCCTGGTGCGCAGTTCAGGCGGCGTGGTCCGCATCGAAAAATATAATTGCGGCGCGGAGCTTCGCAAGGCCCCGCAGGGTGAATTTCAGATGACCGTGATTCCCTGCATCATGTGGCAAGGACAATTCACGCATCTCTGGGACGCCGGGTATCAGAAATTTCTTCTCACGCACGATTCGAAAAAACTGCCCGTGCACGTCCAACAGCTTGCGGACCTCCGCCGCTTCAACGAAGAGCTGCGCACGGCTCTCGGTGTCTCCACCTACTACAACGAAGCCCTCGGCTCCACCTGCCATTTCAGCGTCTATGACCGCGTGAAGGGCCGCCCCAGCGACATGCTAGAAGTGGTAACCGCCGCGGAAGAAGAAAACAAGCGGTAAAACCCGCCGCCCGAATCCCGCGCCCGGTTCGCAACCTACGCTCTTGCTCCATTCGTCCGCACGCAATGCCCGCACACCCCGAAGAATTCCGTGCGGTAGTGCTCGATCCGGAACCCGGCCCCGCGTGTCGCGCGGCCCAGCGCGCGCGCCGATAGCTCCACCGAAACATCCTGCAACGTTCCGCAACGATTGCAAACCAAATGATCGTGCCGCTCGACAATCGGATCGTACCGCGCCGCCTCCTCGGCGAAATCCACGCGCACGATGAATCCCTTCTGCTCGAGCCAGTTCAGCGAATTGTAAATCGTCGCGTACGCCACTCCCGGGCGCCGCCGCCGCACCAGCCGGAAAACCTCCGCCGCTGTCGGATGATTCTCGCTCGCGCGCAGCGCTTCGAGCACCACGCTGCGGTAGCGCGTCAGTCGTCCCTCCACTCTCATGGCCATGCCTCCGCCTCTCGTTCCCTCGAGTCGATTCAGTATTTGATTCTCAGCAGCGAAAAAAGTTTTCCGGCGGGCGCAAATATTCAGTGGTGGTCTTAGGAAAATTCCAAATTTCGGAGACTTCTGCTACTTAACTCCGCATTTACACACTTGAAATGGCTTTTATAGCGTCCAGTTCTCTTAGCATCCCCGCCAAGCGCCGTAGGCGCGACAGAAAATAGCCCAGCCCGCCGTTTGTCGGCGGGCTGGGTGTCCAATGCGCGACAGTCCCAAGCACCGTAGGTGCGACACATCCTTGATCCCCAAACCCCTAATGCACCCCCGACATCAGCACAGCCGAGTGTAGCCACAAAAATATGCGAGGCGAGCGGGGAGATGCGCGGAGGCTGCTACCAAGCGCGGCTTGTTCAATCCGGAAGAGGGCTCAAGAAGGGTGAGACTTTCACTCAGGAGGCAATCTGCTGCAACCGCCGGATCAATTCCGCGGCATCCAGCCGGTGCTGCGCCACCATCTGCGAACCAAGGAAAATTACCGGCACATCGTTCGTATAGCGATCGTGCAGCACCCGGTCATCGTCAATATCCACTTCGCGGAGCGTCGCGCCATATTTCGCCACCAGCGGCAGGATGCCGATCTTGGCTTCTCCGCACAGATGGCACCCTTCGCGCGTGTAAAGCGTGATATCGCGCGGGCCCACGACGGCGAGCCGCCCATCTTCCGTGCGTTCGTAAAAATCGCTCCGCTCGGTTTCGCGCAACATTCCATTTTTCACCAGGTTCGAAATCGTGTCGAGCACCGCCTCCCGTCGCGCCGGCGGATTTCCGCCCACGAATTCCAAAACCGTGTGCAGGTCGAGCGAGTCCCGCTCGAGCTGGTCGTAGAGCTGGAGGATGCGGCTTTCCATCGCTTCCATGAGTAAATCCTCGCGAGCAGATGCTACGGCTTGATCGTGTAGTACTTCTGAAACGCCCCCATCGACGGGTAAAACGCGCGTGAACGGTAGAGCTCCGCGATCTGCCGTATGTGCCCCAGATCGTGAAACGCCCACTCGTTCATCAATTGCCCGATGGTGATCGCGCCCAAATGCTCGTGCTGACCCGTGCGCACCACCATCGTCGCCGGCACGTACCGCAGCCATGAAAGCGTCCGGTCGCGCTCGTGGCAGAATTTTTTCAAATTGTCGCGCGCCTTTCCGCCGGTGTATTTCCCCGAAGCGTACGCGGCATTCTGATCGTAGCCCGCGAGGTGCGGATTATCCTTGTCGAGCATCATCTGAATCCGCTCGCGGAAGCCCACCGATTCCACGTCGGCCAGATGCGCCAGCACCTCGCCGATGGACCACCGGTCCATCGACGGCTTCCAATTCATCTGCTCTTCGGATGCCGCCCAAATAATTTTTTCGATGATGATCGGCGTCTGCTCGAGAACAGGCAGGCCCGGCAGCGTATGCGCACTCGGACTGGCAGCCATAAATTCCTCCCAGGAAGATATCGCAGCGCCCTCTTATACATTATCACGCCTCGATTATGGAAGGTGCCCAGCGCAGCCAGCGCGGCCAGTGCGAGCGGTGGAGCGCCAGCTCGCGCACCGCCCGCACGACTAATCGGGCACAGGCTGCGCAGCCAGGATTTCCTGGCTCCCTAGTTCGTTCAGGTTGTGACACTCGCGAAACTGTCATAAGTAGCCGTCCGTCGGAGGATACGGGCTGTGAAGATATGAGGGAGAGGAACAGTCAGATACGATGGACCACATGAAGCGTCGATTGCTGAGTCTAGCCTTAATGGGTGTTAGTCTTGGCGCACTAACCGGCTGTGTTGCGCGACGAACTAAAGCGGCTTCGCATTCATTTAGTCAGGTCCTCAAACCCGGAATGACCCGGAAAGACGTCGAGGACTATTTTCGAGCGAACAAAATCCAGTTCGGGCAGATGTGTTGTGTAGAAGATGAAAACAAACATTCATATGACGATGTTATTGAAATCGGGACGCGGCACTTCCCAGTGCCGTGCGGCGATAACTCTTACTACGTGGCCTTCATATTTAACGATCAAACACAGCATCCACCTGTGGGGTTTCTGCAAGCCGAGGACCTAGATACGTTGCGATCAATCACTACGGTCCATTGGGTGGACGACTGCTTCTAGCGGCTTCCAGATTCGCGGCACTTCACCTTGCTCTCCCACTTTGGCTCTGTATGGCGATGCAGGCCGCGGGCGTTGCGAGTTGCCACACTGAAGGGGCGCAAGGCCTGCAATGCTGGGTGAGCCATCAGGTACGGCATCAGCCCACTTTCCCAGACCTTTGCCACGATGGTCTTCGAGGATGCCCGATTAACGCTGCGAGCTCAACCGGTCAATGCAACACCATCCAATACGTTGATTCGACGACGCTTCCCCGGGAGAAGCTATCTGTTTGGCTGCACTCGGTCAAGACCTAGCCAGGGTAGTCTTCCGCTGATCTAGCCGTAGCCAGCGATTTTAGCCTCTGTTTTCAATGCAGGTTGGGTTCGACCTGAGTGTTGCGTCGACCCATTGAATCCACCGCGCATATCGGGCAAGTGCCACTTGACTCCCGGGAAAACCCGTTCTGGGCGATAGTAGGGTTCTTCACGCTGCCCCACGCCTGCGCGCTTGTGTGCGGCGCTCGCGCGTGATACACCGGAGTGTGAGGAAAAACTCAGCGTGGCCCAGGTTGTGGCGCTCGTGGACGATCTCTTCTTCCAAGCCAAGATGCTCCAGACAGCCAAGCATCTCGGCATCGAGTTACGCGTCTGCTCGACGGGCGACGCACTCATCGCCGAGGCCGCGAAAAATTTGCCGAAGCTCGTCATCATCGATTTGAACGCGCGCTCGAATCCGCTCCAAGCCATCGAGCGTCTCCATGCCGCTGGCCAAGCGATCCCGCTGGTGGCCTACCTCTCGCACGTGCAAGTAGATCTCGCGAACGCCGCCCGCGCCGCAGGCTGCCGCGATGTGATGCCGCGCTCGCAATTCACCCGCGACCTGGCAGCCATCCTCGCCCAAGCGAAATCCGAATCCTCATGAAAACGCCTCTCGCTCTGCCAGCGGCTGCGCGCGGCGCTCTCGTCGCCGCAATCATCCTCGCAATCTTCGCGCCCTCGCCCGCGCGCGCCCAAGCGCAGGCCCCGGCACCCGCTCCCGAATCGCACGAATCCGATCCCGCCGCCGCTCTCTCCGCTGCGCTCGCCGCCGCCTGCCGCGCCAACGAAACCCAATTCGCCAATTACCTCACCGCCGACAACGCCACCGCCTTCCGCGCCCTCCCCGCGGACCAGCGCGCCACTTTCCTCAAGCACCTCTCCGTCACCGACGAGCCTGGCAAACCACTCATCTCCTCCGACACCAAGAACCACACCGTCCTCCGCTGCGAATCCCCCGCAACCACCGTCGAATACAGGTTCGGTGATACGCGCCTGCGCGAAAATCTCGCCTTCATTCCCGTCACCGTCGTGGGCGGCAACGAAGCCGAATTCGGCCTCGTGCGCGAAAAAGGCGCCTGGCGGCTCCTCTCGATCGGCCTCATGCTCCTCGATATCCCCCAGCTCTCAAAACAATGGGCCGCAGCGGATTTCGTCGCGCGCGAAGACGCCGCCATTCAGACCCTGCGCGGCCTCGCCGACGCCGTTCGCACATACCGCAACTCCTGGGGCCGCTTGCCCGAATCGCTCGTCGAACTCGGCCCCGCGCCCACCGACCAGGTCTCGCCCGAGCAGTCCGATCTCATCAACGAGCATCTCGCCGCAGGCAGCCAGGGCGGCTACCAATACCGCTACCACATTGTCCCCGCGCCGGATGGCACCGACACAAGCTTCGAGCTGGCCGCCTCCCCCGAAGAATACGGAAAGACCGGTCGCCGCTCGTTCCTCTTCGACACCACGGGAAAAATTCGTGGCGCCGATAAGCAAGGCGCCGTGGCCACCCCCGAAGATCCCCTGATCCCCGGTGAAAAGTCGGAGTAAGAGTCCGCAGCCTCAGGTATAATGCCCGGCAGATATTTTCGGGTGCGCAACCGCCAATCTCCAGGACGAGGCGCGAATGTCCCAAACAAGAGTTCTTGCCGACCGGATACTTCCCCACGAAGGGATCGCCGCGGACGCGGTCCGCGTCGTCGCCGCGAATATTCTGCTCGTTCTGTGCGCGCACATCGCCATTCCGCTCCCGTTCACACCCGTGCCTGTTACTGGGCAGACGTTCGGCTTGCTCCTCGTGGCCGT
>Ga0187802_10000132_pt1 | contig 16858 bp, 18 predicted proteins | sample NC_wetland_sal_i_FD_130584 | JGI IMG/M metagenome (GOLD analysis project Ga0187802, IMG submission 130584) | Wetland sediment microbial communities from Neuse River Estuary, North Carolina, USA - Control_2 | ecosystem: Environmental > Aquatic > Freshwater > Wetlands > Sediment | place: USA... | reverse complement strand
GGCCCGCCTCTTGAAGGCAAAGGCATCGGCCGGTTAAACGAATCCATGGCAAGCCGCGAGTCCGCGTTCATCGATATAACGCCCGAGGTGCTGCTGAAGGCTTACTCCTGCGGCATATTTCCCATGGCGGAGAGCGCCGATGATCCGGCGCTCTATTGGATCGAGCCCGAGCGTCGCGGAATCATTCCTTTGGATCGGTTTCACCTTGCCGGCCGATTGGCGCGCACGGTCCGTTCCACTCCCTTCACGGTGGTCGTTGACCGGGACTTCGACGCGGTGATCGAAGGCTGCGCGCAGCCGCAACCGGGGCGGAGCCGCACCTGGATCAACAGCCGCATCCGCACTCTCTATCGCAAGCTCTACGAACGCGGCGATTGCCATACCGTCGAGGTTTACGAGGGCGAGAGCTTGATCGGCGGTCTTTACGGGGTCAGCCTCGGCCGCGCATTTTTCGGCGAAAGCATGTTTCACCGCGCGCGCGATGCTTCAAAAATCGCTCTGGTGCATCTGGTCGCCCGGCTCAAAGCGGGCGGCTATCGTTTGCTGGATACTCAGTTCGTTACCGAGCATCTGCGAAGCTTCGGCGCCACTGAAGTGTCACGGCCGGTTTATCACAAATTGCTCGATGCCGCGCTCGTCGGTGAAGCCGACTTCACTGCGCTCCCGGTCGACCATCCGATCTCGGGCGAGACCATTCTGGCACGGCTTGCGCGGAGTTGATCGAACCAGGGTCAAAACTCATTATTTCCGCGAGCCGCGTTGCAGGAGAAGGGCGAAGAGCGTATCGGCAATACGGTCGAGCCCTTCGACGAACCCGGCGGCGATTTTCACTGCAACCCGAAGGGACGCGGGCCTTTCGGCCGCCGGCGTCGCGGCCGCGCAAATAATGAGTTTTGACCCTAGTCGTCAGTCGCCGGAGCCGGTGCGCGCGCAGGCGGGATAGCGGGAACGCGCGGCGTTGCAGCCTTGCGTCCCGAACCGGCCGGCGCTGTGGCGGAGGGTGGCGCAGGCGCCTGAGCCACCGCGCCGCCGGCCGGCTGCGCGCAATCGGTTAACCAGATATCGTAGATCGGATGCTCAACGGCGTGCAGGCCCGGGCTCGAGGCAAACATCCAGCCGGTGAAAATTCGTTTTATCTCGCCTTGTAGCGTCACTTCGTCGACCTCCACGAAAGCGTCGGTATTCGTTGCCTCGGTCGGCGGCCGCGTGTAACAGGCGCGCGCGGTGACCTGTAGCGCGCCGAATTGCACCGTTTCTCCAATCGCCGCATCAAACGAGATTGTTCGCCCGGTGATCTTGTCGAGTCCGGCGAAAACCGCGCGGGCATTTTCTATCTTCTGCGTTGGCGTTTCCGTCACCACCGTGTCGTCAGGCCGCGGTGAGGTATCGGCCGGCTGCGGCGGCGCCGGCACTGCAGGAGTGGGTGCGGCGCGGTTCTGCGGGGCGGGTGCGACAGACGCGCCTGCGGGTGGCGGCAACGGTTGAGACTGGATTCCGGTCGCGCCCCGCGTCGTACTCGGCGGCGGCGGATTCTGCTGTGGGCGCGGGTTTTGCTGGGCGGGATATTGCGGTTGCGCCGGGTACTGCCCGGGATATTGGACCGGCGGCGGCTGCGGCGGAAACGGTCCGCCTGGCACATCAGCTGGTGGCCGTGGCGGCGAATCGCCGTAAGTGCCGCCAAATTGGGCCGCAACCGGCCCAGCCGCGAGCGTGGCGCCGATCACGACTAAGAGTGCGGCGATTCGAGCCATCACGGACTTGTTAGTGCAGGTTTTTGCTTTTGTGCAGTGGCCACGTTTTTGCGCAACGCCGGTTAACATGTGGAATGCGGCGAAAACGGGGGCGCCGGATGTACGCACCGAGGCGATTGATCGGCGACCATCCACGCGCCGAAGCCTGATCACTGATCGCCTGGATTCCAGGCCTTGTAATCTCCGGTCGCTTTTGGCCTGCGGCCTTGGGCCAGCATCGAACCGCTCGGGCGGCGTGCGGCCGGCGTTCCGGTCAGATTGGGCTCGTGCGGTTTTTCCCATCGATAAGTTTTTGCCGCTTCCAGTGTCGGCGGCGTATCCACGATATGGTGCAGCCAGCCGTGCCAACTTGGCGGAATCAAAGAGGCCTCGGCGAGCCCCTTATAGATCACCCAGCGGCGATCGAAACCAAGCGCGGGATCGATCTTGCCGTTCTTGGTCCGGTAATAGCGACTGCCAAATTCGTCTTCGCCGACGAACTCGCCGTACAGCCAGGTCCACAATTGCGTTCCGAAGGTCTGACTGTTCCACCAAGTGAACAAACGCAGCAGGAAAGTTTTCATTGATGGAGGCCTGACACCAAGTTCTTCAATAAGCCGCGCTGAATATCCGCCCGCACGAAGCTCGTATCGCGATTGGGAAGATGAGGCGTTAAAATAGTCATTGCCAGTTGATCGCGCGGCTGTCCAGAGCGGAACTCAAGGGCGATTGCAGCCGGCATTCCGCACGGTGGAATCGCGTTCAGACGTTCGCGACCGTTTGATATTCCTCGGTCTGACGCCGCAGACCAGCCCGCCACCGGAGACTTTGCAAGGCTTTATCGACAGCGAATTGTTACGCTGGGGCAAGGTGGTCAAATCGGCCGGCCTAGCGGGTACCGAATGATCGAGTGTCTAGCGGCGGTGTCCGAGCAGCGCCGCGACGATTTCATCCCACTCCGAGGATAATTCGTGCGTCGCCGGTTTGCGGCGCGCCTGTCGATACCAATAACGGGCATTGTCGAGATCGCCTTCAACGCGATGCAGATAGGCGTGCACCCAAGCGCAATCCTGATCGTGTCCATTCATAACGATGCGATGCGCTCTGTCCCAATTCTCGTTCGCCGCCCACCACATGGCTTGCAGCGCCGCAGAGGTGGCTGCAGGAGGCGTTTTCCCCTTAAGCGACTGCCTGAAGACGGCCGGGGTCATGCCGGAGAAACTCCTGTTACCACCATTTTTCCGGCGTGAACGATCCGGCGGCGCTCTCAATGATCGCGCCGAGCGCAAACAGCGCTTCCTCGGCAAACGGACGGCCAATAAGTTGCAGTCCAAGCGGCAAGCCCTGGCTGTCCAGCCCGGCCGGAGCGGAAATAGCCGGCAAGCCGGCCATATTCACCGTCACCGTGAACACGTCGTTGAGATACATCTCAATCGGGTCGGCCAGCCCTTTTTCGCCGATCGCAAAGGCCGCCGACGGCGTCGTCGGCGTCAGGATTGCCTCGACGCCTGCGGCGAAGCACGTCTCGAAATCCCGCTTGATTAGGGTGCGCACTTTTTGCGCCCGCAGATAATACGCATCGTAATAACCGGCGGAGAGCACGTAGGTGCCGATCATGATGCGCCGGCGCACTTCCTTGCCAAAACCGGCGGCGCGCGTTTGCTCGTACATTTCGATGATATCGCGCCCAGCAATTCGCAAGCCGTAGCGTACGCCATCGTAACGCGCGAGATTGGACGAAGCCTCCGCCGGGGCAACGATGTAATAGGTCGGCAGCGCATATTTGGTCATGGGCAGCGAAATCTCGACCAGTTCCGCGCCGGCCTCTTTGAGCCAGTCGGCGCCTTTTTGCCAAAGCGCTTCAATCTCGGCCGGCATGCCGGGCACGCGATATTCTTTGGGAATGCCGATGCGCATGCCTTTGACCGAACGGCCGATCGCCGCTTCGTAGTCAGGCACAGTAATATCGGCAGAGGTCGTGTCCTTGGGGTCATGGCCCGCCATTGCGCGCAACAGGATCGCGCAATCGCGCACCGTGCGGCCGAACGGTCCCGCTTGGTCGAGCGAAGAAGCAAATGCAACGATCCCCCAGCGCGAGCAACGGCCATAAGTCGGCTTTAGCCCGACAATGCCGCACAAAGCTGCCGGCTGGCGGATCGAGCCGCCGGTGTCGGTCCCGATTGCCCCGACACAGACACGAGCCGCCACCGCAGCAGCCGAGCCGCCCGATGAGCCGCCCGGAACCAGCTTGGTCTGCGCGCCGCGGCGCCGCCACGGCGACACGACCGGGCCGTAGCAGGACGTCTCATTCGACGAGCCCATGGCAAATTCGTCGGCGTTGGTTTTGCCGATGAGCACAGCTCCGTTGCGCCACAGGTTTGCAGTGACGGTGGATTCATAAGGCGGGACGAAATTATCGAGGATATGCGAGCAAGCGGTGGTGCGGACGCCTTCGGTACAGAATAAGTCCTTGATTGCCAGCGGCAGTCCCTCAAGCGGACCGCCCTCCCCTTTCGCGAGCCGCTCGTCCGACGCGCGCGCCATGGCGCGGGCACGCTCCGGCACTTCCATAACGAAAGCATTCAGCGCTCGCGCCTGTTCCACGGCGGCAAGATGAGCTTCAGCCAGTTCTGTCGCGGAAAACTCTTTCTTACGCAGCGCCTCGCGTGCTTGCGCTAGCGTGAGCGAGGTGAGATCGGTCATCCAGTTTTTGGATCGTCACAAAAGAACGGGTTTTGCTCGGTCGCCGAACTGCCCGTCGAAGAAGCTGACCGTTCTTTCACGCCGGCTTCCGATCGTAGCGGCAGCGGCTGCACCGGAAAGCCGGCAAACAACGCGTCAACGGCCGCCGGGTCGTCCGGCTGCAGCAGGCCCTGACTTTCCAGATAGGCGAGCCAGATCGCGTCTTGTTCGCATGCCAAGCACATCGTTTATTCCACCACTTTGGGAACAAGGAAAAAGTGATGTTCGTGCGCCGGCGCATTGGCGATTATTGCGTCGGGAATGCCGCCGTCGGTGATTTGGTCTTTCCTCATCTGCATCGTCATTGCCGTGACCGAGGTCATCGGCTCAATACCTTCAATCTCAACTTCCGCCAGCTGCTCGACGAAGGCGAGAATCGTGTTGAGTTCGCCGCGAAGGTTTTCAACTTCGCCCTCGGCGACCGCGATTCGGGCAAGATGGGCGACACGGCGGACGGTGTCGCTATCGACTGACATGAGCCGCTGCCTTACAGAGGTGCACGCGCGGTCCTATAGCAGAGGGCCTATCGCCCGCCAACAGCGCCGGTCGATTTACCGGGCTCGACCGGAAGGGGCGGCCGCCAGCGCGGCATTTTCCGCGGGAATGCGGATCGCAAGAACTGCGGCATTGAGAATGGAGAAAACGAGCGCATAAAGCGGCAGTCCGAGCGCCAGCGGCACCGCCGCGATCTCGCCAGTCACCACCGTATAGTTTGGATGACGCAGCCATCGGTAAGGACCTCGCGCCACCAGCTTTTCCCCGGGAACGACAATAATGCGAATGGTCCAGCGACGTCCCAGCGTCACCAACACCCAAAACCGCCCGATTTGCAATATCACCACGATTGCGAAGAACAGCGGTTCGATCGGACGATCGTAGGCCAAGGCCCACATTCCGATCAGCCAAGCGGCGTGAACAAGCACAATCAGCAGAAGGTGAGATCGGCCGTATTCCACGCCGCCGGCGGCGAACAATCTGCGTTCGTTCTGTCTCGCCCACCACAACTCGGCGATACGCTGGAGCGTGAGAAAACCGAGAAGCGCCGCGCCCCAGCCGAATTCGATCACAGCTCCACCGCAGCGAAGTATGCGGAAAAACCCGGACCGAACGCCGCCAGCAAATGCGGGCCGCATGCTCCGCTCTGGATTGCGTGTTCCAGAACAAACAACACAGTCGCCGAGGACATATTCCCGTAATGGCGCAGCACCTCCCAGGAATGGCTGAGCTGGTCGCGCGTAAGCCCTAGCACCTCCTCCATCGTCTCGAGCAATTTGCGGCCGCCGGGGTGAAACAAAAAGCCGTTGAAATCGCCAGGCACAAGTCCGTTGCGTTCGAGAAAATCATTAAGCGCCGGCGCCAGCGCTTTTTTCATGAGCGACGGCAATTCCGGGCTGAGCACAATGCCGAAGCCGTCTTCCTTTATGTCCCATCCCATGATGTGCTCGGTATTTCCCCAGCACCATTCTCCGCTGGCCAGAATGCGCGGCCCTGCCCGCGAGCCATTTCTGGTATTGTGCAGCAACAGACCCGCAGCACCGTCGCCGAACAAGGCGGTGGAGACGAACATCGCGGGGCTCGGATCGTTGACGCGCAGACACAAGCTGCAGAGATCCACTGTCAGAAACAAGACCAGCGCGCCATCCTTGGCGTGAGCCAGACGCGCGGCGCGGGCAAGGCCCGCCACTCCGGCGCCGCAACCGAGCCCGAACATCGGCAATCGCTCAATCGTGGGCGCCAGTTTGAGCCTGTTAAGCAGCAGGGCGTCGAGGCTTGGAATGGCAAGTCCGGTGACCGTATTGGTCACGATCATATCGACGTCGTTGAGCGCAACTCCGGCCGCCTCCGTCGTTTTGACGGTCATTTCCTCAAGTAGGTCGAGCGCATGCCGGCGGAACGACTCGGTGCGCTCTTCCCAGCTATGCGGCCTTAAATACCACTCGATCGGTTCGCAGTTGTACCGGCACTCGATCCCAGTGTTGTCGTAGAGCTGCCACAGTTTGCTGAGCTGCGGAAAAAGTTGCTTTGCGTAGGCAGCGGCTTCCGATTGCGGCAAACGGAATGGCGGATTGGCCGTCGCAAGCGACAAGATTTCAACGTCAAACGCTGCCGCCAAGGCCCGCTGGCGTGCCGCGGACCTTACTACATCGAGCATGCAGGAGTTCCTTGGCGCTCACTACTGAGATGACTAACACCGAATTTCGCCGGATCGTCTGTATTCTCGTATAATGGCGTGGGCTCTGATTTATTCCCGTCAGGTTGTCGTCAAGCGGCGAGCGGCCTAGTTTACCGAAATGACAAAAAGGATGAGCCCGGTTCACATAATCGGGGGCGGGCTTTCCGGCTGCGAGGCCGCTTGGCAGTTGGCGCGCCGGGATGTTCCCGTCATCCTGCATGAAATGCGTCCCGCTCGCGGCACCGCGGTCCACAAGACCGCGCAATTAGCCGAGCTAGTTTGTTCGAACTCGTTCCGATCGGACGACGCGCAGGGCAGCGCCATTGGCCTCCTCCATGCCGAGATGCGTCGGCTTGAATCCCTGATTATGCACGCCGCCGACGGAAATAAGCTGCCCGCGGGCAGCGCGCTTGCGGTCGATCGCGATGGCTTTGCCGGGGCCATCACCGCGGCGCTCGATGCCGAGCCGCTGATCGAGATCCGCCGCGAAGAAATCGAGATGCCTCCCGACGATTGGGACAGCGTCATCGTCGCCACTGGTCCGCTGACCTCGCCGGCGCTCAGCGATGCGATCCGATCGCTGACCGGCGAAGACGCGCTTGCCTTTTTCGATGCTATTGCGCCGATCGTTTATCGCGACGCGATCGATATGGAGGTTGCATGGTTCCAATCGCGCTATGACAAGAGCGGTCCGGCCGGTTCGGGAGCCGATTACATCAATTGTCCGCTGGCACGCTCCGATTACGACAATTTCGTCGACGCACTGCTCGCCGCCGAGAAATCGTCATTTCGCGACTTCGAAACGGCGACGCCATATTTCGACGGCTGTCTGCCGATTGAGGTGATGGCCGAGCGCGGGCGCGAAACGTTACGGCACGGACCGATGAAACCGTTCGGGCTGACAAACCCGCATTGTCCAGTGGTCAAACCTTACGCCGTCGTGCAACTCCGCCAGGACAACCGCCTCGGCACGCTCTTCAACATGGTGGGTTTTCAGACCAAGCTGAAACATGGCGAGCAACTGCGCATCTTTCGGACTATTCCGGCTCTGGCCAAGGCCGAGTTTGCACGGCTCGGCGGCTTGCATCGCAATACGTTCATTAATTCTCCGAAATCATTGGATGGAACGCTACGGCTGCGATCAGAACCGCGGCTTCGCTTCGCCGGACAGATCACCGGCTGTGAGGGCTATATCGAGTCTGCGGCGATCGGGCTCCTGGCCGGCCGCTTCGCGGCCGCAGAGCGTCTTGGCGAAAATATAATTCCGCCACCGCACACCACCGCCCATGGTGCGCTGCTTGCCCACATCACCGGTGGCCATATCGAGACCATTGATGCGGGTCCGCGCTCGTTCCAGCCCATGAATGTCAATTTCGGCTTGTTTCCGCCGCTGCCGCGGAGGCCGGCCAGAGATGCCGGCAGTAGCCGCGTACGCGGCGCGGACAAAAACGCCGCAAAGAAGCGGGCGCTTTGCACGCGCGCCCTCCATGATCTTGAAAACTGGCTGTCGGGTCGCCTTCCGGTTGCGGCGGAATGAGCATTCTTATGTTTATAAACTTATGTTTATAAACATGTTATACCGTTGGCATGATGGGTCCCCGCGAGGAACTCCCGAGCCACTGGCGAAGCACCGCCGTGCTCAAGCGCGACCTGTTTTCAACAATCGAGCGCGGGCGATTCCGCACTGAGCACGGCGAGGTCGATGCGGTACTCCGGCACCTTGATGAGGTGCCGTGGTGGGCCCGCCTGTTGGCGAATGAACTGTTCCGGCGTGAATGCCGTGCGCTTGCCGTCACCGGACCGCTTTCGATTGCGCCTCCGCTGTTGCTTGTCGGAGACAGATTTCTCGTGCGTGGCTGGATCGATGGCGTGCCGCTGCATATAGCCAAGCCTTACGGCGATGCCGGCTTTTTCCGCTCGGCAAAGACCGCGTTGCGGCTCCTGCATCGCGCCGGCATCACGCATAACGATCTGGCCAAAGAACAGAACTGGATCTACGCGCATGGCCGCGCCTATCTTACCGACTTTCAGCTTGCGGAATTCTTTTCGCGACGCAGCTTGTTGTTCCGGTTAGCGCGCTACGAGGACCTGCGCCATCTTCTCAAACATAAACGACGCTACGCGCCGGCTGCGCTGACGGCCGCGGAACGCCGTGTCTTGGGGCGTAAGACGCTTCTTACGCGGGTATGGATGGCCAGTGGCAAGAAGCTTTATTACGCGATCACGCGAGGATTGAATTTCACTGACCGCGAGGGTCGCGGCGTCCGCTTCACCCGGCAAGCCCCGGCGATCGCGGCGCGGTTGCGCGCGCATCCGCGCGTTGGCGACGTTGCGATCGTAGCTTTTCCCGATCGCCGCACCGGCACCGGACTTTACGCGTTTGTCGAGGCCAACGCCGCCGAAAACGAATTGCTCGAATTTCTGGGCAATGCCAAGCCCGAGCATTTGCAGGTGGTGCAAAATCTGCCGCGCGACAAGCAAGGCGAAATCCGCAGCGAAATTCTTGAGCTGGTAGCCATGAACCAACTTGATTTGATTGATACGCTGATCGGAACCGAGGCCGAACGCGCCATCGTCTCCCATATCGTCTCTGGCAGACGTAATTTGCGTGACCGTTTCGCCTTTTGACTTTCGGATGAATTTGGCTCAACCGGCTGCGGCCTGCTGAGCGAGTGCCCCGGCAAAGATTTTTCTCAAATTTTGCCGCCGCGGGAACGGAGGAAGGCCTGCGGGCGTTCTTCGCGCGAACGCGGGGTAAAATTTCGGCATTGCGTTTGCCATCCAATCCACCTCGCGTTCGCACCATTCCGGTGTTGAGGCCACCGTAAGGGGTGTCGCTGCCAATTCACGCACTTGGATTCACGCACTTGGAGATGCCCGAAAACTATTGGGAGCGTGTCATGCCTACTACGCAATCCAGATCCGACAGTTCTCTTTCCGGCAACTTTATCCAGCAGTTCGAGCAAGCCCAGGAACAAGCCAAATCGGTGTTCGCAGCTCAAAAAGAACTTCTTGAGGCTCTTGAGCAGATCAACGAGCACTGGTTCGCGCGCGCTAAATCAGAAGCTGAGTTTGCCACCGCCATGGCCAATAAGCTCGCAGCTGTACGGTCCATGCCCGATATGACCTCCGTCTATCAGGACTGGTCGGTCAGCGCATGCAACGATGTGTCGAGGATAGCAATCACGTATTAGCCGATGTCCAGAAACTCATCCGGACTGGAAGCCGCCTAGCTCAAAACGGCAACGGCCGCGGCTGAGCAATCAGCCCGTCAACCGATTTGGATTGCGTGCGGCGCGCCAAATCAACCACTGGCGCCCCCACGGCGAGAGCGCTTTTGGCAAGAAAATGTCGTAACGTTCCAAGCGATCGAGTGATCTGCGCACCGGTGCCATCGGAAGAAATGCAGGCAGCGCCTGCTGAGGCAGCACGCGCAAGTTATTCGTGGCGATGGCGAGATGTTCCCGCGCCAAATTGCGCAAATCGGCCGCGGCTTGGTTGAGTGCCGGCGACGAGCGACGAGCAAACACATCTGCGGCATCCGCCCCGTGGCGATCAAGCAGCTCGACCGGCAGATAGAGTTGCCGGCGCGCCGCATGTCCTGGCAACGCCACCAACAGTTGCGTCAGGGTGTACGCTATCCCCGCTGGCCGAGCGGCTTCCGCAGCGTCGACGCCAAGAATCTGCGCCGCCATTGCGATCAAAGCCGATGCGGTTTTGAGCGCGTAGTCTTCGAGTTCAGCGATGGTTCGCATCGGTTCGTCATAAAGATCGAAACGGCGCGCCTCGAGTAGCGCCAACATTGCATTCACCGGCAACCGATAGTGCTCAATCGCATTCAGGAGCGATGCGGCCACCGGGCTCGCCATCGCCTCACCGTGGCGTTCGCCCTGAAGAACTTCGCGCCACCACTGCAGCCGGATTTCTCCCAGCGCCGCTTCACGCGCGCGACTCCGCACATGCGCGGCTTCGACGCTAAAGGCATATAACGCATAAAGCGCATCGCGATCATATGCGGGCGCGAATAGGGTCGCGATAAACCGATCGCGATCAGCGTTGCGCACAAGCTCGGCGCAAAATGAAACTGCATCTTGCATGATGCGACCGTAAGATCATGCGATGGCGATAAGCCCCGCGCCAACTCGGCGGCCTTCCATCAACATCACGTTATAGGTACGCACCGCGGGTCCGGTTGTCATCGCGTCGAGTGAGACGTGGACTTCGCGAAATCGCGCGTGTAACTCATCTGGCGGCCGCCATTGCGCGGTGCCGCTGCCGATAATGAAAAAGTCCAAATCGGTAGTCGTGGCGAAGACGCGCGACAACGTCTCGTTTGTAACGTCGCCAGGATGAACGACCGGCCAGGCCCAAATGCCCTGCGGCAAACAAAGCACCGAGCCGCGATGCGACATCCCCCCGAAGCGAAAGCCACCCGCGCCATGCGCGTCGATCGGGACCTGGCGTGGTAGATGGGGCTCGTCCACTAGGGCATGATCCGGAAAAGTGGAGACCGGTTTTCCGCCTGCGCGAAGCCGTCGTAACGGCTCATCTTTTCGCGAGATGCCTGGTGGGCGAAGGCAGGTCCGAACAGATCATGCTCCACCAAAAACCCGGAACAACAACTGAGTTACCCGAAGCAATCACGCTCTAGCGCCGTGCTTTGGCGCGCTGCGGCGAAGCCGTCGCGGACGAAAGCGGCGCTGCCACGGGTGCCGTCGGCGGCGATTCCGGTTCTTCGGCTCCGCCGGCACGGCCGCGGCCTACGCCGAGATAAATCAAAATCGGCGAAGCAATGAACACCGACGTATAGGTACCGACAAGCACCACACCGAACATCATTGTAGCGGTGAAGCTGTGAATTGCTTGACCGCCGAACAAAAATAACGCCAGAAGCGACATGGCCACCGTGACGTGAGTGACGATCGAGCGCGATAGCGTGGCATTGACCGACGCATTCAGCAGGTCCGGCATCGGCATGCGCTTGTAGCGGCGAAGCATTTCACGGATACGATCGTAGATTACGACGGTGTCGTTAAGCGAATAGCCTAAGATCGTGAGCAAGGCCGCGATGCTGGTGAGATCAAAATCGATCCGCGTGAGCGACATGAAACCGACGGTGAGCACAAGGTCGTGCACGTTGGCGATCATGGCGCCGAGCGCAAACTGCCATTCGAAACGGAACCAGAGATAGATCAGGATCGCCATGATCGCCAAAACCAGACCGATCGTGCCGTAGGCCAGAAGCTCGGTGGAAACGCTCGGCCCCACGACCTCGACCCGCCGGTAGTCCACGTCATTGCCCAGCGCGTTGCGAACCTTCTGCACCGCGGCCTGCTGCGCTTCATCGCCGCCTGGCTGTTCGGAGATGCGGATCAGCACGTCGTCTGGTGCGCCGAATTGCTGCAGCTGAAATTCACCAAGTTGCAGCGACCCGATTGTCGCGCGCATCTTGGCGAGATCGGCCGGTCCGGCTTTGGTCTGCACCTCCATCAGCGTACCGCCGATAAAATCGATGCCGAAATTCAGCCCGTGGAAGAAGTACAGCAGAATCGCCGCGATCGACAGCATCGCCGATACGGGAAAGCTGATGCGCCGAAAGCGCATGAAATCGAATTTGGTATCGTCGGGAACGATGCGTAGGAGGCGCACGGTCAGGCTTTCAGGTAGGAATTATTACTGTGAGGCATGAACTGTTCCGATAAACACTCCGCACGGCGCGATCATGCTCATATCGGCACAACGCGGGGACGCCACAGGCGCACCCAATAGGCGACGATCAGCCGGGTCAAGGTAAAGGCCGTGAACAAAGTGGTGATAATGCCGATGCCAAGCGTCACCGCAAATCCACGCACCGGCCCGGTGCCGATATAGAACAAAACCGCCGCCGCAATGAAGGTGGTGATGTTCGAATCCAGAATAGTGGCAAGAGCACGCGAAAAGCCGGCGTCGATCGCATTAATTGCACTGCGGCCGGCCCGCACCTCCTCGCGGATGCGCTCGTAGATCAGCACGTTCGAATCCACCGCAATACCGACCGTCAGCACGATGCCGGCGATGCCCGGAAGCGTCAACGTGGCGCTCAGCAGCGACAGTACTCCGAAAATCATCGCGACGTTCACTGCGACCGCGATATTGGCGAACAGCCCGAACAATCCGTAGGTCGCGAGCATGAAAATGACTACCAGCGCGGCGCCGACATAGGCGGCGTGCTCGCCGGCATTGATCGAGTCCTGGCCGAGGCCGGGCCCCACGGTGCGTTCTTCGATGATCGTCAGTGGTGCCGGCAGCGCGCCCGCGCGCAACAGAATGGCGAGGTCGTTTGCGGACTGAACTGTGAAATTGCCGGAAATCTGTCCGGAGCCGCCCAAGATCGGCTCGCGGATGACCGGCGCCGAGATCACCTTGTTGTCGAGCACGATGGCGAACGGCTTACCCACATTGGCCTGCGTCACCTCAGCGAATTTGCGCGCGCCTGCAGAATTGAAGCGGAAATTCACGACCGGTTCATTGGTGCGCTGGTCGAACCCGGGTTGCGCGTCGGTGAGATCGGCGCCCGAAACCAGCACGCGCTTCTCAATTAAATATTTCTGGCCAGGCGTTTCGCCGGGCAGGATCTCGGAATCGGCCGGATGGGCCTGCTCCGCCTGATCGGGCGGCATCGACACGTCGACCATCCGGAAGTCGAGCTTCGCCGTCTTGCCGAGGATTTCCTTCAGCCGGGAAGGATCCTGCAGGCCCGGCACCTGAACGAGTATGCGATCGGTGCCTTCCCGCTGGATCGTCGGCTCGACCAGGCCGAGTTCATTGACGCGGCGCTCGACGATCTGGATCGATTGATCGACGGCCTGGCGCACCCGCTCGGTGATGGCGGGCTCGGTGGGGCTCAGCGTGATGGTGCTGCCGTTCGCGCTCACCGTAATGGTGCGCTGCCCAGTGCTGCCGGCAAAGCCGGAGAGCGGCTGCGACAGCTCCCGCAGCTTGGCGAGCGCCGTATCGATGTCGGTATCGCGCGTGATGTGCACTTCGACGCTATTGCCGCGGATGGCGCGGCCGGTGAATGGAATGCGCGCCTGCCGTAGCACACGCAGCACATCGTCGTTGATCGACTGCAATTGCTCCTTGCGCACCGCCGCCGAATCGACCTCCAGCAACAGATGCGAGCCGCCTTGCAGGTCGAGCCCGAGCACGACGTGGCGCTGCGCCCAGCCCGGCCAGTGCCGGATCACGTTCTCCGAAAAGAAATTGGGCAAGGCGCAAAGGCATACGGCGAGAGCTATGAGCAGAATTGCCGCTGCCTTCCAGCGCGTGAAAAATAACATGGATTAGGTTTTCCTTACTTTGCAGCGCCGTTCAGTTCGCGCGTCCTTTCCTCCTCCGCGATTCAATCACCGGACAGGTCAAGCTGCCTTGTCGTCCTTTACCGGCTCGCCTTTCGCGCGCACGTCGCTGATCATGGCGCGCACGTGTCGCACCCGCACGCCATCGGCAATTTCAATTTCGATATGATCGTCATCGATGACCTTTGTGACCTTGGCAACCAGACCACCATTGGTCACGACGGTGTCGCCGCGTCGCAAGGCTTTGATCATCGACTGATGCTGTTTCGCCTTTTGCTGCTGCGGCCGCAGGATCAAGAAATACATGATTACGATGATCAGGATCAGCGGCATGAATGACGTGATCATGCCGGTTGAATCGCCGCCAAACAGGCCGCTTTGCGCGAATGCGGGCGTAATGAACATTGTTCCTCCAAAAGCCGCGTGAAAAGGGGGCCGCAAGAAAAGGCGCGCCGCTTGGCACGATGGGCCGATTTCGCGCGCAAAATTGGCGCGGACTATAGCCGCCGTTGGCTCAATTGCAACGTGGCGGAAGCCCGCTTTAGCCCCTCATCCTCCTCGGCTTGCCGCCGCTTGCCCGCCCGGCTAAGGGAAGGCCGCAAGTCGGTGCAAAGATGGCCAAATCTCCGGCGCGACCAAGCAAGACATCGCCCAACAAGGCCGCTCGCGCGGGCACCGACAAAGCCCAAGCGCGCGGCGGCGACGCCGCGCTTCTCGCCCGCATCGCCGGTGCGCTTGAGCGCTTGGCGCCGACTACGTCGGCGGCGACCGACTTTGCCGCTGCCGAAGCCTTCGTGTGGCACCCCGAGGGCCGAAGGCTGACGCCGGTCCGACGCGTCAATCGCGTCGAGATGACCCTTCTCAAAGGGATCGACCGCGTCCGCGATCTATTGGTCGAGAACACCGAACGCTTTGCCCGCGGGCTGCCGGCCAACAACGCGCTTTTGTGGGGCGCACGCGGGATGGGGAAGTCGTCGCTGGTGAAAGCCGCCCACGCCGCGATTGGCCAAGCCAATCCCGCCGCCGGATTGAAACTCATTGAAATCCATCGTGAAGACATCGAGTCGCTGCCGGAACTCATGAGTCTTTTACGCAAAACGCCGCAGCGGTTCATCGTTTTTTGCGACGACCTGTCCTTCGACGCCGAGGATACCTCCTATAAATCGCTGAAAACGATGCTCGAAGGCGGAATCGAGGGACGCCCTGAGAATGTGATTTTTTACGCGACCTCAAATCGGCGGCACCTGATGGCGCGCGATATGATGGAAAACGAGCGCACTACCGCGATCAATCCCGGCGAGGCGGTCGAAGAAAAAGTATCACTGTCAGATCGCTTCGGGCTCTGGCTCGGTTTCCATCGCTGCAGCCAGGACGAATATCTCGCCATGGTCGAAGGCTACGTCGCCCATTATCGGGTGCCGTTCGACGGCGCCGAACTACGCCGCGAAGCTCTGGAATGGGCGACGACGCGCGGCGCGCGCTCCGGCCGCGTGGCGTGGCAATACGTTCAGGATCTGGCCGGTCGGATGGGCGTGCGCATCACAGAGGGCAGATGACGGAGGTCAGATGTCGGATAAAAATTTTCCGACATCTGTCATCCGACATCCGTCAACTGAATCACGCCCCACTCAAATATTGCGACGGATCAACCGGCGTCGCGCCCTTGCGGATTTCGAAATGCAATTGTGGCGAGGTGACACTGCCGGTCTGACCGGCATGCGCGATCACTTGGCCGCGTTTCACGGTCTCGCCGCGCTTGACCAGGATGTCGCTGGCATGCGCGTAGGCAGTGACGAAGCCATTGGGGTGGCGAACCAGAACCAGATTGCCATAGCCCTTCAGCTCGCTGCCGGCATAGGCCACGACGCCGTCTTCCGCGGCCTTGATCGGCGTGCCCTCCGGCACCGCAAGATTGATGCCGTCATTCTGCACGCCGTTCGGCTTGGGTCCGAACGCCGCGATGACGCGGCCACGCACCGGCCAGCGGAATCCAGGCAGGCTGCCGGCGGGCTCCGCGCTTTTCACGGCATCCTGACTGGACATTGCCGGTGCGGGTTCCACCACGCGCGCGGTTTGCGCCGAATCCGCCATGGCGACATTGCCGGTCGGTGGGGAGGCCGATGCTTCGACGCGCCCCTGGGTCGCCTGTGACGCCTCCTTGATATCTGGAATTGTAATGCGGTCGCCGGCCTTGAGCTTGGCATCGACGGCAAGGTCGTTGGCCCTGGCGATCACCGTGACCGGCTTGTGGTAAATGCTCGCGATGCTGTGGAGGGTTTGACCAGCCCTCACGACGTGGACCACCGCGGGAGCAACGAGCGCGCTGCGCCGCGTCGAGGCCGCTGGCTGGACCGATGCGGTCCGGGCCGGCGCGGCCGCCACCGCTGGCGAGCGATACGAGGGCGGCGCGGCGGTACGTGCCGCTCCATTCGCATCCGGCTGATACCCCCCCGCGCTTCGACCATAAGCGGACGCGCCATCATCGGCATTGGCCAAATGCGGCAGCGGTGTTGCTTCGATATGGCTCGCCAATGCGCTCTGGGCGCCGGGGTCGGACGCGTCGCTGCGCGAAGGGATTGAGTTCGTCGAACCGAATAAGTCGCCGAAGCGCGTGGAATCGGCGCAGCCTGCGACCCCTAATCCGATTAACGAAATGGCAACCAGTTGCGGCCAGATGGCCGTCCGAGGCGATACGCGCATGGTTACTCACTCGCACGCAATACAAGGACGAGCGAATAAACAACCTTGCGGTAAACAGGGTTTTAAGCGCCGGAAGATATTTCGAAATAATTGATTGTGTGTCTTTGCCGCTACAATTCCCGCGCCTGGCCCGATAATAGCGGCACAAATCGCACCGCAATAAGCTCTTCGCGGGT
>Ga0187802_10000129_pt1 | contig 16968 bp, 11 predicted proteins | sample NC_wetland_sal_i_FD_130584 | JGI IMG/M metagenome (GOLD analysis project Ga0187802, IMG submission 130584) | Wetland sediment microbial communities from Neuse River Estuary, North Carolina, USA - Control_2 | ecosystem: Environmental > Aquatic > Freshwater > Wetlands > Sediment | place: USA... | reverse complement strand
TCAAGATCCACAGGCGTTGGGTAGTGTCCTAAATTAGCCGAGAACTGATTTTCGGCGGCTTCCAGCCATGGGCGGTCGGCGACCGGAAAGAGGGGAAAAGTTGGCGATTGAAATTTTGTAAGTTGCCTATTTTATGCGATTTGGCTCGATTTCTATTTGTTAGAGTTGGCGATTGCCTGGACACTCGCGAGATGTCCTACCGAGCCCGCTTTGCGCGGACCTAGGACACTACCAGGCGTTGCGTAAATCGAAAGCCGCTGAAAGCAGGAGAGGCCAATGAGTTCGCTGCTCCAAGACATTCGCTACGGCCTGCGCATGCTGACGAAGAATCCTGGATTCGCCGCCGTCGCCATTCTGACGCTCGCGCTTGGCATCGGCGCGAACACTGCGATCTTCAGCGTCGTGAATGCAGTGCTGCTCCGTCCGCTTCCTTTGCCGAATTCCCGCCAACTCGTTCTCGCGCTCGGACGGACCAAGCAGGTCAGCCGCACCGGGATTTCCTACCCGGACTTTGAGGATTGGCGGAAGCAAAGCCGCTCCTTCGCGGAACTGTCGCTATGGATACCGCAGAGTGTCAATCTCACCGGCAGAGAGCGCCCGGACCGCGTTCGCGGCTCCTTTGTATCCGCAAATTTCTTTCCCTTGCTAGGCGTTGCCCCGGCAATGGGCCGTGGATTTTTACCCGGAGAAGATCAGCCCGGCTCGGACCGCGTGGCGGTGGTGAATTACAGCCTGTGGAAGAACCGCTTCGGCGGCGATCCCAATTTCCTCGGCAAGCAACTTACGCTGAATGGCGCGGTCTTCACTGTGGTGGGAATTCTCCCCGCGGATTTCGAGTTTCCGCTTGATCCCGACCGCATCGAAATCTGGCTGCCGGTGACCAACTATCCCAACTTTTCCCGCGACCGCAAGGATGCGAATCTCGTCGCGCTCGGGCGCATGAATCCCGGCGTCACTCTCGCGCAAGCGCAGGCGGAAATGTCAGCAATCGCGGGCAACCTGGCGAAGGAATATCCGGAGACCGATAGCCAGCGCGACGCGGTTGTAATTTCGCTGCAAGATGCAGTCAACGAAGACTTGCGTCCGGTTCTTCTGGTCCTTTTCGCCGCCGTTGGGTTTGTGCTGCTGATTGCATGCGCAAACGTAGTCAACTTGATGCTGGCGCGCGTCTCCGCACGTGGGAGGGAATTTGCGCTGCGCGCCACGCTCGGCGCGGGCCGTCTCCGCCTGATCCGGCAAAGTCTCACGGAAACTCTCCTACTGTGGATCGCCGGGGGCGCGCTCGGACTGATCACGGGTTTTGTGGCTTTGCATGCCCTGCTGGCCAACGCCCCCGCGAGCATTCCTCCGGGAATCACCGTCAAAATCGACGGACCCGTGTTTGCTTTTACTTTCCTCGTGGCCGCGCTGGCAGGCTTGCTCTCGGGCCTCGGTCCGGCGCTGGAATTTTCGCGCCCGGAATTGAATCAATCGCTCAAGGAAGGCGGCCGAATTTCCGGCGAATCAGCCGGCCCCGCACGCTTGCGCGCTCTGCTGCTTGTCTCGCAAGTGGCGATGTCGCTCCTTTTGCTGGCCGGTGCCGGTCTGATGATCAAGACAATCATGCGTCTCTCCGGAGTCGATCCGGGATACCAGCCAAAAAATCTCCTCACCCTCGAATACCGGTTGCCGCAATCCAGATACAAGGAAGGCCCATTGCAATGGAATTTCCATCATCAAGTCGTGGAGCGTGTCAGCGCTTTGCCCGGTGTCCGCTCCGCGTCCGTGGCAATTGGAATCCCGTTCTCCGGCAATATCGGGAAGGAACCCGTGATCCTGCTTGATCGGCCACAACCGCCGCCCGGCCAGGAGCTGGTCGCTGAGTTCAACGTGGCTGATTCTCATTACTTCGAGACCATGGGCATCCCCTTGATCGCCGGGCGCACATTCGCGGAGAGTGACCAGGCCGGAACCCCCGCCGTCGCCCTGATCAATAGCACCATGGCCCGGAAATTTTGGTCCGCGAGCGACCCCATCGGCAAGCAAATCAAACTCCTCGATGACAAAAAGCCCGCCACAATCGTGGGCGTCGTCGGCGACATCCGGCAGAGAAGCCTGAGCGATCCCGCGCCCGCGCAAGTGTATTTTGCCTACGCCCAGAATCCTGACACCTTCGCCACCCTCGTCGTCCGCACCGAAGGCGATCGCATGAGCATGGCCAACGCCGTGCGCCAGGCCGTGTGGTCGATTGATAGCGACCAGCCCATGTGGAAAGTGCGTTCGCTTGAGTCCTTGCTGGCACGATCCATCGGTGACCGCCGCTATCTGGCGCTGCTTCTCAGCATTTACTCAGGCCTCGCCTTGGTGCTCGCCGCCGTAGGCATTTACGGAGTGCTTTCCTATTCCGTGAACCAGCGCATCCAGGAAATCGGCGTGCGCATGGCGCTGGGCGCTCAGCCGGCCGACGTCCTGCGTCACATCCTTTCTCACGGAATGGCAATGGTTCTCGCCGGCATTGCGCTCGGTTGGGCAGGGGCTTTCGGTGTCACTCGTTTGATGTCGAATTTGCTTTACGGCGTGACGCCGTCCGATCCGGCCACCTTCCTCATCGGCGCAAGCATTCTCACGGCGGCAGCGCTACTCGCCTGCTACCTGCCGGCACGGCGCGCCATGCGCGTGGATCCGATGGTGGCGCTGCGATACGAATGAATCCGTGACGAGTGACGGGGAATATGCCCGCGACGAACCCAAAAATTGAGGAGAGCATTCCCGCCGATGCCCCGACGCTGGCCGCCGAGATCGAGGAGCGCCTCGCGGCCATGGGCGGCTCGTCAACCGCGGAGCTGCGCCAAGTTCGCCGCGAATTTTCGCGCCGGCTCAAAGACGCCGCGCCGCACATGGTGATTGAACTGGCCGGCCTTTTACTTGAAGCGCCGCGGACGAATCACCGCTTCATCGCCTACGAGCTAATCAACTACCATCCCGCGGCGCTCGCGCAGTTGGACGCACGGCAACTCGAAAAGCTCGGCCGTGGCATAGCCAGTTGGAGCGCTGTGGATTGTTTCGGCCTGTTTGTGGCCGGGCCGGTGTGGCGCGATCGGCGCGTGCCGGCCAGCCTGATTGACGGCTGGGCCCACTCGGCCGACCGCTGGTGGCGCCGGGCGGCGCTCGTCAGCACGGTGCCGCTCAATTGCAAGGCGAGGGGCGGCACGGGCGACGCCCAACGGACGCTGCAAGTCTGCCGGCTGCTTGAGCGCGACCGCGATCCGATGGTCGCAAAGGCCCTTTCCTGGGCGTTGCGCGAATTGGCGAAGCGCGACCCGCGCGCCGTCCGCGAATTCCTGGCCAGCCGCAGGGACGTGCTGCCCGCGCTTGTCCTGCGCGAAGTCAGAAATAAGCTGAAGACCGGGCTGAAGAATCCGAAGAAGCGGTGAGTGGTGGTTCGTCGGAACCAACTGGAGCGCTGCTGGCATTGCCATTTGTCTGCGCGGCGCGCCATGCGCGTGGACCCAATCGTTGCGTTGCGGTATGAGTAGACGCTGTATGGCGGCCGCCGAGTGATTCGGAAGTAATATAGCAGGTCACTCGGACGCCGCTGCAGGACTGAGATTATGCTTACCATCTGGCAGGATTTGCGATATGGCTGGCGCATGCTGCGACGGAGCCCCGGCTTCACCGCTGTGGCAGTCCTCACGCTTGCCATCGGAATCGGCGCGAATGCTGCCATCTTCAGCATCATTAATACGGTTTTGCTGCGGCCTTTGCCCTTCCCTGATCCCAACTGCATCGTCCTTGTGTGGGATACCGACCCCCATCGCAATATCACCCGCTCGACCGCTTCGGTCCCCGAGTTTCTCGACTGGCAGGAGCAAAACCATTCCTTCGAGGAACTCTCCGCCTGGCGCACCTGGTTTTACAATCTCACGGGAAGTGGCGAGCCGGAACAAGTCTGGGGCGTGCACTCCTCAGGGAATTTCTTTCGCCTGCTCGGCGTGGCTCCGGTGCTGGGCCGCGACTTCAAGCCGGAGGAGGAACGGCCGGGCCACGAGCAAGTGGTGATCCTCAGCTACGGATTGTGGCAGCGGCATTACGGCGGCGCCTCGAATATTCTCGGCAGAAGCATTCTGGTTGACGATAAGCCCTACACGGTGATCGGCGTGCTCCCCAAGGGCTTCACGCTCTGGGGCAACAGCCGCAAGCTCGACCTGTGGATGCCCTCTGCGTTCGATCGCGCGCAACTTGACCGTGAAAACCATTCCGTGATCGTTTTTGGCCGCCTGCGAAATAGCGTCACGCTCCGGCAAGCTCAGGCGGAAATGGAAACAATCATCGCGCGTCTGAAGTTGCAGTATCCCAACGTTGATCCGGAAAATGGCGTGCACGTCGTCCGGTTTCGCGACGACCTGTCCCGCACCCTGAGGCCGGCTTTGCTCGTGCTGCTGGGAGCAGTCGGCTTCGTTCTGTTGATTGCCTGCTCCAACGTGGCGAATCTGATGCTGGCGCGCGCCGCTGCGCGTGACCGCGAAATCGCTGTCCGCGCCGCGCTGGGCGCAGGCCGCCGCCGCATCCTGAGGCAGCTCTTGACCGAAAGCGCGCTCCTGGCGCTGATCGGCGGCGCTGCCGGAATCATCGTTGCTTACGGGGGACTGCATCTCGTGCGCGCCGCGTTTCCTCCCGAAGGGGGCATCGGCGAAATCCCGCACGCTGAATGGATTGGGATTGACGGCACGGTTCTCGGATTCACGCTGGCCGTCTCGATGCTGACGGGGATTATTTTCGGGTTCGTGCCGGCCATTCAAACTGTGCGCACGGAATTGTTCGAGTCCCTCAAAGAAGGAGGCCGTGGCTCGACAGGGGGCCGGCGCAGCCAGTTTGTCCGTTCCTCGCTCGTGGTGGCTGAAATCGCACTCTCGTTGATTCTTCTCGTTGGCGCGGGCCTGCTGATGCGCAGTTTTTTTCTACTGATGTCCGAGGATCTCGGTTTCAATCCCTCGCACGTCCTCACCATGCAGATCTGGCTCCCCGAATCGCACTATCCATCCGGCGCGCTGCTCGTGAATTTTTATCAACAGGTCATTGAACGGGCCGCCGCACAGCCCGGCATACAATCCGCCAGCGCCGTCAATTTTCTGCCGCTCAGCGGCTGGGGCGACTACTGCAATCTCGATATCGCCGGCCGCGCCACGCCGCCTCCCGACCAGCCCTTCACCGCGCAATACCGCGTCGCCGACTGGCGTTACTTTCAGACCATGAATATCCCGGTGATCATCGGCCGCACTTTTTCGCCCGCGGACGGTCCCGATGCCCAAGGAGTCGTTCTCCTCAACGAAGCCCTCGCTCGCCTCTACTGGCCCGACGAAAATCCTGTCGGCAAGCAGATTCGGATCCATCTCCCCCCGACGAGAAGCCCCTGGCAGCCCGCGGCGCGCGATTCCTGGCTGACGGTTGTCGGAGTCGTCCAGGATGTCCGCGAATGGGAATGGGGCGAGGAAAAAATCGCGCAAGTCTATTTGCCCTACGCGCAGAATCCTTCACGCATCATGCGCCTGGTGGTGCGCACGGACGGGAATCCAGCGGCGTTCGCCACTTCCGTTCGCCACGCCATCGAGAGCGTGGATGAGAATCAGCCGGTCACGGAAGTCCGCACCATGGACGAATTCCTCGCGTCCGCCGTCTCGCAGCGGCGCCTGAGCATGCTCTTGCTCGGCGGGTTCGCGGTCATCGCCACTCTTCTTGCGGCCGTGGGAATTTATGGCGTGATGGCCTACGCCGTCACGCTGCGCTCGCACGAGATCGGCATTCGCATGGCACTCGGCGCGGAGCCAGCGGACATCCTGCGAATGGTGGTGGCGGATGGCATGCGCCTCGCAGTCATCGGTCTGTTCCTGGGTATCGTGGCTTCCGCCGTGCTCACTCGCTATCTCCAAAGCCAGCTTTACGGCGTCAAGGCTACCGACCCCGTTACGTTTGTCGGCGTCGTCCTGGGTCTAGCCGCCGTCGCCGTGGCGGCCTGCTATTTTCCGGCCCGCCGCGCCACAAGAGTGGACCCGCTCGTGGCACTTCGCTATGAATGAAGCGCTATCGAGGCACGGCGGAGTAGGAATGGGTGAATACGGATGGTCCAAACTGCGCACGAAGCTGCACCACTCGAGAACAGCGGTAAAATCCAGGGAGACTCTCATCGCCTCATGATGCCAGCGCACACCAACCGAACGAGAATCCTCGTCGCCGACGACCAGCCGGACGTCCGCGAGGCCCTGCGCCTCCTGCTGAAAGGCGAAGGATTCGAAACCGAAACGGTCGCCTCGCCCGCTGCGGTGCTCTCCGCGCTCGAAGCCCGCGAATTCGACGGGCTCCTGATGGACTTGAATTACGCCCGCGACACCACCTCCGGCCAGGAAGGGCTCGACCTGCTTTCGAACATCCGGTCGAAGGACAGCACGCTCCCGATCATCGTCATGACCGCCTGGGGCAGCCTCGAATTGGCGGTCGAAGCCATGCGCCGCGGCGCCAAGGACTTCATCCAGAAGCCCTGGGAAAACGCGCGCCTGCTCGCGATTCTGAAAACGCAGATTGAATTGTCGCAGGCGCTTCGCAAGAGCCAGCGGCTCGAGGCCGAAAATCGCCTGCTGCGCGCCGACGGGCGCCCCACATTGATCGCCGAATCGGCCGCCATGCGCCCGGTCCTCGACTTGATCGCGCGCGTGGGCCCGTCGGACGCCAACGTGCTGATCACCGGCGAACACGGCACCGGCAAAGAAGTGATCGCGCGAACGCTCTACGCGCTTTCGCCGCGCGTCGGCCGTCCCCTCGTCACCGTGAATGCCGGCGGCCTCCCCGAGGGCGTATTCGAGAGCGAGCTTTTTGGCCATGTGAAGGGCGCGTTCACCGACGCGAAATCGGATCGCGTGGGGCGCTTCGAGCTTGCCGATGGGGGCACGCTCTTCCTCGACGAAATCGCCAACGTCCCGATGAACCTCCAGGCCAAGCTCCTGCGCGCCCTCGAAACCGGCGAACTCGAGCGCGTCGGCTCCTCCACCACGCGCCGCGTGGACGTGCGCATCCTATCCGCCACCAACGCCGACGTGCAGGCGGAAGTTTCCGGCGGCCGCTTCCGCGAAGACCTGCTTTTCCGCCTCAATACCATCGAGATTCATTTGCCGCCGTTGCGCGAGCGCAAGGAAGATATCTCGCTCCTCGCCCATCATTTCCTCCGGCAATCGGCCCAGCGCTATCGCAAGCAGCTCGAAGGGTTCGAGCCCGTGGCGCTGCAAGTCCTTCTCGATCATCCCTGGCCGGGAAACGTGCGCGAGCTGGACCACGCTGTGGAGCGAGCCGTGCTGATGGCGGAGGGCCCGCAGGTGCGCGCAAGCGATCTGGGTTTGCGCCCTGCGCGCGAGGCCTCGCTCCGCCTTGACGAAATGAGCATCGAGGACGTCGAGCGCGTGCTGATCCAGAAAGCGCTCGCGCGTTTCGGGGGCAACGTGAGCCATGCGAGCAAAGCGCTGGGCTTGAGCCGCAGCGCTCTCTATCGCCGCCTGCAAAAATACAGCCTTTGAGACCACTCCTGTACGAGCGGCGCATTCTGTTCCTGGCGTTGTCCGCCGGGCTTGCGAGCACCATCGTCGCCCTGATCCTTCTCTGGACCGGGCCTTATTCTTCGAAGCTCCAGTGGACCATCACGGTCGTAATGATCATCACTTGGCTCAGCTTCGCCTTCACGGCCCAGAGCCGCGTGGTATTTCCCTTGCGCACGCTTTCGAACTTGCTCGCGGCGCTGCGCGAGGGCGACTTTTCGATTCGCGCGCGCGGGGCTAATGTGGAAGACGCGCTCGGCGAAGTCCTTCGCGAAGTGAACGCCCTCGGCGAGACTCTGCGGCAGCAGCGACTCGGCGCTCTCGAAGCCACGGCGCTGCTGCGCAAGGTGATGGAGGAAATTGACGTGGCCGTCTTCGCTTTCGACGGCCTCGGCTGCTTACGCCTCGTCAACCGCGCCGGCGAGCGAGTTCTCGCCCGCCCTGAAGAGCGCCTACTCGGGCGCACCGCCGAAGAGCTCGGCCTCGCGGAATGTCTTCAGGGCGAAACCCCGCGAATGGCGCAAATCGCCTTCCCCGGAAAATCGGGCCGCTGGGAAATTCACCGCGGCAGCTTTCGCGAGGGTGGCCTCGCGCACCAGCTCCTCGTGATCACGGATCTGAGCCGCGCCCTGCGGGATGAGGAACGGCAAGCATGGCAGCGCCTGATCCGTGTGCTCGGCCACGAGCTGAATAATTCGCTCGCGCCCATGAAGTCCATCGCCGAGAATCTCACCAGCATGCTCGGTCGCAAGGAGCGCGCGCCGGATTGGCAGGAGGACATGCGCAGCGGCCTTAGCGTGATTGCCGCGCGCACCGACGGCCTCGCGCGCTTCATGAACGCGTATGCGCGCCTCGCAAAACTGCCCCCGCCGACTTTTCAGCAGGTGGACGTGGGTGGATGGATTCGCCGCGCCGCGGGCTTGGAGCCCCGCCTGCCGGTTCAACTCAATCCCGGCCCCGAAGTGAGCATCCACGCCGACCCGGCCCAGCTCGATCAGCTCTTGATCAATCTTCTGCACAATGCGGTGGATGCCGCTCTCGAGACCGGCGGCGGCGTGCGCGTCGGCTGGGAACAAAAAGACGGCTACATCGAAGTGTGGGTGCAGGATGACGGACCCGGCATCCCGAATCCTACGAATCTTTTTGTCCCGTTCTTCACCACCAAGCAAGGCGGCTCAGGCATTGGTCTCGTTCTCAGCCGGCAAATCGCGGAAGCCCACGGTGGATCGCTGACGCTCGAAAATCGCGAATCAAGGCGCGGTTGCGAAGCCCGCCTCCGCCTCCCGCTCAACAATTGACGCCTCATCCTCAGTTCCCCGCTTTCGAGTTCCGGCTTGCGAGCGCCCCCACGCGCCGCTCGAGTTCCCGCGCGATTTCTTCCGCCGCTTCCGTTTCGCGGAAACTGACAGGTGCGCCGACCGTGACTTTGATTGCCCCCGGGGGCGCCCATCGCTTGCCTGTCTGCTTGCGCTCGAATAATCCATCGAGCCGCATCGGCACGACGGGCAGCCCCAATCGCGTGGCCAGCAGGCCAATCCCTGCGCGGAACGGAGCCATCATTCCATCCTGCGTCCGCGCCCCTTCGGGAAACACAAGAACGCTCCACCCACGATCCACCAATTCTCCAGCGAATGCGAAGCTCTTCCGGAAGCCGGATCTCTGCGGGAGTGGGAAAACATCGAATAGCGCGACGATCAGCAAGTATTGAACTCGCAGAAGCACGCCCGCGAAAAATCCGCTGCCCGTCGGAGGCTTCCGCATCGCCTCAAGCAGTTCCCCCTCCATCGCCACCGCCACGCGCCGGCGCAAGCGGCCCGGCAGCACCGCGAGAATGTAGCCGGGATCGAGAAAAGTTACATGGTTCGCGATCAGGAGCACCGGCCCCGCGATGCCGCGGAGATTTTCGCGCCCGCTTACGGTCGGCCACCCGAGCAGCAGCATCGCCGGGCGAACCAGTGCGTAGAAAGCGCCGGTGCGAATCCAGCGCACCGGCCAGCTCTGCGCCCAGCGCGGATAGTGGTAAGCGACGCCGCGCGCGGGAGGCTGCTCGAGCAATCGTTCGAGGTCGGCGGCCGATTCGGCGCTCGAGAATTCGGTCTCGCTCAGATCCACTTGATAGCGGTCTTCGAGCGCGCTGAGCAATTCGACGCGCTCAATCGAGCTGAGCTGGAGTTGCGCCGCGGCCCCGGGCTGTGCCGCCACGCCGCGTGAAATGCGCGCAAGCAATTCATTGAACGGACTCGGACCGGCCGATGCAGTGGGCCCGTGCACGGCGCCACCAAGATCCCTCTCCGCGGATTCCCGGATGCGCGCAAGCATCGGCTTCTGCGTGGGCGTGCGCGGAAAGTCCTTGTCGGGCCAGATCTGCCAGCGGCGCATTTGCTGAAATGGAGCAAGACGAGCGTTCGCGCGCTGCACGATTTCTCCCGCAGCGGCGGCGCCGGCCGAAGCTTCGCGCAACAAGAGAACGGCGCAAGGTTCCGCATTGCCGTCGCGCTCCAGGCCCACGACCACACAATCGCGCACGCCCGCTTCCTTCCGCAATTCCGCTTCGAGATCCTCGGGGTAAATGTTTAGTCCCGCGGGCGTCACAATCACATTTTTCCGCCGCCCTTTGAAATACAGATTGCCATTCGCGTCACGCTCGCCGAGATCGCCCGTGTGAAACCATCCCTCCGCGTCCACCATCGTTGAAACGTCCGCATCTTTCCAATATCCCGCGGCCACACTTTCCCCGCGCACCAGAATTTCCCCGTCCTCGGCAAGCTTGATGTCCAGTCCTGGCAGCGTCTTACCGATCGAGCCGCGCCCTAGGCGGAAAGGATGATTCACGCTCACGAGCGAGGTCGTCTCCGTAAGGCCGTATCCCTGAATCACGGCGTACCCGAGCCGCGCCCAGAATTTCTCCGCGTCGGCAGGCAGCGCCGCGCCGCCGCAAATCACCGCCCAGAATTTCCATCCGAAGCGCCGGTGAATCGCGCGAAAGCGCCACCAGCGCCGCAGGAAGTGTTCCGTGTCCGCGGCTTGCAAATCGCGCTCGAATGTTTCGAACCGCCCCTGCGCCGCAAAATCGCGCTCGATTTGATCGCGCAAGGATTCGATCAGCCGCGGCACGGTCACGAGGACGGAAACACGCTCTTCGCGGATCGTCCGAATCACCTCCGCCGGATTCAGCGTGTCCAGGAAGACGGCCGTTCCGCCGAGAATTTGTGGCAGAAATATTCCCAGCAATTGGCCGAAGACGTGGCTCAGCGGAAGCAGATCGAGAAATCGCAGCGGATGGAATATCCGTTCGTACTTGAGGTAGCGCCCAATTTCTTTTTCGAGCGGCTCGAGATTGGCGAGCAGATTTCCGTGGGTCAGGACCACGCCGCGCGGCTCGGCCGTCGTTCCCGAAGTAAAAACAATTTCCACGGGATCGCCGCGCCCGATTGCCGGGGAAGAAAATCCCGCCGCCTCATGCCCCGCCACCGTGGCCCGCAAATCCTCCAGAAAAATTGTCGGAACAGGCGGATTCAGGAGAGGGAGTTCACGGCCGGCCACTGCCAGGCGCACGCCGGCTTGCTCGGCCACGCGTTGCGCGAATTTCACATCGGCAATCGCGTCCATCGGCACGGCCACCGCACCGCAAAAAATGCAGCCGAGAAATGCGGCCACCCACTCGCCTGAATTTTCGCCCCAGAGCAGGACGCGGTCGCCCTTGCCGATGCCGCGCCGCTGCAACTCGCGCGCGAATTGCTGCGCCGTGCCGAGCAGTTCTGCATACGACCAGCGCACCATGCGGTAGCCGCGCCGCCAGGCAAGCGCGATCTCGCTCGATGGACGCGAGGACGGCTGGAAGTATTCGAGCAGGGATTGGCGGGGCATGGCCCCATCAGTTTCGCTCATCCGCGAGCGAATTGGGAACACCTTCGCGCGAGCGAACGCAGCCGCCCAGAAAGGCAAGCGTCCAGATGCTGCGACTGCACCGCGCACTTCGTCGCCCGGCGGCGAGCTAACGAAGCCAATTCTAGAATCTGTCCGCTACTTTAGCGTATCAGCCCCGGCTTTTAAACCAGGTCGAATTTCAGCTCGCCCAGCTTCTCGAGACTGCACGCAATTTTGTCGCCGGGCTTCAGCCACACTTGCTTGTCTTTCGGCATACCTTGAATCACGCCTTGTGGAGTCCCGGTATAAATGAGGTCGCCGGGCCTGAGCTTAATCACGCGGGAAATGTAGCTGATAATCTTCCGATTGTTGAAGATCATGTCGCTCGTGTTGGAGGATTGCCGCGTTTCGCCGTTGGCCCGGCATTCCAGCTTCAAGTTGTCCGGGTCGATCTGGTCGGCGGTGACAAGATAGGGGCCGATCGGGCCGAACTGGTCGGGAGTTTTTCCGATCAACCACTGGCCGCCGGTTTCGAGCTGTAGATCTCTGGCCGTGAAATCATTCCCGGTGCAATAGCCCGCCACGTAGGAAAGCGCGTCTGCCTCGCTTACCTCCTTCGCTTCCTTCCCGATGACGATCACCAGCTCCACTTCGTAATCAAATTTTTTGGCATATTCGACCGGCAGCTTGACCGTACCGTTGTGATGATTCAGCGCGTTATTGAATTTGTTGAAGAGCACCGGCTGCTTCGGCACCGGCGCGCCGATTTCCAAGGCGTGATGAACGTAGTTCAGCCCCACGCAAACAATTTTTTCCGGACGCGTCACCACCGGCCCGTATACGATGCTTTCCTCCTTCAGGTAGGTCTTGTGCACGGCCGTGGATTTGGAAGCGGCCTCCACCAGCGCGTTCAGGCTCGGCCCCTCTTCCTTCTGGAGCAAATCATCCATGGTGGCCGGTGCGTGCATATGCAGCACTTTTGCAGCGGCGCTCACGTCCAGAATTCCCTTCTCCGTCTTCACGCCGAGCTGGTACTCGCCGTCCCGCTGAAACGTCAACAAGGTGAGCCCGTGGGCCATCCCGCGCGCTTGGTCACGCACGGGCCCGGACTCCGCATGTGTTCGCCTGAATCCGCCCATCGCGGACATGGTCCAAGCTGCGCCTGCCATTTTCAGAAAATTCCTGCGATTTTCTTTCATGGTGTGTACTCCTTGCTTTGCTGTGCTCTCTGGTCATCCCGGGGGCCGATTGGTGCGCGATTATACCGCATGCCGCCCGCCAGTGCCGAGCGAGCATGCGGGGATGCTCGTCGTGCCGAATGCCGTAAAGTAAGCGGCTCCGAATCATCACGGTCGTTGAGCCTGTATGCGCGAAATGAGCGCCGGATCGTCCGGGAAAAGTCCCGCCGCGGGCAGCCGCGCGAGCGCTTCGGCCCAAAATGGCTCGCGAGCGAAGACGCGCCGGAAAAGCGGCAGAGATTCGTCCACGTGCCCGCTCGTGACCAGTGTCACCGCGTGCCAGAATACGATTTCCATCTGGTCCGGTAGGATTTTTTCAGCCTCGCCGTATTCGCGCACGGCGCAATCCCAATCTTTCTTCGTCGAACACGCATCGCCATTCTCCATGTGGTCGTAGGCGCGGTGATAGCGCACCAGCCGCTTCAGTTCGTTGATCGGGTCCGCGGAATCATCCACGCGCAGATCAATTACTTTGTCCGCCCAGGGGCGCCCGGTGGATTTTCCACGCACGATCAGAATCGCGGCAGATTGCTTGCCGCGGATGTCGCCGCCTTCGCTCTGGGCTGCTTCGAGAGCGGCGATGAGGCGGTCCGTAAGATCTCCCTGCGCCGCTTCAAATGCTTTGCCCATGGCCGGCCATACCGTGGGCTTTTCCATGATGTTGGCCTGCGCCGAATAATCCTTGCCAACCTGATTTCCCGCGGCCGCGATGCAATATTTCCCGGTGTGCGACGCCACATGTCCCTGCGCGTCAAGCATGGCCACCTGCCGCGCGTCGGCATACGGATCGGCGGCCAGCAGCCCGCGCAACGCTTCAGGCGCGGTCTTGCCGGCGCGCATCAAGTCCAGCCCGAGCGGCCCATACGATGGGTCAATGAAAGATTGCGTGGCCACCACACCCACCCCCGCCTCCCCCCAAATCACGTCCGCACCCACCGCGAACCAGTGCGATTGCACGGCCACGCCCATATCGCCCGTCACGGGGTCGCGCGCCACGATCGAAAAAGTGTGCACGGGGCGAAGCGGCCGGGGAGATTGCGTGGCATGGCCGGCCACGGATTGCCCGAAGGCCGAGCCAGCCAGGATGAGGAATATATATATTGCGAGTGCCAAACGATTCATGCTGTTTTCTCCAGTATGTGAAGCGGGAGCGGGAATTATAGGCCGCATGGGTCTAAAATTCGAACTCATAACATAATTCTCAAAGGGGGTGTTTTATGCAGATTAGAACGGGTCTCGGTCTCATGTTTTCAATGGGTTAGGACGATTTCTAATCCCGGGAGCGGGATTAGAAAAGCAGTGGCTAGTGGCGAGTGATTAGTGGCTAGAGGCGCCGAGGCGGGTATATTCATCGAGTTCAGCGCGGGTTTGCCGCGGTTCGTCATTGGACACCTCTCCTCAATCCACTCCATCGGGGCGCAAGAATCGCGCCCCGCCAATTCGACCGGGACGCACACATCGCGTCCTGCGAATTCGACCCGGACGCATACATCGCGCCTCGTGCAACATGGCATGACGGATGGAGAAAACGCAAGCGAACGTGCCTGTGGACTTTTTTTGAGGGTCGGGCGGGAATGGGAAAGGCCGAGATCTTCACGCCTCTTGATTCGAAACATAAGAACACGGCAGGAGAGGTAAACGTCAAACCCTCCCACCCTTTAGAAAGAAAAGGGCGTGCACCCCGAACTTCAAGTGAATTGCAAATCAAATGCGCAGATTGCCGCAGTGCTATCATCGTCATCGTGCTGTGGCTTCACAAATCGATGACGACATCGGTCGTCGGCTGTGAACAGCAGACGAGAAGATTGCCATCAGCCGGCTTGTCGAGTGGCTCCGGGTCGTAAACGACCGCCCCCGAGACCAAACCGCTCTCACAGTTGTGACAAACACCGGTTCGACACGCCCAACGGACCGGGACATCACAGGCCTCGGCCATTTCGAGAATGCTCGCGTAGCGCGACGCGTTCCAATGCGCGGAAATGCCGCTGCGCGCGAACGATACGAGCAAGCTAGTGTTTGCCTCGCCGCTGGGCGGATGCGGAGCACGCGTGAGTGCGCCGACGACGCCAGGGGTCATGGACTCGCCGCCATTGAAGATCTCGATGTGAATGCGCTCAGGCGCCACACCCAAGGCCGTGAGCGCCGCTTTCATGTCCGCCATGAATCCAGTTGGCCCACAAAGGTAGACATCGGCGTCTCGTGGGAGTCCGAGTTCATCGAAAACGGACCGCGAGAAGCGACCCGTGGCGTTGAAATCCTCATCCGGTTTGTCGCTTGAGTCCGGTTTGGTGTAACAGATGTAGGTGCGGCCGTTCCTTAGCGCGGGCATGAGGCGGCGGACTTCGCCGGCGAACGGATGGTGCTGCCCATCGCGAGCCGCGCACAGCCACAGGATCTGACGTGTCGAGCGGGCTGCCGCGAGCGCGTGCAGCATCGCTAGAACGGGTGTCGCGCCGATCCCAGCACTGAGCAGTACGATCGGCCTTTCTCCGGACTGCAGGACGAAACTTCCGCGCGGCGAGCTGACGTCGAGGCGGTCGCCCACACGGAGATGTTCGCTCAGGTACTTTCCAGCCGCTCCATCCGGCTCGATCTTCACGCTAATTCGATAACGCTCCATTGAGGGCGGACCTGAGAGCGAGTAGCTGCGAAAAAGCGCCGGGCCGCCGGCGGCGGGCTTCAGACGAACGACGACGTACTGACCTGGCAGAGGCATGGGAAGCTTGGGACCGTCGGCGCTCTGCATGACAAACGAGAGAACGTCCGCGGACTCGCGATCAATGGAGGCCACGACGAGCGGCTGAAATCCCGGGGAGGCTGGATGGGCCGCCGCGGCAGGCGCCAGTCCGGCGTTTCCCGTTGCCGCGGTATTTTTTTCACTCTGGAGCAGCGCTTCAAACGAGCCACGCCATCCGGGCGAAAGCGCTTCGATCCGCAACGCGCGCTCCAATTGATCGCGTGGATGATTGGGGAAATAGAGGAGCGCGTTGATTTCAGCGACAGTCATTCGCTCCTTCGCCTCTCCCACCTTCACAATTTCGTCGGCAGCGCCGACATCGCCTTCACGGAGAACGCGGAAATAGAAGCCCGGCCGGCCGCTCCCTGTCAGCAATGCCGGCATCCTGGGCTCGTTCATCCGAATGCCGACGCGATAGCACGTGACGCGAGGTTGAGTGACCTCGAAGAGCGCGGTGCCGATCTGAAATCGATCGCCGATGCAGACAGCATCATCAGCCAATCCTTCGATCGTAAAGTTCTCACCGAACTGTCCGTAGACGAAGTCGATCCTCTTCAGTTGCTCCTGCCAGTAGCGATACGATTCCATCTGATAGACGAAGACCGCTCGCTGTTCGCCTCCGTGCCCGGCCAGGTCGCCTTGACCGTCTCCCTCGAGATCCAACCGGCCGACGCGACAGCGACCAGCGACCGGATTCTTCCAGACCCCGGTGTGCACAGTGCGGCCTTTCCACACGATGTCGCGCGGAAGCCCGACGTTCACCGATAGCAGCCGAGGCATAGCGTTAGGATTCCTCCCGCGTGAAACCTCCCATCGCCGACGGGACGCTCGATTACATCCCTAACTTGCCGGCGAGCCAGTAGTCGAAACTGAACTTTCCCGGACCAGAGCAAATCAGCCAGGCAAAGAAGAGCACGTAGAGGACTTCAGGAAGGTAGAGGAAATCGTCGAGCCAGTTAAGAGGCGAAAGTCCTTTAGGCAGGGTGGAGAGCGAGTTGGTCAAGGTGGCGACAACCATATCGATCATTAAAGCCGCGCAGGCCGGGCTCGAAAGAAACCCCACGGCCACCAAGGATCCGCAAACGAACTCGACACCCGCCACGAAATAAGCCGTCTGGCGGGGAAACGGGACTTTGGCCTTCACGAGCGTATCGTAAACAGGTTTCGTGCCGCCGGCGACAAACAATTTGTTTGCCCCGGAGATGGCGAAGAACAGCCCGATCGAAACGCGCACCAGCAGGATGGCATATTGTTCCAAATCACTGCTACCCAGCAGCGCAAACTGGACCAACCGTTTCCAATCCATCTCTTGTCCCTCCATCAGAGAAAGTGCTGTGACGATGCTCCATATCACAAAGTTCGACTTCTCCGGTTACCGCGTTGATCAGGACCTGGCGGGTCTCTGGCGTTAATCTCTGTTCTCGACAATTATGGTGCAAACCGCAAATGACGGTGTCGCTGGCGAATTCTCGCGCCTCGAGATTATGTGTCCATCCGTTCGACCCATTGAGCGCGGAATGCGGGAGCCACGAATGGATCAGCAAAGTACTGGGTTTCCCGCGCAACCTTG
>Ga0187802_10000127_pt1 | contig 17179 bp, 17 predicted proteins | sample NC_wetland_sal_i_FD_130584 | JGI IMG/M metagenome (GOLD analysis project Ga0187802, IMG submission 130584) | Wetland sediment microbial communities from Neuse River Estuary, North Carolina, USA - Control_2 | ecosystem: Environmental > Aquatic > Freshwater > Wetlands > Sediment | place: USA... | reverse complement strand
CCTATCAAAAACCAGACGGGTGGAGACTGGGCTGCCGATGTTACAATCCGCGAACCCTGCGAAAACGACCTGATCTTCAGCGCTTCGGAAACACCGCCGGATATCAAGGATGCCAAGAAACATTTTGAGATCCTTCAAGAACTCAACAAGAAGGTAAAGCGGAAGTGTCCTCCCACCAACTTCGCCACATTGACGGCGATCCGTTCGGGGCGGCTAGTTTCGATCTGGCCTAGAGGTCATTTTGATCGGCATGATCACCGCGGCGCTTGCTTTCGTGGCCGGCTCTATGGGCTCAGGCTACTGCTAAATCCATAAGGGTCTTCGGCTCGGCTCCGTGGCCCGATCCTTGAGGCGTATATGGATCGAGGAATCGGATCGTGCACACTCGCAGTTAGTGCTCCAGTGTTTTCAGGTACGCGATGATGTCGCCGACCTGATCCGGATCGAACCGGAACTCGGGCATTGTTGGATGGCCGGTGATTATCCCCTCCGCAAGCGGTTTTTCGAGGTCCTCAACAGGATAGCGCTCGTGGAAAGTGCGGAAAGGTGGTGCGATCTTCAGTGGACTCTCACCGATTTTGCCGATCGCATGACAGCGCGAGCAGTTGGTCTTAAGAATAACGAATCCCCGCTGCGCTGCCGGGGACAGCACCTCGTCGCTCTTTGCATTCGGCAGCATGTATGTCAGGAATATCGCAACGCCGGGGAGACCGACGATCCTCAGCAATGTCATTCCCCAGTTTCTCCCTGTTTACCTGATCGCCCAGGAGGTCGCAGGCTCCTTTCGTCTTCGATCGACGGCAATGCTATGCCCGAGATCGGTTCCACCCAAACCAGATGGTCGTGCACCTTCTTGACCCCGGCGACGTTCTCGGCCGCGACGACCAGGCCTCGGCGTTCGCGATCGTCGGTGATGACGCCGTGTAACTCCGCGACTCCGTCTTTGACAATCACGTTGACGCGTGGTGCCCAATCTTGCTTTGCAACCGCCGCTAGAATGTTGGCGCGGATCGCCGAATCCCCTCTGGTGGCAGCAGGCAAATCGTGGGCAAAAGTGGCAAGCGCGTGCAGCAGGTTGGCGCGGCTGACGATGCCGACCATGTGGCCATCACGGGTCACGGGAAGCCGCTTGATATGATGGCGCTCCATCATCTCGACTATCCTCTCAAGAGACTCATCGTCACGAATGCTACGTGGATCTGGGGTCATGACCTCTGCGACCTTTCTTCCTGACGTGTGCACATACTCTTTGGCGAGCTTGCCAGGTCCGACGATGTATTCGAGCCATTTTGGCCGGCGCCGCTGGGTGCCAAGCTCGCCGCGTCGGAGAAAGTCTCCTTCGGTGACCATGCCGACCAGTTCACCTTCCTTATCGAGGACTGGTAAACCGCTGATGCGGTTCTGCAGCATCAAGTTCGCAGCTTTGACAACCGGCTCGTCGGCGCCGATGGAAATGACATTGATCGTCATGATATCTTTGACTTGCATAATGTCTTCACTCCCTTTTAGCGCCGTTCCGGCCCATTCAGCTTCAAGATGAGCAATTGGTGGAGTGGTTGCGTTCACCAATGTGTCAGTGCGGGAGAACAGAAATAAACGGGCGACCTGCCTGATTGAGCGGAGGTTAACCGTTTTCTGAGATAAAGGCGAGGTTACGATTGCATCAGTACCTGCTTCACCTCCACATCAGCGCCCCTGAGGCAGATCAATATCGGTTGCAGACCATTGTTTCTTGGAAATTGTTTTCTTGATCCATTCACGCTCAGCAGCCACCTTGGCGAATACTTCCAGGTTTGAGCATGTCGAATTTCCATAACGGGCGCGCTATCAACACCAGACGACAATCTGATTGTCTCGCTCTGTATAGCCCAGCCCACCGGAATCTCCGTCCGGCATAACGGCGATTTGCTGTCGAAACGCTTCTGGCGTCAAGTCGCCTTTACGCAGCCGGCGCCTATGAAAATTCGCCGTTTCGCTGGCTTGCTTCATGCTCTCTTCGCATGAAGATGAGCGCCAGGCCGCGGCATTCAAACGGGCCGTCGCGAACGGTCACTGCCGGAGGCAATGGCGGACGCGGCCCTGGCGGCACTGGCGGTTTTGGCGTAGGCGGTAGTGGCGGCTTCGGCTCCTCCGTAGCATCCTCCTCAAATTCGGTGCAGGCTGTTTCATTGAGCACGGCTGCCATGGCACGTAGGTTATTCGTCGCACGAGTGCCCGAACTGCGACAGCGCCTCGTCGAGATGGTCGGCAAGGAGCGGCATGCCGAGCAGATAAGACGCCGTGCGCTTGTTATGAGCGCGCGCGGCTTCCGCGCGCAGTTCGTCCCAATCTTCGATTGAACCGTCGCCGCGACCGAGCCAGGCGAGTGCAACGAGATCGATCTGCTCGTCCTCGCTCATGCCGAAGATCGCGGCGGCGATCTCCTGGACGACCGGATCGTCCCGGTGATCCTCCAACACGGAAATCATCGCGTCGTCGGTCGGATTGGAGGCATCGTCCGGATCGGTCACCACATCCTTGACGTCGAATTCACGTGCCTTGGCGATGATGTAGCAAACCTTTTCCGGAGAAATCGAAAGTTCGGGTGTCTTCTCTGAGACTTCATCCGGCATGGCGATCCTCGTGGGCGAAAGGGCGCGTAAATATGCCTGACGCCACGTTGGTGTATGTTTCGACGAAATCTCTCATTTGCGCAGCAAATGACTGCAAGCACTTCTGAATATAATCGGACTGAATCCGGACGAAATCTTGCATATCCTTCGCTTGCCTTAGCTCATGCGCAAATTCTAGAGCGGCAGCAAAGTCCTGCTCGACGTAACTCTGCAGCCTTTTGTTATAATCAGCGAGCCACGGAAGCGCCGTCATCATCCTCTCAATCGAGTTGAAATAATTTACTTCAAAGCCGCGAAATTCTTCCACAGTCTGTTCGGCTGTTGCGCTGAGGTCTTTGAAAAATTGTTTTTCATCTTCATTCTCTTCTGGCATGGTTGAACTCGCGACTGTATAGCTCGGGCGGCAGCATTCAACAGGGACTGTTTGCGGTTGGATTTTGGTCGAAGTGATCATGTTGACAAACCGAATGGCGTCATCATCGCAGCCATTGTCCTAGTATATATCTCGCCGATATTCTTCGCCTGCGCATTGCACAAAGTAAATTGCACAGTCATAAACTCGGTCTCAATCTTGACGACATCTTCCACGGTCTTGGCTTGGCTGAGTTTCTGTACGAACCCAAAAGCATTACCGACGTTTTCGGTCGCGTAACTCAGAAGCTTCTTATTTAGATCCGTATTGCCCCAAGGAGACGCTAACATGGCGTTCTGCAGCCAACTAAAATAATTCTCCATCGCCTCTTGAGTTCGTCCCGTAGTCTGCTCGGCAGTGTGCCTTGCAATTCCGGTCAAAGATTCTGGTGGTTCTTTGGCTTTTGCCATGGTTGCCTCCTCGTATGAAAGAGAAAGAGAGGCGGAAAGCCCTCCTGTACGCGTGGGGTAAAGAAAAAAGGGCGCACCCAAGGGAAATCCTAAGATTATCTAAACATCGAAACCGAAGCGTTTCACTTGATATAGATCAACCTTGTCTGCAATTTTTCCGCGGAATGTCGTTCACCGTGAAAGCCGCTCGTGGCTAACATGCCGAAGCTACCAAAGGCCAACGCGCTCTGCACCATGCTAAATGCTCTTAATCGCGCTCAATTTGCGGTGAGCGACATTATTCGCTGCGCTCAAGGCGATGTCGTTGGTGTCTTTGGACTTGACCCCCACGAATGCCCCTACCAGACCATTGCGTCTCGCGCGCATTGGCGTCTTCGCGACTATGGCTGCAAGAACAGATCGCATTCTCTGCTCATCATTGCGGCTCCGATCAAAAAACCGTACATCTGGGACCTTGCGCCTTCGATCAGCACCATCCGCTTCTGCCTGCATCGAGGCTTGTCCATCAAACTATTAGAGTGGATGCCCGCTTCACCCCGCGCGGGCAATAATGGCCTGCACGAATATGTACTCGCCATATCCGAAGCCCTGGCGACAATTGCGACTGCGGGTCAAGGCGCAAAGCCCTTTCTGATTGGTCATTCGCTCGGAGGCACGCTTGCGGCGATATACGGAGCTTTTTTGCCCGAGAGCATCAGGGGCCTTGTGCTTTTAGGCGCGCCACTTTGTTTCGAACCGTCAGCGAATCAATTTCGCGACGCTCTCGTAACACTGGTTCCGCAGGAGATTTCCGACATGGATCCATTTCCAGGTTCACTCTTGTCATACGCAAGTGCGTTGGCATCTCCACGCACATTCATTTGGGCACGGCTGATGGATGCCGCGATGAGTATTGCCGACCCCCTGGCAATGGAAATTCATGCGCGAGTGGAGCGCTGGGCGCTTGATGAGGTTCCTCTCCCAGGAAAACTGATGCATCAGATCATTGATTGGCTTTATCGCGAAAACCGTTTTTGCCGCGGCGCTTTGAAAATTGGCAAAAAGGTTATCGGCCCTGATAGTCTGTCGGTTCCAACATTGGCGGTCGTTAATACCTCTGATGACGTTGCTCCGCTGAATTCACTAAAGCCGTTCGCGAATGTGATGACGACAAGCATTCGGACTATTGAATATCCCGGCGAACTCGGTGTCTGCTTGCAACATCTCGGAATTCTGGTCGGACGCCAGGCACGCGCCCATATATGGCCGGAAATAATATCCTGGCTGAAGTCTCAGAATTGATCGCGCCGGGCGGGTACTTGTCCCTATGGTTCTTGCCATTGTCTGGATTTAACACGAACTACGCTCGACGTCCGCAATGAGTCTGGTCTCCGAGGTAAGCGAAACTTCTGTAGCCGGAATCCGAACAAATCTTCTGCGATCTAATAGGATGCGGGCAGTTGCAAATCTCCAGGGGATGGCCAGGCACGGAAACAAATTTGCCCTGAAGGTCTCGTTAACAGCACTGGACACGTGAGGCGTCATTCGAAGTGTAAGCTCGCGGCACCATAGCGCGAAGTCGCCGACTGGCACTGAACTGAGGGCGAACCGCCTATGCGACGCACTGAGCTGCTTTGCGTTAGATCAATTCCGAGCCTGCTCATTGGGAATACGACACCTCTTGTTCAATCAATATGAGTGAACTTGAGGAGTTAAGTCATGATGACGCGTCGGCAAGCCAGTGCAGGGCTGCTTTCAAGTGGTGCATTTGCAGCAACACCAGCCGTCTTGGCTCAGGAAGCCGGAGCCCTGGAACTACCATCTCCACGCACCGATGGCGGCAAGCCTCTTATCCAGGCGCTCAGTCTACGACGTTCGATCCGCGAATATGCAGACAAACCATTGACCACACAAATACTGTCTGACCTGTTATGGGCGGCCTTTGGCATCAATCGGCCGGCTACCGGCGATCGCACCGCGCCCTATTGGCGCCACGTCATGGTGATCGACGTCTATGCAGCGATGGCGGACGGCGTATGGCTCTACGAGCCGAAACTACACGCACTCACCCCTCATCTGCGGTCCGACATACGGGCCCAAACCGGCACGCAGGATTTCGTTGGCACCGCTCCTCTTAACCTGATCTATGTCGCGCATGGCGAGCGGATGCAAGACGTCTCGGCAGAAGACCGGCGTCTGTATGCTTCAGTCGACACCGGTTTCATCGGCCAGAACGTCTATCTGTTCTGTGCATCTGAAGGTCTCGCGACCGTGTTCCGCGGTGCCGTTGATTACCAAGCACTCGCCAACACAATGAAACTGGGCGCCGGTCAATTTGTGACGTTCGCGCAGACAGTCGGATATCCAAAGATTTGAAGGTCTATCGCTGTCGGTCAACAGATAAGCTTCGCGAGTTTCACGGCGGCTGAGCTTTAGCGAATGCCCTTCGGTGGAGACGATTATGGACGAAGAGATCAGAAAGAAGATCCTGCCAGCATCAGATTATGACGCGACACTAAGACCACGGCCGCTGGTCGTTAACGGGCAACGCATCTTACATCGAACCTACCGCTGATTGGACTTCTTTTGTTGATGTGGATTACTCCGCGTTGATATGATGACCTTGGCCCGCTTCTTGATTTCGTTGGCCATGAGCAGGCTGACCCGCCTGCTCAAATTTTGTCATTGGAAAACGCCCCAGCGTCTCGATCACTTCCTCGTCTGCGACCTGATCAAAGTTTGCATAGTACAGGCCGATTGCTCCAAAGAACTCGTAGTCTTCAAGGCAAATGACATCGTCAGCGTCGTTGCGCAGCCCAGCAAGGCTATCTGTAGGCGCTACCGGCACCGCTAGCACGAGTTTCTTCGGGTTACGCATCCGGGTAGCGCGCAGGGCCGCGCGGGTCGTCGCACCAGTAGCAACGCCATCATCAATCACAATCGCTATGCGACCGCCGACATCGACCCGCTCGCGACTACCCAGATAGCGTTGACGCCGCCGCTCAATTTCGGCGAGTTCAAAGTCGCAGATGGCCTTAAATTCGGCCCCGTCGATACCCGTCAGCTCGATTACGTCCTCATTGCGCACGATGATTGGCGCACCGCCATCGACGACGGCGCCCATGGCGAGCTCGGGCTGGAAGGGTACGCCGATCTTACGCACCAGGATCAGATCTAGTGGCGCCTGGAGCGCTCTGGCCACCTCGGCCGCAACGGGCACGCCGCCGCGCGGCAACGCCAGGATCACGGGATGATGATCCTTATATGCGGCGAGTGCTTTAGCTAATTTGCGACCGGCCTCAGAGCGATCCTTGAATGACATGGCGACCTCGTTCGGCTAGTTTCACACCCTGGTCGTGCGCATCCTCTCATCACGAGCAGGCGAAAGGTGTCGCTCAAACCATCCTGCGGCATGATCTATGACCGCCTCAAGCGCTCCAGGTTCGGGAAATAGATGGCTTGCTCTGGGAACGATCTCCAACGCCTTGGGCCCTTGTAGGCGCGCTAGCGCCTGCTCGTTGAGCTCGATGACGGCTAAATCAGCTCCGCCCACTATCAACAGGGTCGCTGCTTGCACCGTATCGAGCGCGTTTCCGGCGAGATCGGGGCGTCCACCGCGCGAGACTACCGCGGCGATACGGCGAGGAAGTCTCGCCGCGGCGACCAGTGCCGCCGCCGCTCCGGTACTGGCGCCGAACAACCCGAGTGGCAACATTGCAATTGACTCTTGGTCATCAATCCAACGCACGGCGTCAACAAGCCGGTCCGCCAGTAGCGGAATATTGAACACGTTCACCCGATTAGCATCTTCGGTCGAAGTAAGAAGATCGAACAAAAGTGTCGCAATGCCCCGATCGTTCAAGGCGTGAGCAACGAACGTGTTTCGGGGGCTCAAGCGGCTTGATCCACTGCCATGGGCGAAAACAACGAGCGCATAGGCGTTCTTCGGCTTCTCTAGGATTCCGGCGAGCCCAATGGGCGGAATGTGGACATCGCGGCTTTCACTTGCTTGCTGTGCATCATCCCGCAGGGAAGAACTTTTCTTGGCACTGCTCATCACCGAACTTCCTCGGGGCCGGTTTTCTAAGCCAATAGCAGAGTTTTCTTACTGGTCACGTCGCCTTGGGGCGTTCCTCCGCGAGCTGGCGTCGCTCTATTGATCACGTCCACGGCAGGTTTTCGGTATCATGCTCCAGTTCCGCGCGCTCGACGGCGGCGCTGCGCCGCCTACGCCTTCTTGGCATTGGCGAGTTGCGCTCGCTGCATCGCCGGCGTCGGTTTTTCCCTTTCAGGAATCTTGCGCCGCGGCTGGGCCTTGAAACGATCGCCGCCGGCATGCACCGGCACCGAGCCGAGCTTTCTCAGCAAGTTGCGCACTTCAGTGCCGTCGCCCATCAAGCGACCGCCCTCGACATGGGCGTCCGTTGGCGCGCCGGCCGGCGACGCGCTCGATGGCCGCCGGACCGCCGACATTCTGCACCCGGAAAGCAACGAGCTCTTTCGCTGGCCGCAGCTCGATAGGAAGAACCGGCCGCCGGTTTGGCGCGGTGGCGATGTGCGGACTCAGTCGCAGCAGTCGTCATGGCACGGCCTCATCATTGAAGTCCAAGGAGTACCCGGCCAACCCGCCGCGGCATTGATCTAGCGCAAAGGACCTCCTGTCGTGGCTTTTGCATCCGGTAAAAAGCTCACCTTATCGCCGGGGCTCACGTTAAGGTCGCTTAATCATGGGGTGCTGAGATTATTCCAACCAGGGGCGCTACGATTCACGTACTGCTCGCTGAAAGCGCGGGGGTTCGAGTTCGACTCCTCTGGGCCCCGCCAGCTGGTGGGCAGATCAGCCAATCGACAATATCAGGCCAAATCTCGTGCAGTACCCGCCTGCTCATGAACAGGCCGAGATGGCGGCAGTCTGCCGTCACCTTGCGGAGGTGGCGCGGTGGCGTACCCACCAGTCGCTCAACAGCGAACAGCTGCGGCGGCGCGACCAACTCATCATCGCGAGCCGCAAGTAGGAAAATGGGCACTTTGACGCTTGTAAGATCGATTCGCCTTCCCAACGCCTTAAACTTGCCGGCGGCGATCTCATTTCGCTTATAAAGCTTCTCCACGATTTCGAGAAAATAACTCCCCGGCAGATCGACCGTCCACGCATACCAGTCACGAAACGCCGTTTCGAGACGAGTAAACCCTGACGAACCGGGCGCTTCTTCGCTTTCTAGTAAGCGTTTAATATCTTCGGTTTCGGCCGACGTGGGCCCCCACAGCTTCAGCATGTTCCTTCCCAGCACCAGGCCATCGCCGAGCCGGACCACCTCGCGGAAGATCTCCAGTGCAGTACCATCGGCGAACGCCGATAGCACAGACGGCTCAGCCTTGGTGTCTACCGGCGCACCAGCAAGCACCAATTTGCGGACCTTGCTGGGAAAACGCGCCGTATAGATGAGCGCCAGCCATCCGCCCTGACACAAGCCTATTAGGTCGACTGGGCCGCCAATCTCATCGACGAGCACATTGAGATCGGCAAGATAATCGTCGATCCCGAGAAATCGCATGTCAGTGGAAGCCGATTGCCAGTCGGTGACAAACAGCCTCGTCAATCCGCCATCACGGAGCGCGGCAACCAGGCTGTGGCCTCGGGTAAGATCGCTGAGGAGCGAGCCATGCAGCGCGAATGGTGTGCACAGCAGACAAGGGGCGCCGCGGGATTGGGTCGCGAAATCCCGCAATTTCACCGTCACAAGCTCCAGCGCGACCCGGTGTGGCGTCGTCCATTTTGGTCGCGGTGCCGTTTCGCCGTCCGTTCCGATCGCTAGATTGGTGAACTGCTTGGCAAAATGCGCCGCCATCTCACTCGCCGAGGCCGCGAGGAGCGCTGGCCAAACAAAAGCGGCGTTTGCAGCTTGGCGGTTTGTCGGCTGGTACATGCTACTTCCTCGAACCGATGAACAGCTAGCATTTTATGGGCGGCCGGATCACCGCCGATTGATCCAGATCAAGTCAGCATATGAGGAGATCTGTGTGTGCGAAGCCCTTCCATACTGCAAGATCGGTGACACGCTTCTGTTACTGTCGCCTCTAGTCGAATCGTCGCAGCGTCGAGCGATATGACATCTGCTTGCTCTCGCAGGTTTCTCCGTTTATTCGTGGGTCCGGATTGAAGCCATGGTCCGGCCGACACCCCTTGAAAGCATGAACACCGGCTAAACGATCTGTGTTCCCTCACGTTCCGATGCTCGCATCGCACAACTTACTGGCTACTTCTGCTGCTTAAGGACCAACGCTTCGAGTGAATCGAGACAATGCAAACAAAAAATGAGATTGGCGAAGCGATGTACGGCTTCATCGGGTGTACGGTTGGCCAGTTTATGACGCGCACCGTGGTGACCGTGAATCGGCAGACGACAATGCGCGAACTTGCAGCGTTATTCGAGAAGCATGACTTCAATGCGTTTCCGGTAGTCGAAGATGGGAAGCTAGTCGGGATCATCACAAAGTTTGATTTCCTCCGCGCCTTCGCATTCACCACCAGTCAAGTTGTGCCCCACTACAATGAATTGATGAGCCGGTCCGCATCAGAAATGATGACAGAAGCTGTGGTGCATGTGGACTCGACCTCGCCATTAACGCGAGTTCTTCAACTGATGGTGAACCTCAAGGCTCGAAGTTTTCCGGTGGTCAGTGCTAGTGGCCAATTGGATGGTATGATCTCGCGAGAAGACGTCATGCGCGCCCTTAACGAGACAACGCAGGAATCCCGATAGACCGCGGAGGTACAGCTTTGGCCTCCAGAGAGGAAACCATGTCGCGGGTCGCATTAGTGACGGGCGGAACACGTGGCATAGGCGCTGCTATCTGCAAGGCACTCAAGGAGGCCGGCTACAAGGTTGCGGCCAATTACGGCGGCAATGATGAGGCAGCGCAGCAATTCAACGTGGAGACGGGCATTCCTGTCTACAAGTGGGACGTCTCCTCGTTCGACGCCTGCGCCGCGGGCGTGAAGCAAGTCGACGCTGAACTCGGGCCGATCGATGTCCTGGTCAACAATGCCGGCATCACTCGCGACGCTCAACTGCACCGCATGCAACCGGAGCAGTGGACCGCCGTGATCAATACCAATCTCGGCTCGCTGTTCAACATGAGCCGTCAGGTGATTGAGGGCATGCGCGAGCGCAAGTTCGGCCGCATCATCAACATTTCCTCGATCAATGGTCAGAAGGGCCAGTTCGGTCAGGTCAACTATTCGGCTTCAAAAGCGGGCGAGATCGGGTTCACCAAGGCGCTGGCCCAGGAAGGCGCACGGTTCGGGATCACCGTCAACGCTATTTGCCCGGGCTATATTGCCACCGACATGGTCAAGGCTATGTCACAGGAGGTGTTGAAAGAAAAAATCTTGCCGCAAATTCCGATCGGTCGACTCGGCAAACCCGAAGAAGTTGCCCGTTGCGTGGTTTTTTTGGCCGCCGACGACGCCGGGCTGATTACTGGTTCGACGTTGACGGCGAACGGCGGGCAGTATTTCGTCTAACTCCCGCAAGGCGTCTACCCGGTAGGCATAGCTCATGGTGATTGATGATCACGCCTGAGAAAAGCACAAGTGAGATAGAATATCGCGGATACACCTTAATTGCTGTCGAGCAATCGCCAGGATGGCGGGTGCGAATATATCCAGGCCACGGACTATTGAAAACCAATCCTGATTACGTCTCAGGAATCACGAAGGAAGAGGCGTTCGCGAAAGCCCGCGCGATTGTCGACTACCACCTTCTAGGTGAGATATGAAAAGGTCTGACAACAAAGCCAAACCGGAAAGACGCAATCGGGAGGCAGATCACATGGCTAAACGGCAGAAGCGAGCAAAAACGCAGCCGAAAAAGCGGGCAAAACCAGGCAAAAGGAGCGTTGCCGGACGCGTTAAGGCGCGCAAAGCACTCAAGTCCGCGCGATCGAGAGGCGATTGGACTTTCTCGCGGTCGCTGGGGAACGTCGGTTGATGGTGCGCCATAGCAAATTTCAGGTGCTGATGACCGCTGTGGGTCAATAAGCAACATTCGGAATGTCCACAATGACGTCTGTTTCGCTCTTGTTAACGGACCCAAAGCAGACGTGCGATTTAATTCAATCACTCACCAGTTAGCGCGAGCAGGGCCGGCGTTAGGCGCTCCTGTACGCTTTGAACGATAAGAATGCGCCAACTGCTAAGATCACGAGCGCCGCTATAGGCATTACGCCGGTGGTTTGAGTGGCGCTTGTCGCAATTCCAATTAGCTGCGTTGGAAAAAGTATTCGTGAAAGGCCACCTGCCAGTGCAACCCATCCTAGAACGGTCACCACCACTGCCCAACTTCGCGTCCACCGATTGTGAAAATACACAATGGCTAGTCCAGCAACGAAATGGAAATAGCCTGTTATGAAAGCAAGCGCTGGGTTATGAAAAGCTTGATCGACCAAGGCCGGCCACACGCTGAGGTTTATAAAAATTGAGGCAGCGCTTACTATAAGCGTAGGACCGAGCAACGCCGCAATCGTCTTTGAGGTTGTCATAGCGTAGTGCGCTTCAATTTACCGGGGTCTGCTTTACAACAAACCGATATACCCCATCGAGAGCGTGTCGCAATCGAAGCCAGGCGCACAAACGGTTCCTGGTGGTCCGGAATCGCTTCGTGGCTCGATACTGGAATAATCGGTATCCCGATTGGCCGACCGGCTGGTGTGAGTCTCGGCTGGCTGTTAAAAACTCCGCCAGCTCAACTTTAGACTCATTCGACAGCCTGCTTACGCCGTCTGTGCACTGACCGATCTGAATCGCAGGACCGCAAGCAGGAAGAAGACGCCTCCGATGCCGGCGACCAAGAGAAATTCAAGCCAGACTACGTCGATGCTGGCGCCCCGATAAAGGATCGACTGCGCGAATGAGACAAAATGCGTCGAAGGCGAGGCTTGCATCGCAGTCGCGAGCCATGGCGGCATGCTTTCTAAGGGCGTATTGCTGCCAGAAAGAACGTTCATCGGCAGATATACCAACATGAAAAGCAGCCCGAGCTGAGGCATCGAGCGAGCAACGGTGCCGAGGAATATCCCAACAGCACAGGCAAAAAACAGATAAATCATTACGCCCAGCATAAAGAGCGGAATCGAGCCTGCTATGGGAACATGCAGCAAGGTACGAACAACAAGGTAGAGCGAAAGCGCGACAGCAACGGTGATGACCAGGCCATTTGCCCAGACCTTTGACATCGCGATCTCGAATGGAGTCACCGGCATCACCAGTAGATGATCCATGGTCCCGTGCTCCCGCTCCCTCACGATAGCGGCTCCGGCCAAAATGATGGCAAGCATGCTGATGTTGCTGATGATGGTCATCACGCTAGTGAACCATGCTGTTGTGACATTGGGGTTGAAGAGGACGCGCACGTCGAGATTGGCCGACGAAAGTGGCGAGCCTGCCTCACGGGACATGAAATCGTCTATCTCGTTTGTGATGATCTGTTGGGCGTAGCCTGTCCCAAGACCAGCCTGGACCATAACAGTCGCATCCACATTGAGCTGGATTGCCGGGTCCCTTCCTCCCAGCACATCTCTCTCGAAGTTTGGCGGGATGTCGACTACAAAGGTATATTTTCCCAAATTCATCAGCGGGATGATGTCACGCTCGCCAATCTGCTCCGCGGGCTTAAAATACGGAGGCAGAAACGCCCGAGCGATGCGGTCCGACAATTCGGAGTGGTCCTCGTCGACCACTGCGACTGCGGCGTTGTGCACTTCCTGGGAGTAACTATTTGCTGACGCCATGATGTTCAGGGAGAATGCATAGATGACAAGTGCAAGCAGGACGTAATCGCGTAAGAAACTTCGTAGCTCTTTGGTGCCCAGCCAAAAAATGTTTGTGATCATTTATACGCCTCCGAGGGGCATTTTTCAAAACACGTCCTAGCTAACGCTCTTGTTTGCGCAGGAGCATGATGCTGATCAGCAGCAGCACTGGGATGAAGACCGAAAGCTGCGCAAGGTTGGCGCCAAGGTCATCAAAGCCCAATCCTTTAGTAAATGTGCCTACCGCGATCGGGCGAAAATAGGTCATCGGAAATGCCCGGCCCATGATTTGCGCCATTGGCGCCAGCGACGATACAGGTACCTGCTGCCCAGCGAATTGGGTCGCCGGCAAAACGGTTAGAATAGACGTGGCGAAGAGCGCCGCGATCTGCGTCCTCGCAAAAGCCGAAATCAGCATGCCGTAGGCGGTAGTCGTAGAGACGTAAACGACAACACCCAGGAGTAAAGTGAAGAAGCTACCTTTAAGTGGTACCTGAAAAACAAACAAAGCCATTAAAAACATCAACGCGAAATTCGCGGTGGCGAGGCCAATGTAGGGTATCTGCTTACCGACCAGGAACTCGAACTTGGTCACGGGAGTCACATAGAGATTAGTGATTGAGCCCAGCTCTTTTTCGCGCACGATGGCAAGTGCCATGAGGATTGCAGGAAAGAGCGCGAGCAACATCGATATAGTCGACGGTACCATGGCGTAGATGCTGTCGAAATCTTGATTGTATTTGTACCGAGTTTGGATTCTCGCGTGCGGCTTTGACGGAAATCGATTGGTTGTTTTCACGGCGGGGTCCGTGAGATAGAGCTGATGCATTGCCTCAAGATAACCGCGAATGGTTTCCGCGCGGAACGGCATAGCGCCATCGACCCAAGCGCCTACCCACGAGGGGCGTCCGCGCTCCAGATCGCGACCAAAATCAGGCGGGATTTCAATGGCGGCGTCAATTTCTCCGCTCTGCAGGCGTTTATGCATATCGGCATAGTCGACAAGCGGCTGCTTCTCTATGAAATAACTCGAACCGCGCAATTCCTCTAAGTAGGCCCGACTCTCCTGGGTCTGGTCGTGATCGAGCACAGCGAAAGTCAAATTATTGACATCAGTCGAAATTCCAAATCCGAATACGAGCATCAAAAATGCGGTGCCGAACAATGCAAAGCTGATTCGTATCGGGTCACGAATAAGCTCGAGTGCCTCGCGAATGGTGTAGGCAAAGAGACGCCGTAAACTGAAGACACGCTGTCGTGAAGATGACGGAAGCCGAGGCACGACAAGCTCGCGATCCGCTGCCGCAATGGCAGCGATCTGCCGCGTCTGACATCTAGCGGCCTCCTCGAGATAGCTAATAAACGCATCCTCTAGAGTAGCCGCACCGCGCCTTCTCGTGAGGTCAGCTGGCGTATCCGTCACAAGCACTCGGCCGGAATCCATGAGCGATATGCGGTCGCAACGCTCAGCTTCATTCATGAAATGCGTGGAGACGAAAATCGTGACGCCCTGATTGCGTGAAAGATCAATTAAGAGTTCCCAGAAGGCGTCTCGCGCTAAGGGATCAACTCCCGAGGTTGGTTCGTCAAGAATGAGCATGTCGGGGTCATGCACAACAGCCACAGCAAGCGAAAGCCGTTGGCGAATGCCAAGCGGCAAATCAGAAGTAAGGTGATCTAGATAAGTCTTGAGGCCGAACTGCTCGATTAGTTTGCCAACCCGTTCCGTTGCTTCGTGAGCAGGCAGATGGAAAAGCCGCGCGTGCAGCTCGAGGTTTTGCCTAACGGTCAACTCGGTATAAAGAGAAAAAGACTGCGACATGTAACCGACGCGGCGGCGCGAATTGATGTCACTCGCGTCGAGCGCTCTCCCGAACAAGAGCGCTTCTCCTTCGGTAGGGGGTAAGAGGCCCGTGAGCATCTTCATGGTCGTGGTCTTTCCACAACCATTGGAACCGACAAAGCCGAAGATTTCACCCTGTTGGATACCAAAGCTTACTCGATCAACCGCCGTAAAGTCGCCGAACCGGCATGTGAGGTCCCGCGCTATGATGACCGGCTCGGTGTCCCGGATCTGGCGCGGCGGGATTTCCAGCTTCTTGTGCCCGGCCCTGAGTGCTTCAGGCAGCAATTCAATGAAAGCTTCCTCGATGCTCTTGGCGTGCGTTTGTGCCTTCAGACCAGCAGGAGAGCCGGTCGCAAGGATCCTTCCCCCATTCATGGCAATTAGCAGATCGAACCGTTCCGCCTCTTCCATATAGGCTGTCGCTACTACGACACTCATGCCCGGTCGGCGTGCCCGCATACGATCTATCAATTCCCAAAATTGCCGCCGCGACAGCGGATCGACACCAGTCGTGGGCTCGTCCAAAATCAGGAGGTCGGGATCGTGAATGAGCGAGCAGCATAGTCCGAGCTTCTGGCGCATGCCGCCTGATAGCTTCTTCGCCGCACGATCGGCGAAAGGCGCAAGTCCGGTGCTGCGCAGCAGTTCGGAAATCCGCCAGCTTCGTTCTGGGCCCGTTTGCCCGAATAAACGGCCGAAGAACTCGATGTTCTCGCGAACGCTGAGATCGGGATAAAGATTTTTGCCCAGACCCTGCGGCATGTAAGCAATTCGGGGACAAACGGCCGTCCGGTGGCGAGAATCAGTGATGTCGCCTTTGAGCACAAACACACGCCCGGATTGGACCTGCCGGGCGCCAGCGATGATGCTAAGCAGCGTTGACTTGCCAACTCCGTCGGGGCCAATCAGCCCGACCATACAGCCAGCCGGCAACGCAATGGTGACATTATCAAGCGCGATCGCACGCCCGTACCGTTGCGTGACGTTTTCAAGTCGCGCAACTGGCAGCGTAGATCCAATCTGCGCGAGTGGCACAACAGATCGATTCATTGTGCGGCGGCGCCTTGCGCTTTTGTATCCCCCTTCAGCCGATCGGGCCACTTGGTGGCTGGATCGGTCAAGATGTAAGCGATGCCTGGCAATCCACTACTTACGGCATCGGTGCGCTCGCGCAGCCAATCCGCATCGATCCGCACGCGAATGCGAAACATCAGTTTTTGGCGGTCGGTTTGAGTCTCGACGGTTTTGGGTGTGAACTGTGATTGCGTGGCGATGTACACTACTTTGGCGGGAATCGAAATTTCGGGCCAAGCATCTACTACGATGCGCGCGTCGGCACCGTACTTGACGTTTCCGGCCTGCTCCGTCGGTAAATAGATGTCCATGTATACATACGAAGTGTTGAGCATCGCAAAAACATGGCCGCCAGCCGGAAGCACCTCGCCCACATTGGCGACCCGATACTGGATCCGGCCGTCGTACGGTGCGACCAAGGTGTCATCATTAATCTCAACTGTATACAGTTCGACGTCATGGGTGGCCGCCTCCATCGCGTGCACCGACTCAGTCACACGCTGCCTCGCAGCATCCAAGCCGGCGTTGGCTGCGTTTAGTTGCTGTTCGCGCTGCTCCGTGACCTCCTTGGTCTGAAATCCCTTTTGCACCAGATAGGCTGCGCGGTCATATTCCTGCTTCGCGAGAAGGACCTGAGTTTGCTGCTGCACGACAGCGGCGTTTGCTTCGTCGACAGCGCGCTGCGCTTGGCGGACGGTAGCTTGCGCCCGCTTGAGCGAAGCTTCCAAATCCCGCGTGTCCATGCGTGCCACCACTTCGCCAGCCGTTACTTGATCGCCCTCATCAACTAATTCCTCCCGAATGCGGGCGGCATACTTGGTGTCAATGTTTATCTCGTCTGAGTACAGGCGTCCGTTGCCAAAAACGATGCCGGGCGGCAGCTGCGGATGAAGGCGCAGCCACCAGTAATAAGCTCCACCCCCCGCACCTCCCGCCAAGAGTGCGAGCACGAGCGCCAACCGAAACCACCGTCGGCGTTTGGATGGTAGTTTCGGCTGTGGGAGTGGAACCGGCAAACCAGGGCGAAACGGTG
>Ga0187802_10000126_pt1 | contig 17201 bp, 14 predicted proteins | sample NC_wetland_sal_i_FD_130584 | JGI IMG/M metagenome (GOLD analysis project Ga0187802, IMG submission 130584) | Wetland sediment microbial communities from Neuse River Estuary, North Carolina, USA - Control_2 | ecosystem: Environmental > Aquatic > Freshwater > Wetlands > Sediment | place: USA... | reverse complement strand
GCGCACATCCGATTGGCGATCGAAGCCAGCAAGGGCCACCGCGGAAACGCGGCCAGGATTCTCGGCATCAGCGAGCGGAATTTGTACCGGAAACTGCGCGAGCACGGCCTGCTGTCGTGATCCGACACGTTCTTGCATTTTTCTGAATCCCTAAGATCTACAAGCCCTGACGGATGGCATCTTCGGGAGCACGCTCCCCCGTCAAATCACTGGTGGAGGTTTCAGTCAATCGCCGAGCGCGGAGCAGACAGAGGAGGCGTGGCCTCAGCCCTCTCCGGGGACTAAGAAAGTTTTGAAAGATGAGACCCCGGCCGATTTCGCAGGCAGGGAGAGTCTGAATCATGATTCCGCCACTAACCAGAAACAATTCCGGGCCAGAAGTCGGCATCGAGGAGATCTCCCCGAAGCCCGTTTCCGGATCTTGATCTGCTGCCCCTTGAGGTCGTGGCTCGCTCGATTACTTCCCATTGGCCGACTAACAGGGGGATTGCGCGCAACGAGTAAGGGCCTTGACACGCTCAGAACTGGAATCGGCACCGCGCAAATGATTGCGCAGCCGTGGATCCGCAGGTTACCGCCATAAGGGTAGCACTCGGTAACCAGCAAATCCGCCTTCGTCTGCTTCGCAGCCTGGCTCAGTGCTCTAGGCACGTCACCACTGCTGATGAATACCTCCGCCTTGATCCCTAAGTCTTGCTGAAGCTCTGCGAGATGCTGAGAAGCGTCACTGACAAGCGCCTCTTTCCACTCTGGTTTGGCGTAGCTGCCGCCAGGTCCCCAGATCTCCACCGAGGCAGTGACGTGGGCGAGCGTAAGACGGGCACCGAATTCGGCGGCCATTTGTGCGGCCCACGCCGCAGTCTTGTGACTACGCGGCCCGAAATCGACCGCGCAGAGGACGTTGCGGATCGCAAACTCCTGCGCTTGGGATTCTTCCACGTGCGCACCGGTCCATACCGGGCACTCGCTCCCGTGTAGTACTTTCGCTGTCACAGAGCCCAGAAGAAACTGATCGAACGTGTAGCCATGGGACGGCATCATGATCAGGTCGGCTTTTTCCACCTGAGCCGTCTGCAAAATTGCCTGGGCTGGGTCGCCTTTGACCAACACGCGCCGGATGGCAAGACCGTCTAACTCCGGCCCGAGAGAGTGGTCCAGGTTTTTCACGGCCTCTCTAGTGATCTCCGCGAGCATATCCCAACCCACGAGTTCGGGGTCGACCTCCGGCACACCGGCGGCATGGCTCTGCGCTGTAGCGACGTGCAGCATCACGATCTCAGAATGAAAATGGTGGGCTAGTGTAGCAGCTTGATGAACCACACGCACCGAGGCGTTCGGGAAATCAACCGGCAGAAGAATCTTCTTAATATTCAGCATCGCGCACCAGCGGGAGAGTCAAAATACCTCGTGACCATTTCCCTTGAACCATCTAGTTTGGACTGTGACGCAATCTTCCTCAGTGCGTTGAACTTGAGTTCGGTGACGTTTGGGCTCGAATGTCTTTAGAAGATGGAATCTGCTTGGCATCCCAACCGCCGCCTAGCGCCTTGATTAGCTGAACGCTTGCCACCATTTCTTGCATCCGAAAGTTTACGGCTGTTTGCTCGTCGTTCAACAGAATCGTCTGAGCGACGATCACGTTCAGATAAGGATCGACTCCGGCTCTGTACCGGGCGGTAGCTTCTTGCAGGTTCCGCATAGCGGCTTCGACGGCTGAATCCTGCTGGTCGATGGCTTGGGAGAGAATTCTTATGGATGCCAGGTTGTCCTCCACCTGTTGGAAGGAGGTCAACACGGTCTGCCGGTAATTTGCTACAGTCTGGTCGTAATTCGCCTGATACTGCTGGACGGTCGCCCTTCGCAACCCCGCGTCGAAGATTGTTTCCGCGAGGCTCGGCCCAACCGACCAGAAGCGGCTGGGCCATGTGAACCAACTGGAAATCGAAGAGTTCCCCAACCCACCCGAAGCACTCAAGATGACACTGGGAAAATAGGCGGCCTTTGCCACGCCAATCTGAGCATTCGCCTGGGCAACACCACGCTCCGCAGCGGCAATGTCCGGACGTCGCTCAAGAAGTTCAGACGGCACCCCTACGGGGATCGCAGGAGGCTTCGCTTCTAGAGCTTGCGGTTGAAGAGCGAACGTCGACGCCGGCTGGCCGATCAAGACAGCAATGGCGTGTTCATATTGAGCACGCAGGACTCCAAGGTCGGTGTCTTGAGCTTGTGCCGCTCTTAGCTGCGCCTCCGCTTGTGCCACAGCCTCGTCGTTACTGAGGCCGGCTCGATACTGGCTCTGGGTCAACTCCAGAGTGTCCTGGTAAGCGACTACAGTGGAATCGAGCAGTTGCTTCAGTGAATCCTGTGCGCGAAGCTCATAGTAATCCACCGCAAGCTCCGCCTGTTCACTCAGGCGCACATTCTCCAGGTCAGCAGCGCTGGCCTGCGCCGCGTAAACATTTGCCCTCACGCCGATCCGAACGCGCCCCCAGAAGTCGGGTTCCCAAGAAGCATCAAAAGGCAGCGAGTAGTCAGTGAAAGATTTGACGCTCAATCCCGAGGAGTTTCCTGTCTGCAAACCGCCGAATTGGCCTGGGGACGGGCGCGAATTCACGATGCTCGGATTGGTTGTGACCGTCGGAAAGTATTGCGACCGGGCCTGTCTCACCAGGGATCGCGCCGCGAGGAAATTAGCCATTGCTGCCGCTATGTTTTGGTTCGAAGATCCTGCCTTCTCTTCGAGTTCGTTGAGTTGAGGATCACGGAATGCTTCCCACCATTTGCCGCGAATCGCGGCGTCGTCGGGCCGGGCGATCTTCCATTGGCTGTCGGCTTGGGAGCCTTCCTGCGGGAGCTCTTTGTAAGCCGGCGGCTGTGAGATGGACGGTCGCGTGTACTTCGCACCGACTACGCACGCGGCCTGGAGCAGTGCGCCGGCAACCGACGCGGTCAGCATTAAATGCGCGGCGATCCGTCCGAGCCGCCGAGATGGATTAGTGCGCTGAGTCCGCTCAGTTGCTATCATCTGCGAGCTCTGTTGGCTGGGCACGATCTCCAAGACCACCGTTTTCGGTTTTTCAGTCCTCGATATACACATCTACTAATTCACCCGGATAAAGATTTAGGTCCTTGGGCTTCTCGATCCGGAAAATGATCGGCAACACTCGAACGTCCACGCGCTCCTGCCTTTGGTCCGAGAGCTCAATCTTTGGGGATACCAAGGGCTGGACTCTCACGTAATCCAGCGGCACCTTGACCTTCGATCCGCGAATTGACATTTCCGCTTTGATCTTCGAAGGAGACGGCAGGCGAGGCACGAGAATCTCGTCGATATAGCAACGAACCTGAAGATTGGTTTGTGGCGTCCCCAACACCAGCACTGGGTTCATTCCCTGCGTGTAGCTTTCGTAGGCGCCCTGTGGCGACACGTAGTTTCCGACGATCGTAGTGATGGAGAGCACGACTCCATCGGTCGGCGCTCGAAGCGTGTATTTGGAGAGCAGCGCGCTCGAAGACCGATAGGCTTTGTCGAGGGCGTTGTACTGTCTCTCTTGGTTGCGTATGTCGAAGATCCAGGCGCCGGCTTTAGTCAGGTCACGCTGCTTTTGTGCAACTTCCAGATTTGCTTGTGCCACTGCTGCGGCGTTAATTGCGCTGTCCAAGGCGTCTTTGCTAATCGATCTTGGGTCAATCTCGTAAGCTGCCTGTTGCTTGTTTAGTTCGTCCTTGGCAGTTTTCAGGGCGGCTTGCGCCGAAACCACCTGGGCCTCAGTGACATCGAGGTTTTCCTTCCGCGGTTCCGCTTTCAACTCTTCAAGCATGGCATGGGAAGCCTGGGCGGCTGATTTCTGCTGCTCTGTCGTGGCTCTCTGGATGGAATCGTCAATCAAGAGCAGCGGCGTTCCTTTCCGTACCTCTTGCCCTTCTGAAACCAGGATTTCTTTAACCGTGCCCGCCACCTCCGGATAAATGTTGATGTTCTCCCCGCTGGTCTGGGTGCTCTCGATGATGCCTTCCGCATAGATACCGCTGACATAGGGATTGGCAACTGGGTCGAATACAGGAGGCAGTGGAGGCTTTTTGATGCTGAAGAAGTAGGCCGTCACTATGCCAGCTAAGATACCGACGAGCGAAATCGCAAATATTAGTTTGTTCTTCATGCCGCGCCCTTTTGTGTTCCGGTCAAACGTCCATCCTCCATGTGCAGGATCCGGCTTGCGAATTCATAGATTCTGCTGTCGTGCGTGACAACCACGATGCAGCGATTCACATTGAGAATGTTCTTGTGAACAAAACTCAGGATCGCATTGCCCGTATCGCCGTCCAGCGAAGCCGTGGGCTCGTCCATGATCAAAATGTCGGGTTGGCTTACCATGGCTCGCGCGATCGCAACGCGCTGCTGTTCTCCTCCGCTCAGCTTCACCGGCGGGAGATCAGCTCGGCCTTTCAAGCCCACAATCTCCAGGTAGTTGATCGCGTGGCGGATGGATTCATTCCAGTCCTTTTTCTTCAGGATGAGCGGGATGGCTGCGTTCTCAGCCGTGGTCAGGCGCGGAAACAAGTGGAAGTCCTGAAATACAAATCCGATCTTGTTCAGACGGAAGTCGGCCAGTGCATCGGCGTCCAAGCTCCAGATATCAGTACCTTCCACCAGAACGCTGCCCGCGTTGGGCTTTAGAATCCCGGAGAGAACACTGAGCAACGTCGTTTTTCCGCTCCCGGAAGGGCCCACGATGTAAACCATTTCGCCGAAATAGGTTTCGAGTTCAACATGTCTTAGAGCAGATGTCTTGGCTTCGCCTTCGCCGAACCACTTCTCCAGGCCCTTCGCTTGAATCGCTACCTGCGGCATCTCATCCTCTGAAAATATCGAATGGCTCGATCTTTAAGACTCTTCGGATTCCCACATAGCTCGAAATCGCCGCAATGACGGCAACCATGGCGAACCCGATTGCCAGATTCGTGTATGTAACCATGGCGGCGTAACTGGGGAGCCGTACCCTTGCCAGCCAAATCAAAAGTGCACACAGCCCCACCCCCAGACCATAGCCGGTGAATGCCGTGAACGTGGCCTGGAACAGGATCATGCCTACGAGGTCGCGGCTCTTTGTGCCGATCGCCTTGAGCGCCCCAAACCGCTCCAGGTTTTCTAGGATGAAGGTGTAGAATGTTTGACCCGAGATCGACAGGCCGACAATGAAGCTGATCACAGTCATAATCAGGATGTTGGTTCCGCCGCCGGTCTGGTATATGAAGAAGTCTGCAGTTCTCTGCATGAACTCCTCTTTGGTCAGCGCCAAATAGCCAAGTGATTGCACCTGCTGCTTGATCTTCTGTACGTCGGAGAAGCTCTTCGGCTCCACAAGTACATACGAGATCGTGTAACGAGGATTGGGAATGTACTGGACGGCTCGCTCGTAAGTCGTGTACAGAGTGGGGGTACCATAAAGGCCAGAGGTCGACACCTTGGCGATCCCCACGATGACCCCGCGATTGTCGTTCAGTTCAAGCTCCGACCCGATGTGGGGATTCTCAAGCTTGGAAAACTCCGCATCCCGTACCACGATGAACCCATTCTCCGCATAGATATCTTCGATCTTTCCCTCAAGGAGCTCCGGTCTGCCAAACAGGCTTGTGTCGTCCAATCCGACGACGGTGACGGATTGATAAGTCCCGTCAGCAAGCTTGACCAGCGCTCCTCCCGAATACAGGGGGACCGCATATTTCACGCCCTGCATGCTTCGAACCGCGTCCAGGACGTAGTCCGGCATGCCGACCGAATTGGAGACCGTCTGCACGGCAGGATCCATGACCCATATCGTGGCGCCAATGTTGATTACGGTGGAGGAGGCGTGATTCAACACTCCGACGAACATCGACGTGATGAACATCATTAAGAACACGGCAAAAGTGATGCCGAGCAGCAGCGCCGTGAACTTCGCCTTGTCATTGACGAGCAGCTTGTAGGCGAGCTTGAGGATCCCCTTCACGGTCGATTCCTCTGGTTGTGCTAACAAACCTATTATTCGCTGAAAAGGGGGGCAGGCACGTGTATGCCATCACGGCAGAAAGTGATGCACGTCACGGGAGAGGAGACAACCGGCCACGCGCATAGTACCTCAAGCTGTGTCGATGTCACCATAGCGGCAAGCGTGCAAAGAGCTTTGCCAGAGCAGGTTCTTGAATCTTTCGGATGTACAGAAACATCCCGATGAGCATGCCCACGGAAATAGCTGTGGGCAAGTCAGCGAAGATTGTCACAAGAGAGGTTGCCCCCCACGAGGCTGCTTCAAACCGCTGGGCCTTCATCAAACGGGGAATTTCCTGCCACGTCGTCATGCTGAAGACGCTCGACAGGATAAGGGCGGATACCACCGGAAACGGAATGAATCGAACAACCGGAGTCGCGAGGAGCAGGAAGACGACGAGGAAAACCGCTTGCAGGATGCCGCCTATGGGAGTTTGGGCTCCGAGACGCACATTTTCCAGCGTATGAGAAGGAACCCCAGAGACGGGTAGCCCGCCAACGAATGCAGAAGTGAGATTTGTGCTTCCTTGTAGAAGGAGCTCACCATCCGGATTGGTGGATTCGCCTGTTTGGCCGGTTGCCACGTCCAAGGCTTGGAGCGACTCGACCCCGACCAAAACCGCAATCGCGAATGCCGGGGCAATAATCCTGCCGAACGAATCGAATCTGAGAATGGCAGCGAGATGCAGGGGGAACATTGGACTTGATCCGCGGAACGCTGCGACGGTGTGTACCGGGAAATGCCCAAACCTGACCAGTAACGCTCCCATCACACCGACGATCAAACCTGCGGGAACGTATCTCAATGTTCTTCTGGATATCACGATCGTGACCAACGCAGCAAATGCCAAAATGACTGCACGGGACTCGACGTGGCTAATGTTTTGCACAACCGTCAGCGTTCCCAGAGCAACCCGATCAGCGGGGATCTGCGAACTAAGACCAAGAAGATTCGGGAGTTGCTCGCTAACAACTAACACCGCGATACCGGTCGTGAAACCCAGCGCAACGGGACGCGGAAGAACTTGGATGGCTGTCCCGAGGCGGATCGCCCCGAAAAACATTAGGAGAATGCCAGCGAACAGTGTGGAGAGACACAGGCCCAGGACTCCTTCTCGGGCCACGAGGCTCGACGCAACGGCAATGAAGATAACGTTAGGCGCGCCGACCCGAATCTTTGAATCTCCGAATATCGAGGCTAGGAGAGCGGTGACGGCCGCACTGGATACCCCATAGAGCGGATGAATGCCAATCGCGATCGAGATCGCGATGGCCAGTGGAAAGATCTGCAAGGAGAGCAGGAAGGCCGCGAACGCATCTGCGCGGAAGCGCGACCGGTCGTAGTAGCGGAGGCAGACCACCGACTTGGGCAGCCAGGTCATATTTCGGACCACTCAGTCTGGATCTCCGGAGAGGTTCATGTTCCCCGTTTCTCGCGGCCGCGAAACTCTCGATACAGGGTGTCAACCTTCCCGGTCGGTATGGAGTCTTTCACCCAGTCGACCAACCGCGAGCAGGATTCCGTGCAGCAGAGCTTGCGGCCGCGGCGGACACCCGGGAATGTAAACATCCACCGGAAGCACCCTGTCCACACCGCCCAGAGACGCGTAGTTCTCGCCGAATATTCCGCCACTGATACCACAAGCGCCAACCGCCACAACCACCTTGGGTTCCGCCATGGCGCGATGCGTCTTCAAAAGCGCGAACTCCATGTTCCGCGTAACCGGGCCGGTGACCAGCAGCATGTCGGCGTGACGAGGAGAAGCAACGAACTGGATTCCGAAGCGTTCGATGTCGTGGACCGGATTGTTCAGAGCGACAATCTCCTGTTCGCATCCGTTGCACGAACCTGCATCCACCTCGCGGATGGCGAGAGATCGTCCCAGAATTTTCTGGATGGTTTCGCGCGTTTTCTCCCCAAGACGCTCGACGTCCGTTTCGGCATTTACTAACTGGCGTTCCACTTTACGCAACCCGCGGTGCGTGTGGTCGGCATTCAGTGTGTATTCTGCGGCGAGAACCAGGTTGCGGCGGTCTGACGTCGCCAGTTCAAATTCCTGGGTGATGCGCACCGCCTGCTCGGACGACGCCTCCGCGCAAAGGCCACAGAAGACACAGAGCCCGTAGTCGACGGTGACTTTCCGGGAATTGCCTTTGTCGGAGATGGAAATGGCCCCGGTTGGACACACCTCGGCAGCCGGTCGGGCGTCCCTCCACTTTTCGAAGTCGAAGGTTGGACGTCCGCGAAAGCGATCGGAGATCTTAATGGGCTCGGCCGGGTAGTTTGCGGTGACCGTTCCCGTGCTGACCGTCTTCTGGAGAATCTTGAACATCGTTCTACCGGTCCGTCCCCGAGTAGGAAAGGTTGAAACTCTTGTTGATCACCGGAAAATCCGCAATGATGTTGCCCTGGACCGCTTCCACCAGCGCCGGCCAGTTGTTGAGCGAGGGATCTTTGATCTTGCAGCGTTCGAGATGATCGTCAGGCCCTGTGCGAATCCAATGGATGATCTCCCCTCGCCATCCTTCAACGGCGCTCAGCGCGTAGCGGCCTGGCGGGATGGCTGGCGCGGGAACGCGGAACTCCCGCTGGAGACCATCCGTCATAGCCTTCCGGACGATGTCAATGGACTCGCTTACCTCATCGATGCGGACCTGCATCCGGTGCCAAACGTCTCCAGCCTGATAAACCGGGACACGAAATTTGTAGCGAGAATATGCGGCGTACGGGTGATCGCGCCGCACGTCCAAATCCACGCCTGAGGCGCGTCCTCCCACCCCCACAATGCCCAGGTCCCGCGCCTTGTCGGGCCGTAGAACTCCTGTCTGTTCCAGGCGGTCACGGGTGGATTCGGAGGAATCAATCAGACTGACCAGGTCGCGAAATTCGCGAGCCAAGGAGTCCACGGCAGTACGCAGCGTATCCAGTTGCGCCTGGTCCCAGCCCCTGCGCACTCCGCCGACGCAAACCATGCCGCGCAAGAGGCGGTTGCCAGTCAACTGCTCGTTTAAAGTGACCATCGTCTCCTTCAAGCGGCTGGCATGTGCATTTGCAATGACGAAGCCGACATCAGTTGCGATGGCCCCGATATCGCCGACATGGTTACAGATTCGCTCCAGTTCCAAGAGGATGGTCCGCATCACCAATCCGCGCAGCGGCACTTCAATGTTGGCCGCGCGTTCGACGGCCTGACAAAACGCGGTGCCGTGAGAGAAACTCGAGTCTCCCGAAATGCTCTCCGCCAGGAAAACCGCTTTGGGTATGGGGAGTTTCTCGAAGAGTTTTTCGGTGCCTTTGTGGGTGTAGAACATTCGGAGTTGTAGATAAAGGATGGGTTCACCCGCCACCGCGAAATTGAAGTGGCCCGGCTCGATGATCCCAGCATGGACCGGCCCTACGGGCACTTGCAAGACACCTTCACCGAAAGCAGGCCGGTAGAGGTGGCGTTCTCCCTCGAAGGGCGGTAACACCGTTTCGAGGGGAAAGTCCTTGCGCAAGGGACAAACGTCGGGCCAATTGTCATGCAAGGCGACCCGGCGGGGATTCGGATGTCCCATGGCCGTCAGGCCAAACCAATCCTGGATTTCACGCTCTTGCCAGTTCACCGCGGGTAGTTCGGCGGAGAGCGAAGGGAATTCGAGACTGTCCGAGCGCACAGTCGCCTGCACGATCAGGTACTGAGCGCTACCCTTTTGTTCGAAGACATAGTAGTTGAAGAAGACGCCCTCTGTGGTACGTCGGTCCTCCGCGAACACCGTAACCAGCCGGGCCCCGAATTCGACGCGCAGGTGGTCTGCGATAGGCCGAATGTCGGGATCGCCGAGAAGAACGTAGACCTCATCCTCGCGGTCGCCACGCACGGACTGAACCTGACTACCAAGCTTCTGCCGAAAAGCTTCGAATATTGCGGACATTGCTTGTGTCATCATCCACCCACCACGATGCCCACTGCGCCCTGAATTAGCCTGAACAACGGAGCCGGTATCCAGAAGCCCATCACGATAATCACCACAGCCAAGCCCGCCACAGAGTACTTTTTCCACGCGCACTGGTCGGCCGGCGGAAGACCGTGGTCCTCGCCGAGGACCAGATTGGCAATGTGCACGAGGAAGCCAGAAAAAATCAGCACGAGAAAGGAGACAAAAAACAGCGCCAGCACAAAATGGTCTCGCGCGAACCCGGCCCGCAGAACGGTGAACTCACTCTGGAAGAAGCTGAAGGGAGGCGAGCCAGTAACTGCCAGAGTCACCATAAGAAATGCGGCTCCGGTCAAGGGCATCGAATGGATCAACCCGCCTTTCGCCTTCTGGAACAGATCCGTCTTCAGATGCTGCTGAACATTTCCCGCGCAAAAGAAGAGCAAGGGCTTGGTCACGGAATGAAAGGTCATGTGCAGAAGCATGCCCAGGATACCCAGAGGCCCTCCGAATCCGAGCGCCAGCACCATAATCCCGCTGTGGTCAATGCTCGAATAGGCCAGCAGGCGCCGGAAGTTCTTCTGCACGAGGATGAAGGGTACAGCCACTGCCATGGAGAGCAGCCCGAACAGAATCAGGAGCTGCGAACCAAACTGCGGGCCTAGGCATTTCGAACTCAGGATGTAGAACCGTACCAAACCGTAAAGAGCACAATTGAGGACACCCGTGGCGAGCATCGCTGCCCCCGGGATCGGCGCTTCGCTATAGGCATCCGGTTTCCAAGTATGCATCGGAGCGATGCCGGCCTTGGTTCCGTATCCGAGAAGAATAAGGATGAAGGCCAGCCGCATGGTCGGCTTGTCAAAGTGGACGGCGTTCCCTGCAAGGACGGACCAGTTCAGACCGGCAAGTGTGTCGGTGCCGATGGCCCCATAGGCGGAATAGTAGGTCAGAATCGTCCCGAACAATGCCATCGAGAGGCCAACACCGCCGATAATGGCGTACTTCCAGGCAGCTTCGAGAGATGTCTCGCGTCCATAGAACATGACGAGGAATACCGACGCCAGCGTGGTGCCTTCGATTGCCACCCACAGGATTCCGAGGTTGTTGGCCAGCGCGACCAGGATCATGGAGAAAACAAACAGAGGCGTAAGAGTGTAATACTCCCGCAACTTATCGACGGCAAATCGGCCGCCCACTTCCTCAGCTTCTTGAAGAACTCCGCTTCTCTCCTCGTGACGGAAATAGCCAACCGCATAGATGGAACAGACCAGGGCTACAAAAGCTGACAAGAGCACGACTAGGGCACTAAGAGCGTCGGCATAGAAGAACCCATTCCAGACTGAAACGGAACCGCCGCGAAGCACCTGAGCGACCAACTCGACGGCCATACCAAATAGAATGGCGAAGGCTGCAACATTGACCACCTCCATCATGGGCCTTCTCCTGAGCAAGAAGGCCAAGGGACCGGCGGCCAAAGGAACGATAAGGAGTCCGAGCAAAATCATAAGTTTGCTTACTCTCTCAACTTCCGCAGCTTGCTGACGTCCATGGAGTCGAACGTCTCGCCGATACGGAAGACGAGAATGCCGAGAACCAGTACCGCGACCAGAACATCAAAAAAGATCCCAATCTCAACCACCAATGGCATTCCATAGGTCAATGAAATCGCGGCCAGGAAAAGGCCGTTTTCAAGCGCAAGGAGTCCCAGGACCTGCGTCAACGCTTTGCGGCGGTTGACCATCACAAAGAAGCCGATCAGGAAAATTGCAATGGCAACGGCGAGCGTGTTATGTCCGAGCGCCGCCCGGGCAGAAGTCTCTTCCGGATGGTAGAAGGACTCGGCGACCACGTAGCCCAGGAGTGTCAGACCGCCAGAGATGAGGATCGAAAGCGGCACGTTGATCAGCGGCTCGATCTCCCGCCGGATCCCAATTCTTTCCACCAGACGCTCCAGCAGCCGGGGAAGCAGTCCAGCTTTCAAGAAAACCGTTAGTAGGGCAACGATGTAGATGTGGCTGGCCTGATTGAAGTAGGCGATGACGGCCGCAATCGCTCCTAACAGAAACGACTGCACCGCGAAGATACGAATGCTCGAAACGATCCCGCGCTGTCCGACCGCGGCGATCTGCAACACCAGGACCAGCGCCGCCATCAGGGTAATGATTCTATTGCCAAGCTCGGGATTGGTGACAAAGGGCATAGGCAGCCTTAGAACAGAAACGTCGAAATGAGCGCGAGCGCTCCTAGAATGAAAGCAACCATAAGCAATTCCGGCACTCGAAACAGACGTAACTTCGCGTTTGTGGTTTCAATCAGAACAATCATGCACGCGAGCATGAGCAATTTCGCAAGATAGAAAGCCAGCCCCACACCGATGGTTTGGAGCGTCCATTCAGAACTCAAACCGAACGGGAAGAACGTATTGACGAGCAAGGTCATGAGCACCAACTGCTTGATGGAAGCGCCCCATTCGATCAATGCGAGATACGGTCCGGAATACTCGAGAATCATCGCTTCGTGGATCATGGTCAATTCGAGGTGGGTCGCCGGGTTGTCAACAGGAATGCGGCCGGTCTCGGCAATCAGCACAATAAAGAGCGCCGCGAATGCCAGCATCTGGGACGGGGCCAGGAACCTCCAGCTCTGGCCGACAGCGACTTTCGCCATTTCGCTCAGGTTGGTGGAATTTGCGCCCAGAGCCACGGTGAAAATCGCGAGCATCATGGCCGGCTCCGCGATCGCGGAAATCGTCATTTCCCGGCTGCTGCCCAAACCACCGAACGAGCTTCCGCTGTCGAGCCCGCCAAGGGCAAGGAAGAAGCGGCCAAGCGCCAACAGATAGACCACTGCGAGCACGCCACCGAAGAGGCTGAAAGGGGCATGGGTCGTAGTCATGGGAATCATCAGTCCGACCAGCGTCGCCGTCCCAAAGACCATGTACGGGGCAGCAGAGAAAATCCATGATGCGGTCTCCGGAATCACCATTCCCTTCCGAAGCAATTTGAGGATGTCACGGTAGGGTTGCAGAACGCCCGGCCCGCGGCGCATCTGAAGTCTCGCCTTCAGAGTCTTGATGGTGCCGCTAACTAGAGGAGCCACCAGCAGCAGCAGCACTAACTGCAGCGTCGAATTGATGAGGACTTCGATCACTTGCGCACTCCGAACAGCAAAAGCAAGACGAGGGTTACAAAGATGTACGCCAGGTAGGCATGAATGCTTCCCGCCTGAATGGTCCGCATTCTGCTGGAAACCCGGAAGAGGAACTCTTGCAGAGGAGCATAAAGCCGTTTCTCGAACGTAGGTTCGATTTCACTCTCGAAACGGATCTCTTTCGGAAAATACGGCGAGACATCGAAGACCGCTTGAATCTCCCGGCGCGGCTTGTACAGGACGGAGAAAATCATTCGTAGCGCTTTGGAGAATGCGGTCGCCGTGTATTCATTTTCTTCCGAGAGACCGGGAAGTCCGCAGTCCCATACCGGTCCCCGCTTGCGCCCGAACCTCCGCACTCCGATCGCTACCAGGAGAGCCGCCGGGAGCATTAGAACCAGGAGTCCAACAGCGATGACGAAGGGCGATACCGTGCCACTGGTGCGCATGCCTGCGGAGAGTACCAGCCCATGGCCAGTCACCAGATGGGCGGCGACTCGCTCTCCGAGCAACTGCTCAGTCATCGCGTCAAATACCGGCAGAAACCAGGTCACTCCTAAGCCCAGAGCGGCACACGCCAGCGTCAGCCAGCCCATGCCAATCAGCATGGTCCGGGGCGCCTCGTGTGCGTTCCGGGACTCGGCTCCACGCGGCAGCGCCAGGAATGTGATCGCGAAAGCCTTCACAAAGCATGCGGCCGCCAGTGCCCCAGTCAGCGCCAGCATGGAACCCGCTAGCGGAAACAGAATTCGCGTCAGCCCGGCGATCGCACCGAACCCGGTCAAGAGGGCTTGGTAGGTCAGCCACTCGCTGACAAATCCGTTCAGCGGCGGAAGACCGGAGATGGCGACCGCGCCAATCAGAAAACAGAAGGCAGTCACGGGCATGGGACGGATGAGGCCGCCCATTTCTTCCATGTTCCGCGTCCCTGTCGAATGCAGCACCGACCCAGCCCCCAGGAACAGAAGGCACTTAAAGATGGCGTGATTCAAAGTGTGGAACATCGCTGCGATCAGGGCCACAGCTGCGAGCGTCGGATGTCCCGCTACGCGGAAAATCAAAGCCGCACCCAGGCCCATAAGAATGATCCCGATATTCTCGATGCTGTGGTAGGCCAAGAGCCGCTTGAGGTCATGCTCCATCAAGGCATACAAGACGCCGAGAACGGCGGAGACAACTCCCACGATGAGCACTGCCAGGCCAGCCCAGGATGGCACGCCTCCCAGTGAATCGAGGAAAATGCGCGTCATACCGTAGATGCCGGTCTTGATCACGATGCCGGAAAGCAACGCCGACATGTTACTCGGTGCCACGGGGTGAGCTGCCGGCAACCAGATATGGAAGGGAATGACACCCGCCTTAATGCCAAAACCCAGGAAGAAAAGGACAAATGCAGCAGATTGGTGGGTGCTGGACAAGTGTGCCGCCGCGGTGTGGAAACTGGCGAATTCTGCACTGCCGCTTCCCTGGATCAGCAGAGCAAAACCAAGAAGCAGGCATCCAACGTCTGCATGGGCCATGATGATGTAGAGCAACCCCGCCTGCCGGCTCTCCTTTTGTTCGTGGTAAAAGGCCACCAAACCGTAGGAGGCGAGCGCCATCACTTCCCATCCGATCAAGAACAAGAAAGCGTTGGCGGCCGTAAAGACAATGGTCAGGCTGAGAAGCAGCAGGTGGAACAAGAAGCCGAAGATGCCAATACTCCTTCTGCCTTCGAATGCCTTCAAATACCCGAGTGAGTAAATGGAAACTGCGATCGTAAGAATCGCCAGGATTAAGTTAAAGAAACCGCCCAGCGCATCGTAGGAGAAGCTATAGGCAAATAGCGGAATACCCGAGGGGACCGACCAGTGGAAGGGAGTTCCTTGAAGGATGCCAAGAAGGGCCGCGAGCCCTCCCAGGGCAGAACCCGCCAAGGCCGCGCCGCAACAGATATGGCGAGCCACGGCCGGTTTTCGCCAGCTCGCGAGAGAAGCAAAAGCGCCCGCGGTATAGGCTCCGAGACTAAGTGCGAACGCTGCGCCGACCGGAAACGTATTCATGAACTCTGTTTGCCATTGCCCATGGCCGCACCCTCGTTAGCTTAGAACGGTTGAATCTGTGAGTATCATATTTCGGATCACTGACATCTACTGCTTGGCTATCTCTCCGGAGTCGATGCGGCGGCGGCCGATGCTGCGTTCGAGGGGGCATGGTCGGTGCTTCTTCGTCCCCAGTTGGTCCCTCCCTGACTTTGCGTTGCCCCGTCGGGGTACAAGATCTTGGCTCGTTCGAGGGCGTCGGCCACGCTCCCACAAATGTTCTCCTCGCCCACATGCTCATGAAATTCAGTCTCACGCATTCGCAGTGAGGGTTGTTCCCTGGCGCCACACAGAATGAGTTGCGGCCAGATTCGTGCACGCGGTCGGCAAAATTCTCCAGCGCCTGAAGACCTGTGGAATCGATGGCAGTCATGTTCCGAAGTCTCAAAATAATGATAGGAGGGAGATCGGGCAGGCGCGAGACAATGGCATCGATCTTGTCGGTGGCGCCAAACAAGAAGGGCCCGTGGATTCTGAAGATGCTGACATAGGTAGGAATCTCTTTGTGCTGCAGGATATGCACGTGCCCTTCGTGAATGTACTCTGCGGTAGCTTCGGAAACGGTGGTGGTCTGCGTGACCTTTCGTATGAATACCAGAACCGCCAAGATCATGCCGGCTTCGACCGCCACGGTGAGATCGGCGAAGACCGTAAGAAGAAACGTCACCAGCCAGGCGGCGATTTCGAACTTGGATTGCTTCAGAAGCTCTGGAATCTCCCGCCATTCGCCCATGTTGTAGGACACCACCAGCAGAATGGCCGCGAGAACGGACAAGGGAATAAATCGGGCCAGTGGCGCGGCAAATACAACGATCGCGAGAAGCGTGAGTGCGTGAACCATTCCCGCGACTGGCGTCTTCGCCCCAGAACGAATGTTCGTGGCCGTTCGAGCAATCGCTCCCGTGGCCGGCAGTCCCCCGAACAGCGGCGAGAGAATGTTCGCAACCCCCTGACCCACCAGTTCCACGTTGGGGTTGTGTTTGTCGCCGCTCATGCGGTCAGAAACTACTGCGGACATCAGCGATTCGATCGCGCCGAGCATCGCGACCGTGATGGCCGGGGAGATGAGCGGCCGCAGCAGGTCGACGCGAAAGTGCGGAATGATGAGCTTGGGAAGTCCCGAGGGAATACCACCGAAGCGAGTGCCAATGGTTTCAACCGGGAGTTTGAAGATAACAACCGCAGCCGTGCCGGCAAATAGAGCAACGATGTAACCGGGAACTCTCTTCACAAAAATCATGAAGAGGACAATCACCCCAAGCGCGCCCACTGCGAGGGTTGTTTCCAGCGGGGAAAAGGACGAAAAATTGTGCACGTAGGTCAGGATTCGGGCTGCAAATTCACCCGGGACCTTGTCTATTTTCAGCCCAAAGAAATCCTTGATCTGCGTGCTGGCGATGATGACTGCAATGCCGTTCGTGAAGCCCACAACGACGGGGCGAGGGATGAACTTGACGGCCGTACCTAATCCCGTCGCACCCAGAATCAGCAGGAGCACGCCGGCCATCAGGGTGCACATGAACAGGCCATCCACACCGTGCTTCGCGACGATGCCATATACGACGACGACGAACGCGCCGGTTGGACCGCCGATCTGGGTTGAAGATCCTCCCAGCGCGGAGATCGCAAAGCCCGCGACGATGGCGCAGTACAGGCCCGTTTGAGGGGGTACGCCCGAGGCGATCGCGAAGGCCATCGCCAAGGGAAGCGCGACGAGTCCTACGGTGATACCAGCAAGAACGTCCCCCACAAACATACGTTTCGTATAGGACTTGAGGGAGAGCACAGATTTTGGCAGCCAGTTGTTCATAATTATTTTTCGACGATCCGCGGTTCCGGTGCGGGGGCTGCCCGGTTCACAGTTCGAAGTGAATGAGAATCTGCTGCATGAGGTTGAGGAACATTCATAGTGCGTAGTCTAGGGATAAAGCGGCGGAACTAACTCGATGTTTGGCCGAGCGAGGGAGCCTATCGGCCAACCTCCTTTGCTTTCTCCGGTGCAGCTTTTTCTGGACCATTCT